>ERZ779643.2680-NODE-2680-length-9812-cov-17.750948_pt1 | contig 9812 bp, 8 predicted proteins | sample MGYA00511564_ERZ779643 | MGnify/ENA primary metagenome ERZ779643 (study PRJEB29588, sample SAMEA2147114) | human gut metagenome | biome: human gut; feature: human-associated habitat; material: faeces | place: Denmark | collected 2008/2010 ... | reverse complement strand
AGGAGAACCGCCGCTACTGTCCTTGGCTGGTAAAGAGCATCGAGAGTCCGATAGAGCACCCGATAGACTACGACCACGTGTTTGCCGAGGCAGTGGCACTGGGTCGGGAGGTAATGAGCCATCCTAAGGGCGAGCCCCTGGAGTGGACATACTGGTTGACGAGGGACGACATCGAGCTGATGCGCAGCCACAACCGCCTCTTCATGGTAGCCAACTATGCCGAGGAGCAGATACTGAAGTATTACAAGGTGCCATTGCCTGAAACGCCACTGGAGTACATCAAGTTCCGCTACAGTGCCGAGATACTGGAGAAGATAGGTGTGAACCCTGCCCTTCGCCAGAACCTGAACAACCAGAACATCGGTAACGTGATGAAGCGTCTTGGATTCAAGAAGATTCACAAGAAGAACGGCAACGGCTGGGCTGTGATCGAGAAGGAAGGTAGCGAAATCAACAACGATGCCTTCATCGATCCTAACGATACCGTGGAGGATTAAGTATCTTGGTTACGATAGCTAAGTATCATACTTATGGATGGTATCCGTGTGGGAAAAATTCAACATTCAACATTTAACATTCAACATTATAACAAACGTCAATGGATTTACGAAGTTACACCAAGCAGGAGTTAGCCCTGCTCTATTTTCCGGATTCCGACCCGGACGTGGCAAGAGCCCATCTGATGAGATGGATAGTAAGATGCACCCAGCTCTATGAGCAGTTGCTGAAGAGTGGATACACCAAGAGCAGCAAGGAGTTCAATCCCCTGCAAGTATCCTATATTTTCTTCCATTTGGGAGAACCCTGATATTTATCAGTGATAATCGTTGAGTATCGTGGAGCAACATAGAGCAACGGTGAGTTGGGAATGAGAAATGTTGTATCTTTGCAATGTGATTCAGAAAGAGACATAAAACCAGGCACTGCGCAGCGCCCATTCAACATTCAACACTTAAAATTAACTATTATGTTGCTTTACGTACTAAAACTAAATCAGAACGCCAAGATGCCAGAGGCATACGGCAAGTACTACGCCTATCCAGTCATCACTCAGACGGTAGGTATCGACGGCCTGGCCGAACACATGGCTAGCCACAACACTCCTTTCTCTAAGGGAGCCATCAAGGGCATGATTACCGATATGGTATCGTGCGTCAAGGAACTCACCTTGCAAGGTTTCGCTGTAAAGATTGACGACCTCGCCATCTTCTCCATCGGCATCCGCAACAAGGAGGGAGCCGCCTCAGAGAAGGAGTTCACCATCGCCAAGAACATCGAAGGTTTCCGTCTCCGTGCTCGTGGCACCGGTGAGTTCAGCGCCAAGACCATCAACCTCGATGCTACGCTGAAGAAGGCCACTGCTCTGTTAGGGGATGGCACTACCCCGGATACCGACAAGGGAACCACGGGTGGAGAAAACACCAGCCAGGGCGGTAGCGGAACCACTGGTGGCGAAAACACCGACCAGGGCGGTAGCGGAACCACTGGAGACACAGATGTAGATCTGTAGTCCTTGCTTCCTGACATCTGAAACAAGAGAAAGCGCATCGGCAGGATGCAGTCCGGAGTAATCCGAGGGCACATCAGGAATGAGTTCATCACTCAACATTCAACACTGTCAAATCATCGCCCTGAACGGATACTTGCTCATCCTGCCCGCTTCCTTCTTGGCTCACAGAAAATTCAACATTCAACAATCAACATTAAACATTAATCTCAATGAAAAAGGAAACTATCAAGAAAGTCATCAATTTCGTCATCACCGTCCTCACTGCCGTTCTCAGCTCCTTCTGTGTGCAGAGCTGCACTAGCCTCTAAGTTGCACCAGGAACTAGGAGATCAGCCTTCAGTGTTCAGTCCTGCCGAGGTTAAGCGATGGAGATCGGTGCCCACGAAATCGTACATCTGCCATTTCAGAAGCTGGCGGCACCGCTTCTGCACCCGCTCGCCATACTGGCCGCGAAGACTGAAGAGGTTGCGCTGGAACAGGATGCCCTGCGCCTTGAGTGCCTCGTAATCCTCTTTCTTCATATAGAGGTAACGCTCGGGGTGAGCCAGGATCGGGGTATAGCCCTTGTTCCTGATGCGCTCCAGCAGTCCACGGAAATTCATCGGCGGGGCAAAGATGCTGGTTTCCACCAGCAGGTATTTCTCTGCCAGGGGCAGGAGATTGCCTGCCTTGAGGCGGTGCTCGAAAAGGGCATCCAGCATGTTCTCGGCTGCGAGATGCAGCTGTAGGGGCTGTGCTCCGCGCTGAAGGCAATCCTGGAGATACTGTTCCCGGAATGCTTCGAAGACCCGGCGGAGATCTTCGGGCTCGTTCGGTACATCTTCCATGATGTGAGGGGTGAACCATACTTCATGGATTCCGCTTGCTTCGTAGATGCGAAGCTGCTCCAGGCTCTTGGAGGGGTCCTGGAAGCCATCATCCACACCAGGGAGGATATGGCAATGGTAATCGATGCCATCAGGGAGACTGCACGTGCTCCCTGATGGCTTTTTCTGATTAAATATTTTCTGGAAGAATTTAAACATTTGTCTCTATTATTCTATAATCCATTCATTTAAGATTTTGCCCCCCATTCTTCTCCTTATTATAGTTATAGCCGTAGCCGTAACCATAGCCGTAGCCGTAGTGGCTACCATATCTGCCGCCACGAGCCTTGGTACCGTTCAGAATCAATGACATGTTCTTGAACTTCTTCTCCTTGTAGAGGGTCTCGATCTCTGGCAGCATGCTGCGCTCCATCAGGCCGGAACGGACTACGAAGATGGTGCGGTCGGCAAACTGCTCGTAGATTGGAGTATCGGCTACCACCTCGATAGGAGGACAGTCGATGAAGACGTAATCGTACTCCTGGCGCATCGTCTTGATCATCTGCTCCAGCAATGGGGTGAAGAGGAGCTCGGTAGGGTTTGGAGGGATGGTTCCGATAGGAATGACATCGAAATACTTCACCAGTCCGTTTTCCTCTCCCTTGTAGAGGATGTCGTGGATGTCGGCAACTCTGCCGTTGAGGTAATCGCTCAATCCCTCGCCGGGACTATTGATAACCATAGAGGTAGATCCGTGACGGAGGTCACCATCGATGAGCAGCACCTTCTTTTTCTTGATGGCGAGCGACATCGCCATATTGGCTGCCAGGTGACTCTTGCCCGAACCCGGATTAAACGAGGTAAACACGATGACATTCTGCTCGGGATGGGTACCGATGGTGAACTCGAAGTTGGTGCGCAATACTCGGAACGCCTCGTTCACGATGTCGCGCTTGCCAGCCTTCACTACCATCTGGCGCACCTCCTTCGGCTTCTTCCAGAACCTGATGCGCTGCTCGAGGGTTGGGCGATTCTTGCGACTCACATAGTATGGAATCTCGCCCAGGAACGGAACATTCATGTTCTTCAGGTCCTTCCTGCCACGCACGGTGGTATTCATGTTCTCACGCACGAAGACGATGACTACCGGAATGAGGAATCCCAGCACGAAGGCTACGAGCATGATGTTGCGGCGCACCGGTGCCACCGGTTTGTTGTCGCCCGTAGGAGGGGTGATGATGCGGGTATTGTAGGCGGTGAATGCCTTGGAGAGCTCATTCTCCTCGCGCTTCTGGAGGAGGAATAGATAGAGCGACTCCTTGACCTTCTGCTGGCGACCCACGGTCTGCAGATACTTAGCCTGGTTAGGGTTGCTGGCAATCTGGCTGGTAGTGGCAGCCTCGTTAGCCTGGAGGGTGCCCAGCTGGGTCTTGAGGGTTACCACGAAGTTGTCGAGACTGGCAGTGATGCTCTTGCGCATGGAGCCAAGGCTCTGGTCGTAGTCTGCCACCAGCGGGTTCTGCTCACTGGAGTTAGCCACCAGGTTGTTACGCTCCAGCTGGCTCTTGTTGTACTCGGCAATCTGCTGCTCTATGCCCGGGCTCTCGATGCCTGTATTGGATGGCAGGAGCTGGTTCTTGCCCACCTTGCCGGTGAGATAGTTTCGGATATACTGGGCAATGGCGAGGCGCGAGTTGAGATCCATGATCTGCTTGTCCACCTCGGTGCTCTTCTGCATATACTGCTGTGCGGCAGCCTCTACATCGGGCAGCAGGTTGCTGCTCTTGAAGGCTGAAATATTCTTATCCACATCGCCCAGCTCGCGCTCTATCACGCCCAGTCGCTCGGTGATGAAGTGAGAGGTGGAGATGGTCATCTGGTTCTTGTCCTCGAGCCAGTTCTTGCGGTAAACGGAGATGATGGTGTTGATGACATCCTCTGCACGCTTAGGGAGCACATCCCTGTAGGAAAGGTCGATGACGGTGGATTTCTCCTCGCTCAGGCTGGCAACGAGCGATTCCTTGATGCGGTCGGTCATCGCATAGATATTGCTGCGGGATACATAGAGCTCCGGAGCATCACCATTCTTTATAAACTGGGTATAGGAAGGAGCCTTATCTACCTTGATCTTACCCAATGGGGTGTGGATGATCTGTCCGAGGCGTCCGGTAATCTCATCGCTGTCATCTACCGGAAGATTATCACGGGTTACGCCCTTGAGCTTGCTGATGACGTAAGAGCCATCGCCCTTGAGCTGAATCTGGAAGCTGCCGCTCTGCTCATCGGTAAAGCCAATGAAATCTACGGTTACGGGGAGGTCGCCGCCATAGAGAGCCTCCTTGTGGAAGGCGCCGTCGATGGCATAATCAACATCGAGCTTGAGCCGCTTTCCGGTTTCGAGAAGCACGGCAGGCGACTGGATGGCAATGAGTTCATTGTTTACATTGCTCTTGGCGCCTCCCATTCCCATATCAGCGAACATGGAAGAAACATCGCTGCTGATGCCCTGCGACTTGCTGTCGTCCTTGATCATCAGGGATGCGGTGCGCTGATATACGTTTGGGGTGGTGAGAATGTAACAGGTGGCGATGCCGAGCGTTACGGCGAGCGAAAGGATGAACCAGCGCCACTTGGCGAGGCAGAGATAGAAGAGATCCTGCAGGCGGATGAAGTCGTCTGCCTGATTGCGTCTGAGCAGCGGATTCACCTGTGCGGGCTGGTTAGCCGGAGTAGTATTCTGTATCATTTTTCTTTATTAATTTACTTTCAGGAAGGTGAGGACGGTAACGATGAGAGATGAGATGCTCATCCAGAATCCCGTAGATTGCACGGTATTTCCGTTGAGCGTAGAGCTTCTCTTCTTGGTATCGTTAGGTGTAACATATACCACATCGTTCTGCTGGAGATAGTAGGCAGGAGAACTGAAGATGTCCCTGCCGGAGCAGAGGTCAATCTTGTAGATCTTCTGGTGTCCGTTTTCCTGTCGGAGCACCATCACATCGTTTCTTTTACCCTGGATGGTGAGATCTCCCGCCTTGCTGATGGCATCGAGGATGGTCACCTTTTCCTCTTCGATGGCATACTGCCCCGGCTTGGCTACCTCGCCCATCATGGAATAATGGAGGTTGCTGAGACTCACGGTGACGGTAGGATCCTTGACGAGACTTGCATCCACGAGCGATTTCTTCACCTTCTCGGCAATCTCCTCGCGGGTGAGACCAGCCACCTGTATCTTTCCCACAACCGGGAAATCGATATCTCCCTTGCTATCTACCGTATAGTAATAGGCATCCTGCGACATATTGTAGGCACCGCTTCCGCTGGTGCCGCCCGTGAGATTGAAGAGCTGTGAGATCTGCGGATCCTTGCTCTTTACCCCGATATAGATCTTATCGGTGGACTTGACGGTTATCACTCTGTTCTGCAGGGTAATGACAGTATCAGGATTATTGTTCAAATCCTGAAAATAGGCTACGTTCTTCGGTGTACCGCAAGAAGTAGCAATCAGGAGCGCCATACCCAGCGCTCCTGACAACACAAGTTTACTAAATTTCATTCTTTTTATCTAGATAATGCAGTTTTAATCTTTTACTTCTTCTCCTTCTTCCCGGCAAGGCTTACGAAATTGCATTCGGTAAGGAAGGCTGCACAGGAGAGGAAACCTTCTATCTTGACCACGAAGCACTTTTCCGCCTTTCCCTTCTCGTTCTTGCATCCCTTCACCTTCTGGTAATATCCTTCGAGTCCGGCAAAGACACCATCCTCTATCCTCACCCTTGCTTCAGGGCGCAGATCGATTTCCCCAGGAAGGAAGAAGTGCTTGTTGGCATCCTCCACGTTTTCGTAGAGCGCCATGAAATCCTCCATTTCCTTATCGGGGATGGTGATGACTTCAGAATGTCCATCCATGGGACGGATCTTGAACTGAAGCATGGAATTGTAAATCTGCTTGAGATTCCGCATCCTGCCTGGCGTTGCCTTCACAAAAAGGAGATTGCGGACTACGGGGCGATAGGAAATGACTCGCTTGCGTATGTGCTGCCCCACCATACGCTCGCAGCGTTCCAAAGGAAGGAACACCTTGATATCCTGGTTGGTCTTGAGATGCGTCACTACCTTCATTTCGCGGTATGGGGCACTCATGGCATACCAGAGAGGGGCTTCATCAGACCTTTCCAAACTCATCTATTTATTCATTTTTTATTAACATTAATTTCAGAAAACGGCACAATCTTAGCTCCCTACCACATTATATAACTATTTTAGTTTCAAGACGTTACGCATCCACCATTTTCCAGCGACAGGTTTCCTCATTTCGTTCTTATTTACAAACGTTCTTAAAAGAGTATCCTTATCAAGTTGCAAAATTACGTTTTTTCTCTGATTTAAACAAATTTTTTGGTCTATTTTTTTTTTTTTAACAATTGGTTTTCTGTAGGGGGGCTTTTTGGCCCCCCTCATAAAACCAATTGGCGGCAGAAACCACCTATAGTTGGGGACATGCAATCTGGCATAAAACCTACATCCTTTTTTAAAAATATATGCGAATTTATTTTGTTAGTCCAACTATTATTATTATCTTTGCTGCCATATTCTATTAAACGCTAACAATATGGAAAAGAACAGCTATAATGGCAGCATACTGATAAGAAGACTGGTGATCCTTACCGATTTCATCATTCTGAACGGGCTGATTTTTGCCTTTATCTGCATAGATGCCCTTTATCTTCCCACGAACTTCAATCTTGCCACGAAGCTCACCTTTTTCATAGCCAACGTAGCCTTGTTTCTGGGTGAGTACAAGTATTACACCATCATCCATGTAAGAAGGGTAAGATTCACGCAGGTGCTGAAACGTACCTTCTATCTCACGCTATGCACCATCTTCTGGTTTCTGGTATTCGGCAAATTCTTCAAGCACAGCGAGCAGGTTTTCAGCTTCTACATCATCTTCTTCATCACGCTCTATCTGGCGCTGGTACTGTCGAGACTCCTGGAACTCAGGATTCTGAGGCATCACCGTGTAAGAGGAAGAAACTGCCGCAAGGTGGTATTCGTGGGCAGCGACCCTGCCGTACTGGAAATGTTCATCAAGATGACAGAGGTACCATCGGCAGGCTATATCGTGATGGGCTATTATGCCGATGAAGATATCGTAGGAGCTCCCGAAGGATTAAAGAAGCTGGGCAGGATCAAGGATCTGGACCGCCTCCTCTCTTCTACCATCAATGATACCATCAATGGTACTCCCAAGCCGATGGATGAACTTTTCTGCTGCCTATCGCGCAAGCAGTCGGACGAGATTGTGAAGATCATGCGGTTCTGCGACAAGAACGTGGTGCATTTCTACTTCCTGCCGCGCGTGTTCGGTGAATACAGGCTGCATCTGGATGCCCAGGAATTCATGGGACAGACGGTTTATACGAATCATATCGCTCCGCTCGACAATATTTCGAACCGCATGATCAAGCGGGCTTTTGATATTGCCGTGAGTGGCGTAATCTGTCTTCTGGGGCTGCCTTTCATCCCAATCATCGCCCTGATCATCAAGATCCAGAGTCCGGGTCCTATCTTCTTCCGCCAGGCAAGAACGGGTCTGAACGGTGATACCTTCATGTGCCTGAAGTTCCGTTCGATGCATGTGAACGGGAATGCAGACAGGGAGCAGGCGACGAAAGATGATCCGAGGAAGTTTGCATTCGGTGACTTCATGAGAAGAATGAACATAGATGAGTTTCCGCAGTTCTGGAATGTACTGAAGGGCGACATGAGCATCGTGGGACCTAGACCTCACATGCTATTCCATACCGAGGTGTACGGCAACCTGATAGACAAGTATATGGTGAGACATTTCTCTAAGCCTGGCATTACGGGCTGGTCGCAGGTTACGGGTTATCGTGGTGAGACGAAGGAGCTTTGGCAAATGGAAGAGCGTATCCGGCGTGATATCTGGTATATAGAGAACTGGTCGTTCTGGCTCGACATCCGTATTATCCTGCTGAATATAAGGTGTATGGTATGGAGGGACAAGAATGCATATTAGGGTTTATTTCCTACGCAAAAATCTATGGGACATCAATTACTCCTCTAATGCCTTGATCTGCTTTTTGGGAGTTACTCCCAGATTCTTCAGGCTCTCTACCCTTCTCATTACATTGCCCGCTCCATCATAGAGCTGCTTGCGGGCTTTATCATAGGTGCCGGAGAGGCGGGAGAGGAGTTCACCTATGCTCGTGAAGGTGTCCTCAAAACCTACTACCTTGTCGTAAAGATCGGCTGCCGTCTTCACTATCTTCTCCACATTCTTGTTCTGACGGTCGTACTGCCAGAGATTATACGCTAACTGCAACGCCATCAGGAGATTGCTCGGAGATATGATGATGATCTTCTTCTGATAGGCATAACGACTCAAATCCGGCTGCTGCTTCATTGCAGCGATATAACTGGTTTCGTTAGGGATGAACATCAGGACGAAGCCGATGGCATCCTCTACCAACTTGGAATAATCTTTCTCCGCTAACTCATCGATGTGCTTGCGCACACTCTGGGCATGCGACTTCATCAAACGATCTCGCTCCTCATCTGTCTCTGCCGCCAAGGCATCGGTATAGGCGGTGAGAGATACCTTGCTATCTATCACCACGCTTCTGCCTTCCGGGAATCGCACAATGACATCGGGGCGGAAGTTCTTGCCGTTCTCATCCTTGGTGTTCTCCTGGATAAAGAACTCCTCGTCCTTGCGCAAACCGCTGTTTTCCAGGATAGTTTCCAATACCATCTCACCCCAGTCGCCCTGCATCTTGCTGTCGCCCTTCAATGCCTTGGTAAGGTTGGCGGCATCAGAACCTATCTTCGAGGTCTGCTCCTTCAGACTCGTTACAGCCTGCTGCTGTTCCTGCTGGAAGAGCTTCATCGTTGCCTCGAAGGTACTCTGGAGTTCCTTCTTGTTCACTTCGTTCTGGGTCTTGCTTTCTTCTACCGATTTCTTGAAATCGGCAAACTGCTCCTTGATAGGTTTCAGGAGTTCATCCATCTGGAGCCGGTTGTTTTCCTGGAGGGCTGACTGCTTGGCAGCCAGTTGTTCCGCTGCCACCCGCTGCTGCTCGATGGTCATGCGATGCATCTCCTGCTTCAGGTTTTCGAGTTTCTGTGCCCACTGCTGGTCGCTTTCGGCACGGAGTTTGGCGGCATACTGCCGCTCGTTCTCCATCTGAGCTTTTAAGGATTGAAGTTCAGAAGCATGATGCTGGTTGCTCTGTTCGATGTTAGCCTGCAACACCTGAGCCTTTGCTATGAGCTGCGTTTTCTCCTCTCCCGCCTTTTTGGCTTCCATCAGTTTGCCAACGAAGAATCCGATGGCAAGACCCACTATAATTCCAATTATTATCTCCATGATCTTATTTAATATGATTCTATAAATTTGTAACTCAAGTTTCGCATTTAAGCCCCACACGCCCTGAAAGGGCAGAAGCTCCTAGCCCAGGGCATCGCCCTGG
>ERZ779643.2672-NODE-2672-length-9852-cov-1.809534_pt1 | contig 9852 bp, 26 predicted proteins | sample MGYA00511564_ERZ779643 | MGnify/ENA primary metagenome ERZ779643 (study PRJEB29588, sample SAMEA2147114) | human gut metagenome | biome: human gut; feature: human-associated habitat; material: faeces | place: Denmark | collected 2008/2010 ... | reverse complement strand
TAGCCCTACCTGCATTTTTAAATGAATGAGCGTGGTCCTCTTTGTTGTGACAGGATTGGCAAATTGATTCTAAATTATTAATATCTAAACGTTTTTCCCAACCAATTGGTGTACGTATTTCCTCCACATGGTGGACGATAGTGGCAAGCGTCTTGGTGTGGTCATTGCGTTCACATACTTCACACATTGGATTGATACTTAACTTGTATTGTCTTAACCTTTTCCATTCACTTGACTGGTAGAACTCTGCATACCTTTTGTTCTGTGGATTAGTTCGCACATACTTATTGTATTGCGTGGCTGTGTTACCTTTGTGCTTAGCACAGTAGACCTCTGGTTGCTTTACATATTCTCTACATAAAGCAACCTTGCACTTCTTATACATTAGAATGAGTATATGTCTTTCTTAGTTACTGTATCACTAAAGGTATATGATGTCAAGTGGTGTGGTGTTGGTTCAGTGATAGATGGTTGTGTACTATCATATACATTCCCTTCACTATCTAATGGTTCTACTGCATTGTTAACATATGTGGCTAGCGTACCCTCCAGTGTTCTGATGTATGCCACTAAGTCTACCTTGTTACTCTTTAGTAACTGCTTATCTGTCTTATTATATAGTTCATGTTCCATTACTTATCACCTCGTTTACTTGCTTTGAATAGTACAGTGAATACAATGTTAACAATAACTACCCATGCAATTACTGTGTGACCTGTTGCAAACAATACACCTACAATTACCCATAGGATATAGATGTTAAGTGCTAACAAACCAAGTACCAAGATACTTGCTAATACAATCCCAATGATGTTTCCTACTTCTTTATTCATTATGATTCCTCCTAATATGTTTTACTTCTATATTATAGCATACTTATTTGTAGTTTAGGGAATAGATTAATCATTGATAACCAATGAATTGTTCTTCATGTGTTCTTGATGTTCTCGAAGTGTTCTCTGTTTAAGTAACCAGTTGTCCCAATGAAGAACACCTATAAACGTTGATAAACCAATATTCTTAGCGTATTTTATTATAAGTGTTCTCTGTGTTCTTCATATATTCTACTCTATCTGTAGAAAAATATATAATATAAATATAATTCTGGTAGGTGAGTAGTAAAAACACCTCCAATCGAGAACACATTGGTTCAATCCCTTGTGGCTCTAAGGCTAAAGCATGTTCTTCAATGAAGAACAATCAAGAACTTTTTCACTGGTTTCATTATTTTTAAATTAATTTAAACAAAAGTGTTGACAAATTAATCAACATGGTTTAGCATAGTAAATGTAAACCACAACAATTATAAACAAACGAGGAGGAAATATTATGAAGAAAAAGACAATCAAAGAATTTTGTGGAATGAACAACGTAACAGAATACATTGAATCATTAGGTGAAGAAACAACTATTATCTCACACACTATTCAAGGTGAATGGCATTACATTATTACTGAAACAGAAGTTAAACAACATGAAAATGAAGTACAAAAGCTTGAACAACTAATTAAAAGCACACAGGACCATTTCACAGAGGACTTATACAATTGTATTGATAATATGAATTTCTACTATAGCCAAGGTAACATGAGAGATTATAGAGAGTATGTAAAACAGTATGATGGAATAATGAAACGTTATGGTGAAAAATTAAAAGATTTACACAAAAGACTTGACAAACTAAAGAACGTATAGTACACTGGTTTCATAGACAACTAAGGAGGAAATAAAAATGACAACAAAAATTAAATGCACATACGTAGCAGAAGGCGAACCATTTACATTAGGAAGACCATATGAGATTTATAATGATACTTGGGATAATTCTTTTTACATTAAGACTGATGATGGTATAAAAACAAGATACTTACATGATGCTAGTACTTCACCGCTTGAAGGGTTGTTATATGAACTAAATGAGAGATGGCATTCACATTTTACAGTATGCAACCAACCAGAACCAAAACAAAAGAAAGAACGTACACCAAAAGAAAAGGTACAGATTTTACTTGACAAAGCAACTGAATTAATTTATAATAATCAGGAAGAGCTAAATATTAGCTTAGATGATTTTGTAACACTAATTAGAATTAAGGAGGACCTAAAATGACAGACTACAAAGATTTAAAAATGAAATGCACAAGTAGCCACCCACAAGAACCATTTTACACAGAAGGTAAAGAGTATGACATTCTAAAGAATGAAACAGGTTTCTATATTAAATGTGATGAAGGTGACATATTAGAATACGGAACAACACCATTTGACTTAGAACACAACCTAAATGAATTTTGGGATTCAAATTTTAAGATTGTCAACATTGATGAACTCACTAAGATTAGAAAAACATTTCAACGAACACTTATTCAATACAATATGGATATTGGTCATTTGTCAGGACATTTGATAGGAAAGCCAAGTAATGTAATATCAGCACAAATTGCAATGTTAAAAGTAAAACGTGAAGCAATCCAAGAATTATATGATGAAGTGTTTAAAGGAGGTAATGAGTAATGACAGAGAAAGTATTACTAACACTTGATGAAAACAAAGAGTTGAGTATCAATAGTAACCACGTAGATGAAGTAGACGTGATTTACATGTTAATGACTGGCTTAATTCATGTATGTAAAGAAGTTGAACTTGAACAAGATTTAATGATTGAAACTATTAAAGAACTTTGGGGGCGTGTAGAATGAACTTAGGACAATTACTAATGTATGTTGAATATGGAAGAACAGTGGTATTAGTAGAACACGGAACAGAAGAAGAGATTTACACTTTCACAGAATCGGAAGAACTACAATATAAACGAGAATATGAAAAAGTTGAACCACACCTTGAACGTGAGGTAATGAATATTTCAACAACACCAGCTTCTTATCTATATATTGAAATTCTTTAAAACTTTTTGAACAAAAGTGTTGACACCTACTATAGCACATGTTATAGTAGGTACATAAGATAACAACAAACAAATTGGAGGAATTAAAAATGACAAAATATGCTAAAATTACAAAATATTTAGGACCACATAACATTGACAAAAGACTTGGTTTAGAAATTGGTAAAACATATAAAATTGTAGAATATAAGAGTCCTTTAACTGATAATTGCTATATTTATTTAAATGATGAATATCCATACTATTTCATTTCAGAAAGACAATATGAATTAGTTGAAAAAGAAGAAACACCAACTTTTAAAACAACTATAGACTTGAAGTCTAGTGTACAAGCTAAAATTGACTCACTAACAACGGAAGCAGAACACTTATTCAAAAAGCGTGACCGCTTGGAGCAACAGGCAATTAACTTAAGCAAAAAGGCACGCAAACTTAACAACCTTATTGAAAGTATCAAAGAATTTGAATAAAACACTTGACACCTACTATATCACATGGTATAGTAGGTGTATAAGATAACTAAGGAGGAAAACAACATGGCACTATTTGGTTTAGTATTTGTAACAATTGGAATCTGGGGTACTTACAACATTATCAAGTATATTGAGGACTAGGAGGACTAAGAATGAAAGAATATGAAGTTTTATGGCGCACAAGATACGATACACTTGTGGAGGTAAGACATGTAACTGCGAATAGTCATGCTAGTGCAGCTATGAAAATTTTAGATGAATCAGGTTTTAGACCAGAACAAATTGAAATCATACGAGTGGAGGAACAGGAATGCTAGGAAATTTTATATTATGGTGTAAAGAGGTATTACGTGAAAACTTTTGTATACATGATTACGAACCATTTGGCATTTACAAATCATATAATTTAGGCGCACATGAAAAATGCAAAAAATGTGGGAGGTTAAAATAATGACAACCAAAACGAATTATTATATTTGCTTAACAAATAATGAACTTTTCAACTTATGTACAGAAGAACCAATTCTTGTAATGTATGAACAAGCGGTTGAAAATGATGAAAAACTATTGAAATTGGAAAAACCAGAAGCAATTGAAATTGATGGCGAAATGCAACCCACATTTATCACCATTCCACTTGATTCAATCCTATATGTATTGGAGGACGCATAGTGAGTGATTCAGTAAAGGTTATTGGCTCAATATGGGCTTCAACAGATGGATTAAATATTTATAGAATTGACCAGATAGACACACGTGGTTATTTTATCACATTATTAGACAATGAAATACACATGGTTTCTAAAACATGGATACACAAGCAAGCCACCATGTGTGACTTGAAAGCAACTAAAGCAGAGAAACAACAATTTGAGGAGGAAACAAAATGACAGTAGACGAGTTATTATATTTAATTGAAAATGATATTGATAGATGTTATCTATTTAAAGGTATTGACCTTGTAAAAGAAGCAGACATACACACTGACAACAAAGAATTAAAAGAATATTTTGATTGTAAAGTTAAGTCATTTCACGTTGAATCAATTATAGATGAGTATTTAGGAGAAATTTATGACTTAGATATCACATTTGAGGAGGGAACGGAATGAGCTTTAAAGAAGCTTTCAAAGATGAATATATTGAAATTGATATAAGTAATAACGAAGAAGCAAAAGCTTTCTTTGAAGAAAATGTATATAAAAAGGAAAGAGAAATATTAAAGAAGTCAGATGGCTTGTTTAAATGTATTGAGGAGGAAAACAGATGAGAGTAGACATGTACACAGAACGTTACTATGAAATTGAAGAACCATATGATGGGGCTACAGTAACCATTCTTTTAAAGAATGGTGTACCACTAATGTATCAATATGAATATAAAGATGTTCAAAACACATTAGCATATAAATTTAGAGCCTTATACAACCTTAAGTATATTGGTGATATTGTAAATGTATGGAATGAAAAACGATTATTGAAAAAACTAGATGAGGTGGAAAAATGAGTAATATTAGCGCAATTGAACATGTTTTAGAAATGATTGAAGGGTATGACGAAAACGCAGAACACAACCACGCTGGTATGAAATTTATCCAAGGTGTAATTTTGGGACTTAGCATGAGTGATGTTATTACTATGGAACAATCAAGTGAATTACGTGAACGATTACATGATGTTTATAAATTTCATAAGGAGGAAGCAAAATGAGTAAATTAGATGCATTATTAGTGGCACTTGTATTGGTAGGGACAGCAAGTGGAATAGTGATTTCAGCAATGATTGTAATTTCAGTTCTAATGGTATTGAAGCCAATTGCATGGGTTGTACTTGGATTAGGTGCATTACTAACTATCATGATTGCTATTGGTATATACCTATTTGAGAAACATTATCTAAATTAAATATGTTATGATAAGGGAGAAAGTTAAATAAAACAGTTGACTTTCTCTTTTTTACATGGTATATTAATGTCATAAGATATTAGGAGGAATAATAATGGTAAATGAATTACAAAAAGTTGAATATGAACAACCAGTTGAATTAAGTTTTATCAGCACACTTGAAAAGACTTTGACACCTAGCAAGCAATATATCAAAGCACTAAAGGAGTATGAAAAGGACCACAAAGAGTGGGAAGTGGACTTCAAAAATGGAGATGCGGCTAAGAATGCAGAACCACAACGACCAGAACCAAGCTATGATGGATTAAACGCAGAAGCATTAGCTGTTCACATGGCTAAGGTATTACCAGTACACGCAAGTTCCACAATTGGTTTACCAGTAGTTTACAACCATGACACAAAAATCTATGAGGTATCAGAGGACAATTTAGAAGCTCGTTTATGGAAAAAGCTTTACAATGAGTTTATGATGGTTTATACACCACATTATGCAGAAAATGCAAAGGTGGCTAACCAATTTAGAAATGCAGTCCAAAGAATGGCAAAAAATGCACTTGCTTCTGGTGCTAACTTACCGTTTAATGACAAAATGGATCCAAACAAAATAGCCTTTAAAAATGGCACATATCGTTTTAAAGAGGACACATTAAAACCAACGGTAAAAGAGGACTACCAAACAACAAGAATTGAATATGATTATATTGAGAACCCTAAACACAATATCGTTGCTGAATGGATTGAGTACATTTTAGAAGAGGACGCAAAAACACTATTTCAATTGATTGGACGTATTTTCTACCGCAACCAAGACCCGCAAGCAATGGTATTCGCAACTGGTGAAGGTAGTAACGGTAAATCTCACGTTATGGCATTTATTGAGGAACTAGTAGGAAAATCAAATACAAGTCATGCAACACTAGCTAGCTTGTCAGGTAATAATGACAAATTCGCAAGCTCTCAATTATTTGGTAAAATGGTGAATATTGAAACAGATATGCCAGCACAGCATATTAAACAAACAGGTACACTGAAAACATTATCAGGTAATGACGTTATGAGTGCAGAGTACAAAGGTATTAACAAGTTCACATTTACGAACTACGCACTAATGATTTTCACAACTAATAACATGCCTACGTTTTCAGACACCTCACATGGTTTCTTGCGCCGGATTATCACATTACCATTTAATAAGACAATGGGAAGAGATAACCCCACAGATTCAATGTGGCTGGAACGTTCAAAGAATTTCACATATGAAGAAAAATCAGAGTTTATCAGCTACTGTTTACAACAATATAGAAATGTACTATTTGGACTAAATGGAGAAACCAAAGGACACTTCTGGACCAGTGATAATGCAAATAAATTGCGTGATGCCTTTATCCAAGGAAATGACACAATGGCAAACTTTATTGACATGAACGAAATTGAGTTCGTGGAAGATGAAAACTCATTTATCCCAACAAACGAATTATTAGAAGCATATAACGATATGTTAGTTAATGAAGGACTAATGACCGTTTCAGCTCGCAAGTTTGTGCCAGAACTACAACGTAAATCGCAGAATATTGTATTAAACAGAGTTAAAAAACGAGTTAATGGACGTCCACAATATGTATTAACCAATATTAAATGGGCTAACAACTTTACTGAAACAGATAATATTTTCTAAAATATTTTAAAGAAAGTTGACTAAAAAAGTTGACTTTCTTTTTTTAGCATGATATACTTAGTTCATAAGTTAAGAGGAGGAAACAAACATGAAACCATATTACGTAGAATTAGAAAACACAATTGAGGAATTAGAAGAATTATTCATTACAAGATACATGGAACTAATGGAATGTGACAGAGAATGGGCTATGGAAGTTCAAAAAATGGAATGCAACGCACCACACACAAATAAAGATGTGGAATTGATTTTAAAACAAATGTGTTCATTATGTGGGGTTGATTACACATGTTAAGCACAAAAGAAGAACTACTAGATAAACACTATCTAGTAGTTCTAAAATATCTAGTATCTGAATTAAAGAAAGCAGATAAAAAACGAGATACCGCAACCAAGAAATTAATGGAAATGAACGACAAGGAAAACATGCAATCACACACCACACAACGGTATTGGAAACAAGTATCTAATGTTGAATTTTATGAACATGAAGTTCGTAAACTGGTTTCAGAAATTAAAACAATTATGATGATATATGACATTGAAAACAAAATGCACCAAGAACGATTTTATTTTATAAAAAGTGTTGACAATCTATTACATTGATGGTATTATTAATTCATAGAGATAAGGGAGGAAACAAACATGACAACAAAACAAAGATATGAAGCTAAATTAGAAAGACTAAATAAAAGATATGACGAGTTAAAAGCGCAAATGATTGAAGCATACGACAACGGAAACAAAGAACTAGGACATGAACTAAACGATAGACTAGAAAAAATGTTAGATGTGATTTTACTAACTGAAACAGTATTAGAAAACTTAAAATAAAATCAGAAAAGGGGTTGACAAGTTCAGCCCCAACTGATATACTTAATTCATAAGTTAAGAGGAGGAAACAAACATGGACTTTCAAAAAGGAACAGTAAAACGCACACAAGGTCAAGTAAAGAAACACGCAACTCAATGTAATACAAAAGAGTTGGATCAACTAGAAAACGCACTAAGTAGAGTACAAGACATATGGTTGAAACGTGGTATTAAAACAGGCTTTCACTTACAAGATAAAATCAGAAACGGTGAAACTGAATTCTCATATAAAAGAGCAATGGAAACCATGTTGAACCCAGTAATTGTAGAATACAACGAAACTGGCAAAGATAGACGCATTCTAATTCGTTCAAAGGTGGGACATGTTGGGAACACTATTGATGATGTGGTAGTACAATGCTTAGTGGTTTCACTACTAAGCGGTAAAATCATTACAAGCTACTTAAACAAAGCAAGTGACAGACACGAAACATTGGACCTAAGACGTTACAACAAAAATTTAAAAATTAATTTACCAAAACACTTGACAAACTAAAACAGACATGGTAATATAAGTTCATAAGATAAAAACAAATAGGAGGAAACAAAAAATGACATTCACATTAGTATTAGCAATCGTAGCATTAGTAGGAACATTAACAGTAGGAATTGCGGAGGTGTACAAATAATGAAAAACGTTAGTAGTATTGGAACAATGCTCATGCTTATAGCAAGTGTTGGTATTGGTAGTGTTGTTGGAACACTTAATACTGAAAGAAATGCACAAGTTAAAATCAACAAGATGGACGAAGAGGTAAGTCTATACAAAGGTTTGAATGAACAGCAACAAGATATTATTTTGAAGTATAAGCAAGTATCAGGAATTGAAGTATCAAGTATCACTCAATCATTAGATAATGAACAATTAATTAACGAATTAGAAAAACGAATTAACGACTTGGAGGAAAAATAAGATGAATGAAAATTTAGAAATTGCAGTAGCAGTATTGGTGGCATTTTTAGTAGGTATCTTTACAATCGTATTCACCGGTTCAAGGGATGCTGTAATGATAGCATGGTCTATATCATTTGTACTAACATTCTTAGCAACACAAACATTCAAGGAGGATAACTAAAATGAACTTATTACAAGCATATGAAGTGGTAGACAGTCATTTTTAGTAGTGAAAGAATCAAATGGTATGACTGCATTAGTAATTGACACAACAAGTGATAAGTCAGTGGAACGATTATTTAGAAAGTATGACGAGTTGACAAAAGTATTAAATATCAGTTACAATGAATCGTGGGGCGCAATTGAATTAGTAATTGGAGAGGAAGAATAAAAAAATGAAAACAGAACGGATTATTGCAATTGATAATATTTTAATTGAAATGGAAAATAATTTCAGAACCAAAGGTATTACACAGGAAGAGATGGAAAAATATTTAACATATGGTACGTTAGCAATGTTAGGACTATTCAGCCAACAAGGAATTGACGTAGAAGAAGGTATTGAACTTATAACAAATATGTTACAAGGTAATAAAAAAGGTGGTTCAAACTATGGGAAAGGAATCTAAATTTAGTAGAGAAGTAGTAGACTATTTGAAAGCTAAAGGTGCATTAGTAAATGTTAACACAGCAAGCATATATGACCGTGTTGGTCGTGCAGATGTTGAAGCGTGTTATAGTGGCTATTATATCGCTTTAGAGCTTAAAACAGGGAACTACCAGCCAGACCCATTACAAATTAGATACTTACAAGAAGTTAGATGTGCTGGTGGATATGGTTTACTATTAAGAGATAACTTAGGTGATTTATACGACTTATTGCAATATTTAGACCAATTAGACAATAGAGAGTATCAAGGTTTTGACGATATTTATTACACATATGAACAACCAGATTTACCAGATATTACAGATGATAAGGTGGAAGTACTATATGACTAAAATCGGAAAAATTGAACTATTACCAACCCAGATAGATGGTATTGCACAGTGGAGAGAAAAACCGTTTGATTTATCAGACGCTGGAACAGGTAAGACATTCACTGCATTAGGAGCCTACCTGCAATCT
>ERZ779643.2661-NODE-2661-length-9900-cov-2.063789_pt1 | contig 9900 bp, 8 predicted proteins | sample MGYA00511564_ERZ779643 | MGnify/ENA primary metagenome ERZ779643 (study PRJEB29588, sample SAMEA2147114) | human gut metagenome | biome: human gut; feature: human-associated habitat; material: faeces | place: Denmark | collected 2008/2010 ... | reverse complement strand
TAATACTAATGCAACCAATGAATTTGGAGAAAATTTAGGCAATAAAATATATGAAACTGCAACTGATTCAAGTCAACGAATAGAAATAGGAAATGACATAAATAACTTAGGTGCTGAGACTGATTATTTTATGAATCATAGACCAAGTGAAGGTTACGGAAATGCTTCTAATTTTGAAGAAAATATGCCAGATGTTTTTGAACATCCTGAATGGTATTTAAACTTAGATGAAAAGTATAATAGGGAATCGCTAAATGCACTAAAAAAGGTTAGAAATAATCCAGATGCTGAATTAACAATTTATAGAGCAACAATAGGAAATAAAATAAATCCTGGTGATTGGGTAACACCATCAAAAGCATATGCTGAATATCATAATAATAGCCAATTCGATGGTAAAGGTAATGTACTTGAAATGAAAGTTAAAGCAAAAGATATTCAATTTGCAGGTGATGATATAAATGAATTTGGTTATTTTCCTAATACAAGTTATTCTTTGGCTAATCAAAATAAAATATCACCTAAAAATTCTAATTTAACTTATAGTGATGATGTAAAAATAAATACAGATAATAAATCATTAAAAAATGAAATTGAAAATGCAGATAAAAGTGTAAAAAAAATTAATATAAAAGATATAAAAAACTTATCAAATGTTAAAAACAAAGAAGAAAAAAATCTTTCTCCGGTAAAAGGTGAACAAAGTGCCAAAATATTAAGTAAAACTCCAATAGATACAAGCAAAGGTTCTATAAAAAGCGGAATAAACATATTTAGAGCAGCTATTTTAGATAAAGGAAGTGTTTTTGAAGATTTAGCAATTAAAAGCAAAAATAGACAATTAATGGCAACTTGGGATAGTACAATGACTTCTCAAGCAAAAGCTCAAAATATAATCGGTGACGGCTATCAAAAATTTAATTCGGAAACTAAATCGATTGAAAAATTAAGTAAGTCATTATATGAAATTCAAAATGAAGTAGTAAACTCTGGAAATATAGAAGATTTTTCAAATTACATTTATCATAAACATAACATTGATAGAATGAATTTAAAATCTAAAGCTGAAACAGAATTATCAACATTTGAAAATAATAATCACGATCTTATGTTTAAAAATAAAAATTCTCAAAGATCTTATGATGAAATATTAGAATTATCAAAATTAAAAAAAGCAACAAATGAAAAAGAAGAAAATTTGATTTCTGCAGCAAAAGAATATGTTAAATTAAAGGAAAAATATGATAAAACTGACAATAAACCGGTTTTTGGAAATGATGTAACTGCTGAAATATCGCAAGAATTAGTAAATGAATACGAAAATGCACATCCAGAATTTATTGATTATGCAAGTGACATATATGACTATTTAAAAGCTCAAAAACAAACTTTAGTTGACAATGGAATAATATCACAAGAAACTAGTGATTTGTGGAATGAGATGTATCCTCACTATGTTCCAATATCAAGAGTAAATGAAAACAACTTAAAAATAGATGTTCCTTTGAAACGAACAGGAACGAATAATCCGGTAAAAGCAGCAACTGGTGGAAACAGCGATATTCTTCCTCTTTTTGATACATTAGCTGATAGAACTTTTCAAACGCAAAAAGCTATAGATAAAAATAAATTCGGTATTGAACTTATGAACTCTTTAGATACAACTACAGAGTTCGATAGCGTTGATGTAGATGGCTTAATAAATGATATAGATAATCAAGAAAATTTGCTTAATAAGGGTACAAAAGAGAAATTGCCAACATTTACAGTGTTTAAAAATGGGGAAAGGATAACATATGCTATTAATCAGGATATGTACGAGGCATTAAGTCCAATAAGCAACATTCCTCTTTTAAATGTAAATTCAAAAACTTTGAATAAACTTTCAAGTTTTCAAAGAGGTGTATTGACTGAATATAATCCAGTATTTATGATTACAAATGCTGTAAAAGATGCACAAGATGTTTTAATAAATTCGCAACATGCAGCTAAGACATATAGTAAATTCTTAGAAGCTCAAAAGCAAATAAAAAATAAGGGTTATTATTATCAGGAGTATATGGCTAATGGTGGAGAACAAAATACTTATTTTGATTATAAAACAAAGGTATTTGATACAAAAGAAGATTCAAAATTGAAAAAAATATTTAAAATGCCTTTAGAAAAAATAAGTGAAGCAAATGATTTTATAGAAATGACACCAAGGTTAGCAGAGTACATAGCCAGTAGAGAGTCTGGAAGAAGTGTTGAGGTTTCAATGCTTGATGCAGCAAGGGTTACTACTAACTTTAAAGCCGGTGGAGATGCTACAAAATGGCTCAACAGAAACGGTTGGACTTTTTTAAACGCTTCAGTACAAGGATTTAATCAACAAGTAAGAAATTTTAGAGAAGCAAATGCTAATGGAATAAGAGGTTATGCTGGTCTTGCTTTGAAATTTGCAGTTGCAAGTTTACCTGTCATTGCTTTAAACAATCTAGTTTGGAAAGATGATGATGATTATGAAGAAGAACTTTCCGATTATGTAAAACAAAATTATTATGTGGTGTTTAGATATGGCAAGGGAAAATATATAAGAATCCCAAAAGGAAGAACCTTGTCTGTTATTCAAAACTTTGTTGAACAAACAGAAAACGCCGTGAAGAAAACTGGAGAGTTTGATGTGAATGAATTTATAAATATGGCAATAGATAACTTAGCTCCAAATAATCCACTAGAAAACAATGTTATTTCACCGCTTGTTCAAGCCGCAAGTAATAAAACTTGGTATAAAACTGATTTAGTACCAACTAGATTACAAAATAAACCAGCTGCTGAACAATATGATGAAAGCATTGATGAAATAAGTAAATGGTTAGGAAAAACGTTTAATGTTTCTCCTTATAAAATTAATTACATCATGAATCAATACTCTGGTGGTGTAGGTGATGTAATAATGCCTATGCTTACACCAGAAACAAAGTCTGGGAATAATACATTATTAGAATATGCTTTATCTCCTCTTGTGGATAAGTTTACTGCTGATAGTGTAATGAATAACAAGAATACAGGAAATCTTTATGAAACCAGTGAAAAATTAACGATAAACGCTAATAAAAGTAATGCTACAAATGAAGATATATTAAAGAATAAATTTGTTAATTCTATGAAATCAGAAATGAACGATTTATATAAAGAAAAGCGAGAAATTCAAAATAGTAATATTAGCAAAAAGGAAAAATATGAAAAAGTTAGAGGTATTCAAAATCAAATAAATGAAATGTCAAAATATGCATTAAATAATTATAGTGATGTAAAAATTGATGGCAATTATGCAACAATTGGAACAAAAGAATATAGATTAAAAACTGACAGTGATGGAGCTGAGAGCTGGACAAAAATAACTGATGATCAAAAAAATAAACAAAGAAATGTTAGTAGTGCACTTGGAATAACTGCAAGTGAATATTGGTCGAATAAAACTGAATATGACTATGCTTATGATAATCCAGGAAAATATGCAACGATAACTTCTATTACGGATTATGACACAACTTATAGTAAAGAAATATCTAATATTAAGTCCGATAAAGATTCTAAAGGAAATTCAATAACTGATAGTAGAAAGAAAAAAGTATTTGCCTACATTAACAACTTGGATTTAGAATTTGAACAAAAGTTAATATTAGCTAAAATGCAATATCCAAGTTATAACCAATATAATAATGAAATACTAAATTATTTAAACAAAAATAATGATATAAATTACAACGAAAAAATACTGATACTTAAACAGTTAGGGTTTACTGTTGACGAAAAAGGAAAAGTGAGGTGGTAATTGATGAGCAAAAATGATATGGTTGTAAGAACTGCTCAAGACTTAGAGAGAAAATATAACTTTGCTCAACTTTTAGGTCTTAAAAGAAATGTAGAGATTACTTCTCAAGGAATGATTAAAATAGAAAATGAATTAAATTCTATGTTAAATGCAATAGTTATTAATTTAAAAGATGTATTAGATAGCCAAAGTGAAATATCACTTTGGTTTTATTCTGGTACACCCACTACTTCCAATGAACCATATACGAACTGGAGTAATCCCAATGAACATTTAGGAGATATTTATTATGATAGAAGTTCCGGTAAAGTTTATCAATGGAACAATATATGGGAAGTAAATACAAGCCCTGATTTGGTAGAAGCTATGGCAATAACAAATTCAGAAGTCGATACAACAGGAAGCCATGAGAGAAGAGTATTCTTTTCTACACCTACAATACCTTATACAAATGGTGACTGGTGGATTAAAGATGATGGTAGCCTTTATATATGTCAAATATCTAAAACAACAGGATCATTTGAAGATAATGATTTTATTTCAAGTAATAACTATACCGAAAGTATAGCCGAGAAAATCGGAGATGAAATAAAAGTGTTAAAAGGTACTATTACTACAATGTCCGAATCATATGCCAAGTTTACTGATTTAGCAACAGGAGGAAGTACAACTATTTCTGGAGATAATATCACAACAGGTACTATTAAATCTGAAAACTATGTATCTGGAATATCTGGTATGAAAATAGATTTAGATAATGGAACTATGGATAGTAAGAATCTTAAATTGAAAGACAATGGAGATTTAGAAATAGGTGGTTATATTAGAACTGATAAAGGTATACTCACAAACCTAACATATAAAGGTAGTGCATATAACTGGTTTGCAGAAGGTAATAATGATGGTAAAAACGAGTGGTTTTTGGGATTTAACATTGATTATGAAGAAAGTAAAAATAGAACTTCTGCTTTTATATCATACATATATATACCGGATGATTTTGTAGTACAAGAAGCAAATATAGTTGTTTTTCATAATCTTGCGTATTGGAATGGTAATAAAGGATATTGTAGAAATATCAAAGCTTATAACGTAACTGATTCTATGAGCCAAATTGTTCAAGCTGAATACAGCAGTGAACTTTCTATAATACCAACGTTTAGTACTTCTAATGAAATAAAAAAAGATGGAATAAATGTTATGGGACAAAATGGCAAGACTTTTAGTCAGAATGGAAAAGAAGTATTCACATCAGAAGATATTTCAAGTATGTTCAAAGATTCCAGTGGTAATACAGTTGCTGGTAATTACAACGTTGCAATAAAAACTATAAATGATCCACCATTTTATTCACATGAACAAGATAGTAATTCTTTATTAGGAGTACATACAGGTTTCGTATCAATGATAGTGAACATAATAGGATATAAAAAATTAGATTAGGAGGAATCAAAAATGATAAAGAAGGAAACCGATGGAACGATATATTTAAATCGTGGAGATTCAACAAATGAATACAATAAATTAATATTTAATTATTCGTACTATGATGAAAACTCAAAAGTGAAAAAAGAATATGAATTTAAACCAAGTGATAAAATTTCTTTTGTTGTACTGAAGAAAAAAGGTTATACACTTGAAGAAATAATAAAAAAAGAATTTTTGTTATCAGATATAGGGTATGAAACCTCTTCAAAAAATATAGAGATACCGCTAACATCAGTTGAAACAAAAAAAATTCCATTAAAAAATAAAAAACAAATTTATTGGTATAATGTTATTTTAAATAATAATACAACTATAGTAGGTTTTGATGAAGATGGAGCGAAAAAAGTGATAGTCTTTCCATCTACAAATGAACAGGAGTGAGAATATGATAAAATTTAATTTTTATAAAGGAAGAACTTATTCACAAGATTTTACAATTACAGGATATGATGAAGTTATAGATGATATGTTTTTTACTGTATGCGAAAATATTTCAGATAAAATATACTGCATTCAAAAAACTTTAAAAAATGGTGGTATTACTGTAGTAGACTCCGGGGTTGACGAAAAGGGGGAAAGTTATACAACTTATAATTTAACTATTGAAGCGACTGATACAGATAATATGAATGCTGATTTTGATTATGGCTTTGATATAGCTATTAAATCTGGTAAAAAGAAAATACAAGTTATGACAGGAACACTAAGATTAAATGGTATATACTCAAAAACTTGTAATGGCTGCTAGGAGGTAACTATGGCAACGATTAATATAAAAGAAAATGAAACAATTAATGTAGAGCTAAGAGAACAATCTAGCTCTCTTAATACTACATTAAAAGATATTAACTATATACCTTCTTATAAAGAAGCAGAAACAGAACGTAGAGCTAATGAAATAAGTAGAATAGCTAATGAAAATAATAGAGAAGAATATATAAATGATTTTAAAAATCGTGTTTCTAAAGGTGAATTTAATGGTAAAGATGGCGCTATTCAATATGAAGCTGGTAAAGGTATTAAAATAGAAAATGATGTAATTAGTGCTACTGGCGGTGAAGCTGTTTGGGGAAGTATTACAGGTAATTTATCAAATCAAACAGACTTAAAAGTAGCTATAGATAGTAAAGCAAATGCAAGTGATATTCCAACAAAAGTATCTGAGTTATCTAATGATAAAAACTTTATTACAAAAGCGGTGGATAATCTAATCAATTACTATAAAAAGAGTGAAATATATACTCAAGAACAAGTAAATACTCTTATTTCTAATGTAAATAGTTTTAACGTAGAAGTAGTACAAACTCTACCTACTGAAAATATAGATACTCATACTATTTATTTAGTACCAAAAGAAGCTGAAACAAATGATAATTACGATGAATATATCTATATAAATAATTCGTGGGAACATATAGGAAGTACAAATGTAGATTTAACTAATTACTATAATAAAAATGAAATAGATACAAAATTAGAAGAAAAACAAAATGCTCTTGTTAGTGCTGAAAACATCAAAACTATTAATAATGAATCATTATTAGGTGGTGGAAATATAGATATTAGCGGTTCTCCTACAGGAGATACTCTTCCGATAGGATCTATTATTCCGTTTGGAAACAAAGCAGCTCCAACAAATTGGTTATCATGTAATGGACAAGAAGTATCAAGAACAACTTATGCAGATTTATTCGCTGTTATAGGCACTCAATTTGGTGAAGGTGATGGTAGTACAACATTTAATTTACCTGACATAAATCAATATAGAGCTCCTATTGGATATGATAGATTAGAAGAACAAAGCGATAGAAAGAATTTGGGCACAATCGGTGGTGAAGAAAAACATACAATGACTATTAAAGAATTAGTATCACATAATCACACATATAATCGTACGTGGGGCGGTAGTTCAATTACTGATGTAGCTGGCAAAACACAAGCTGGTTATGGTGACGCTAGTTATTGGAATGATGGAATCACGAATAGTGCTGGTGGGGGACAACCATTTAATATTATGCAACCCTATGTGACAACAAACTACATAATTAAAGTTTTTCAAAGTACTGGAGTAATAGCAAATGTAGCACAAGCAAAAACAACAAGTGATAATGATACTTATTCTTGCAATTATATAAATGAGTTAGAAGAAAAACGAAATGAAAAATTATTATGGACAAATCCCGATATGAGTGCCGAATTTGGAGAACAAACATTAAATTTTGATGATAATTATTCTTATTTTGATATTATATTTTCTCAAGATAATGTCAATTATTTTTGCACAAGAGTATATGCTGGATTAGATAAACCATATTTATTACAAAATATTCTTGGAGGCTATTTTCGAACACGTGGTGTTATTGTTAATCAAAATAGTATTTTTTTTGGTGGTGGTACATTTTTTGCTACATATAGTAATGCTACTGCTAACAATTCGCAATGTATACCTTATAAAATAGTAGGTTATAAATAGAAAATTAATATTTTGGCATAAAGGAAATCTAAATAAAGGTTTTCTTTTTTTATATGCAGAAAGGTAGGTGAAATAAGTATGCTAAATTGGATTAAAGGAGTACTAACAGCAATAGGAACAGCATTAGGTTATTTTCTAGGTGGATTCGATACTATGATGATAACTCTATTAGTATTTATGACTATTGATTATATAAGTGGTGTTATGTGTGGAATATTAGATCATAAATTATCTAGCGAAATAGGAGCAAAAGGTATTTTCAAAAAAGTATTTATTCTCTTATTAGTTGGCTCAGTAAACTTGTTAGGTATAGCAATTAACATTGAAGGTTTAAGATATATAGTTATATCTTTCTATCTAGCAAATGAAGGAATATCTATTATCGAAAATGCTTCAAAAATTGGTTTACCAGTACCACAAAAAATTAAAGACATCTTAGAACAATTAAAAACAAAAGGTGATAAGTAGAGGTGATTATATGAAAAATTATAGGATATATGCAGAAGTTGAACATAGGCTAGAACTCGTAAATGGTAATGTTAAAAATGAAAACGTAGTATTAATTCTCGATCAATTAATATTAGTTGAAGAAGTACCAGTAGTTATAGTGATAGAACATGACTTTGATTTAGACATGGATACTCCTGTATATGTTTATAGCAATAATCAAGATGAATACATAAAAACAAGAAATAATATAGGAGGTTACGAATATGGGAACAGTAAAGACTGTACGTTATAGTAAAGTAGGAGATATTAAAATATCTGATCATTTTAAATTACATGAAATAAGATGCAAAGATAAATCTGATATAGTTAAGTATTGTGATGATACGTTAGCAATGGCTGAAAAATTAAGAGGTTTAACTGAGTGTAAATCTGTTATAGTTATAAGTGGATATAGAACACCTACTTATAATAAAAAAATAGCTGGTTCTAAAAAATCAAGTCATTGTGATGGATATGCTTTAGATTTACATTTTAAAGATAGCAAATATTCAGTAAAAGAAATATGCTGCATGGCTCAAGATTTAGGTATTCATGGAATAGGTTATATTTCATCAACAGCAATACATATTGATATGAAACCTAGAAAGGTTTTTTATCGTGGTGATGAGCGTAAAGACTATTCTAATAATGTTAGTGGAGATTTCTATACATATTTTAAAATAGAAAAAGGAAGTCTACCAACTTCAAAAGAAATTAAAACATCATACACTGGTAAATATCCTACAATCATTATAGGAAGCCTTAAAAAAGGTTCAAAGGGCAATAATGTTAAGTTGCTACAAAAGTTCTTAAATTGGGCTTTAAATAGCAAATTAACAACTGATGGACAATTTGGAACTAATACTGAAAAAGCCGTAAAAGAATTTCAAAAACTTGTTGGAATTACACAAGACGGAAAATTCGGTAAAACAAGTCTAAAGAAAGCAAAAGAATTTAAGAAATAAAAAAGCAAAAGCACCCTAATGGGTGCTATTTTTTTATGTCATATTTTTTATAAACTAAATCCTTTTCATCTAAATCTTTGTAAAATTCACACAAATGATTATACGCTATAATTTTCATACTTTCTCTATCAATAGAGTCATCAAATTTTTGATGACATTTAATGCAGGCTGTAAAAACATCCTGTTCAATACCTAGTCCATTATGGGACCTTTTAACAAAATGAGAATTTGCTAAATTCCATGGGACTTCTTCGTGACAAAATATGCATTTATGGTTATCTCTTTCCCAAACTTTCTTTTTTACACTTTTAGGTATCTCAGTTGCTTTTGTTAATTTATGTTTTTTTCCTTTAATTGGCTTATTTCTAATTGCTTTATATTCTTTAAATTTACAATTATTGCAGTCTTTTAATGTTATTGAACATTTATTAATTTTACAATACAAACTTCTATCAAGTTTTTGTTTTAAATTTATACAATTATTATTCATAAAAATGTTAGCAAAAAAGTACTACCAAAATACTACGAAGTATGCGAAATGAGAGTAATAAATGGTAGTATTTTGTAAAATAAAGCAAGAAAAAAGCCCTTATTTAAGGACTTTCGTTAAAACATCTGGAGCAAGTGAGGAGAATCGAACTCCCGTCTCAACCTTGGCAAGGTCGCAT
>ERZ779643.2647-NODE-2647-length-9962-cov-2.933078_pt1 | contig 9962 bp, 6 predicted proteins | sample MGYA00511564_ERZ779643 | MGnify/ENA primary metagenome ERZ779643 (study PRJEB29588, sample SAMEA2147114) | human gut metagenome | biome: human gut; feature: human-associated habitat; material: faeces | place: Denmark | collected 2008/2010 ... | reverse complement strand
TCTTGTTCAGAATCGCTAAGCTGTATGGCTATCCCCACTAAATTTCTACTGCCCCGTATATCGGTCTTTGCCGGAACGGATTTGCGATTCCGTTAGTTTGTTATTATTCTACAGGGAATGATAGCCGGTTTAGGGCAGATTTTAGGTATAAAACAAAAAAAATTGATTGTCTCTCGACAACCAATCTTCACTAACCTTAAATCTAATACCATGAAAACACTGCAAAAGTACGACTTTATTTTTAATGGACAAATTTTTATCGAAAAAAATGTGCTTTCAAGGTGCTTTTTTGTGAATATTTCGGATTTTCAGTCTTGATATGTGGGTTATTCCACGTAAAGCACCAGTCCTTTCAGGTATTCTCCCTCCGGATGATAGATATTGATGGGGTGGTCTGCCGGCTGGTGTAGCTGGTGGAGAATCCTGACGCTTCGTCCTGCTTGGGCTGCGGCGCTGAAAACGGCAAGGCGGAACTGTTCCTTGTTTATGGCTTGCGAACAACTGAACGTAAACAATATTCCGCCTTTGGCTATTTTTTCGAAGGCTTTTGCGTTTAGCTTTTGGTAGCCATGCAGCGCACTGCGCACGGCGTCGTGGTGCTTTGCAAACGCAGGAGGGTCTAATATTATAAGGTCGTAGCTCTCGGGCTGCATGTTCTGCAAGAACTTGAAAGCATCTTCGGCGTATGCTTCATGATTATTGCAGTCGGGGAAGTTTAACGAAATGTTCTCGCGCGTTAGGTCTACTGCTTTGGACGAGCTGTCTACGGAATGCACGAGTTCTGCGCCTCCGCGTATGGCATAAGCAGAGAATCCGCCTGTATAGCAGAACATGTTAAGAACTTTGCGCCCGTTTGCGTATTGTTCTACAAGTTTTCTGTTCTCGCGTTGGTCTACGAAAAAGCCTGTTTTTTGCCCGTTTATCCAGTCGATATGGAATTTAATACCGTATTCTAAGGCTATGTTGTCGCTGGATTTCCCTATCAGGAATCCTTCTGTTGCATTCATCTCGTCGGCAAACGGAAGAGTGGTGCCGCTTTTGTAATAAATGGCTTTTACGCGGCCCTGCATTATGTTTACGATAGCTTCGGCTATGTTGTTGCGTGCGTAATGCATGCCTGCGCTGTGCGCCTGTACCACCGCGGTAGAGCCGTATATGTCAACAATCAATCCCGGCAGGTTGTCGCCTTCGCCGTGTACAAGTCTGAAGGTGTTGTTGCCCTCTATGTCTGTAAGTCTTAGCTTTTGCCTTAGTTCCAGTGCCGACAACAATCTTTTATGCCAGAAATCGTAATTAATTTCTTCGTCTTTAAATGACAAAACTCGCACAGCTATAGAGCCTGTCTGGTAGTGCCCGGTTGCAATAAACTTATTGTCGTGTGTATATACTTTAACAATGTTGCCGTCGCTTATGTGTCCCTCTTTTTTATCTATAGCTCCCGAAAAAATCCAAGGATGAAAGCGAAGAAGGCTTGACTCCTTACCGCGTTTAAGGGTTATTTTCTTGAATTCCATTGCCAGTGTTTATTAGATTATAGTCGTGGTTTTCGTTTAGGCTTTTCAATTCGTTGTATATCATAAGACATGCCCATGCATCTGTGGCGGCATACTTTTTTTGTTTGTCATTCAGTACATCTGCTTCCCAGTCGCTTAAACGCTGTGCTTTGGAAATCCTTTTACCGAAAACGTTGGCATATATTTTTTGAAGCGAGCGGTCTTCAATCCCGAATTGCTTTACATAATCCTGCAAGTCGAGGAAACTGTCGGACTTGAAGTCTTCGCGTCGGTGCAAGGCTACTATATCGTTGTGCAGCGACAGCCCCACTTTCAATATGTTGCTGTTCCCTAAGAACTTTATTATCGGTTCAATCAATCCGATGTAATTCAAGCGAAATAAAAAGCATATTTGCGAAGTGGCTATTTGCAGCAATGCAACTTTGTGTACAACACCTTTTTTAAAAGCAGGCTTTGTTTCCGTGTCGATACCTACAATGTTTTCCTTACTCAATGCGTTTATTGCCTTTATGGCCTCTGATTCCGACTGTATTACAATTATTTTCCCTTCAAAAGTGTCCCTGGGCATGGAGGGTATCAAACTTTTGTCTACTTTGGTATATAGATTCCTCATTATTGATATTCTTGCTCCTTTAAATCGCTGTTGTACATCGTTTCGTGTAGAGGACGCAACACGTTTACTACGGTCTGTCCCCACCGTTGTGCAAAAGTATCGCTTAGCTCTCCCAATGCAGCGGCTGTGGATTCCTCGAAGTCCTGTTCGTAAATATGCAGAAAATCACGTAGCTCTTGGTAAATGTCGGCTAAGTCTTCAGAAACTGTTCTGTGTATTGGCGAGTCGCTGTATTTCATGTCTTCCAGGAAAACGTCTAAATAGTCGTCGTATTCTCCCAATTTATCTGCTATGGAATAACGTATGGCGTTATAGTCGTCTTCGGTTACTACGTGTTCTAAGTAAACGTCGCTTTCGTTGTTGAAATGCAGCACTATTTGCGATTTCAAATAAAGTAAGGGCAATAACTTTAGCATGGAGCTTATGAACTCCTTACGGTTGAGCGAAGCAGCGTTTTCCAACCGTTTGCATACCTCGACGGCTACAGCGGTAAACTCGAAAACGTCCTTGCTGTGGTATATATCGTTCATTCTTGTTGTCGTTAAATTAATTCTTCTTATAATGTTATGTTTTGTACTTGTAGTGCCCGATGCTGGGGCGTGCACTTTTTGTTTGTGTCTGTATCTGTTTTGAGGCATAAAAAATATCTCAGAGATATTTCGAAATATGTCTGACATATTTTAAAATAGGTCAGACATATTTTTTTCTGCTCCCGGCGGTGTTTTTATTTTTCCTTTTTCAACTTTGTCAACTTTACACCAAAAGATTGTTTGATGATTTGTTTATATTTAAAAAGAGATTCTTTTTCTGGTGTTATAGCGTGTTTCCTTCGTTTTATAGCACCGGCAAAGTTACAAAAAATGAGTTAGCCGCCGGCTTGCCATTAAGATTTTAATTAACTTTGCATAATTGACAATGATTCCTAAATATACCTTATGGTTAGAAAGAGCAATACAACAAAGAAAAGAAACAACAAGGCCGCAGATACGATAATCAGTTCCGGAAAGGTTAAAAAAGCATTGTTCTCAAAAGAGAATATATGTTTTCTTTCAGGTTTGGTGTTATTGTTTGCTTCATTATATATAATGTTGTCAATCATCTCGTTTTTTATTACCGGAGCTTCGGACCAAAGCGTGGTGGAAAGTTTTAGCTATTCAGGCGTAGAGGCACAACGAGTGACGAGTAATTATGCGGGCCTCCTTGGTGCAAGAATAGCATATTATCTTATAAACAACTGCTTCGGCATGCCTTCGGTCTTTATTCCTGCGTTTTTATTGTTGGCAAGCATAAAACTTATGAATGCGGGAAAGGTAAGATTATGGAAATGGTTCGCTAATTTCTCTTTTCTTATGATTTGGCTGTCTGTAGCATTGCAGTTCTTAATGCCGCAAAACATATTGAATAACTTGTTTTTCCTGCCGGGAGGTAAACACGGGCAATTTGTTTGCGACTTCCTTTATCGTGAAATAGGAATACCCGGAATAGTAATAGTATTGCTTATTACGGCGATTGCATATTTGATTTACCTGTCGGACGAGACCGTGCACTTCATAAAGAAAACAGCTTTGAATATTAAAAAGCCCATTAGCCAAGGTGTTTTGGGTACGGTAAAGAAATCAACGGAGAAAAACAAGTTTGACGACGAAGAAGATGATTCGGGCATGGAGTCTGCAGATGAACCGTCTGACGGTATAATGGAACAGAAAGGGGTAGACCAGGAAAGTGCGGATGTAAAAGATGCAGTTAAGAAAACAGTCGTGCAAAACAATAAAAGGTCGGAACCAAGAGATAAGGGAATGGTGTCGGAAAAGACGGATGAAGGGCAAGACCGTTATGACCCGTGGCGCGATTTGGAATATTACAAATTTCCTCAAATCTCGTTGCTCAATCATTACGAAAATAGTAATGCTTCGGTAGACAAAGCCGAACAAAAGGCAAATGAAGACCGTATAATAAACAGTCTTCGCAATTTCGGCGTGGAAATTTCTGGTATAACAGCAACTGTAGGTCCTACGGTCACTTTATATGAAATTACACCTGCGCGGGGTGTGCGCATAGCAAAGATAAAGAATCTTGAAGATGACATGGCGCTTTCGTTGAAGGCTTTGGGAATTCGAATAATTGCGCCGATACCGGGGAAAGGCACTATAGGAATAGAAGTCCCAAACCGAAATCCGCAGATAGTGTCGATGGAAAGTGTTCTTAGCGATAAGAAATTCCTTGAATTTAAGGCCGAACTTCCTGTAGCATTAGGAAAAACTATAACGGGCGACACGTTTATGTTTGATTTGGCCAAACTTCCGCACCTTTTGGTGGCCGGAGCGACAGGACAAGGTAAATCGGTAGGTTTGAATGCCATAATAACATCTTTGCTTTACAGGAAACATCCTTCGGAATTGAAATTTGTATTAGTGGACCCGAAGAAAGTGGAGTTCAGCATATATTCAATTTTGGAGAATCATTTCCTTGCAAAAGTGCCCGACGAGAATGCAGAACCTGTAATAACTGACACTGACAGGGTAATATATACTTTGAACAGCATTTGTAAAGAAATGGACTTACGTTATGATTTGCTTAAACGTGCTCGTGTCCGTAATATTAAAGAATATAATGCCAAATTCCGTTCCAAAGTGCTTAATCCGGAAAGCGGGCACAGGTATATGCCTTACATAGTAGTTATAATTGACGAGTTCGGTGACTTGATTATGACTGCAGGAAAGAATATCGAAATGCCAATATCGCGAATTGCCCAGTTGGCCCGCGCAGTAGGCATTCACATGATTATTGCAACGCAACGTCCTACTGCAAATATAATAACCGGCACGATAAAAGTGAACTTTCCGGCAAGGATTGCATTCAAGGTCGTTTCTGCTATCGACTCACGTACGATTCTCGACAGCACAGGCGCAAACCAACTGATAGGCCGCGGGGATATGCTGTATGTGTCGAGCGGCGACCCTGTGCGCGTGCAATGTGCTTTTATAGACACGCCTGAAGTGGAGAAAGTAACCAACTTTATAGCGCAGCAACAAGGATACGTATCTGCCCTTATGTTGCCGGAAGTTCCTATGCCTGAATCAGAAAATAAATCGTGGAGCTCAGATGGAGACAACGGGCATAAAGACCCGTTGTTTGAAGAAGCTGCAAGAATTATTGTCGAATCGGGACAAGGTTCAACGTCCTTGATACAGCGTAAATTTTCAATTGGCTATAACCGTGCGGGAAGAATTATGGACCAGTTGGAGCAGGCTGGTATAGTCGGACCTCAGAACGGAAGTAAGCCTCGTGAAGTTTTGTGCAGTACGTCAAACGACTTGGAAATGAAGTTGAATAATATGTAGAAATATAAGAACGCAAAACAAAATTTGTTTCCAGTGATTGATATATTGTTAATAAGAAATTTATAGAACGAAATAAAAGACCGAATGAGCAATTATATAGTTTCTGCGAGAAAGTATCGTCCTAACACGTTTGAAGATGTTGTGGGGCAGAAAGCGCTTACTCAAACTTTATGTAATGCGATAATGAGTGACAAGTTGGCTCATGCCTATTTGTTTTGTGGCCCGCGGGGAGTGGGAAAGACAACTTGTGCGCGTATCTTCGCAAAGACAATAAATTGTGAACACAGATCTCCGTCAGGTGAGGCATGTAATCAATGTGAAAGTTGCAGAGCCTTCGATGAAGGAAGGAGTTTGAACATCCATGAGCTTGACGCTGCGTCGAACAACTCTGTCGAAAATATACGCGACATTATTGAACAGGTCCGAATTCCGCCTCAGATTGGAAAGTATAAGGTGTTTATAATAGATGAGGTACACATGTTGTCGCCGGGAGCTTTTAATGCGTTTCTTAAAACATTGGAAGAACCGCCGTCTTACGTTATATTTATACTTGCAACAACCGAAAAGCAAAAAATCATTCCTACAATATTAAGTCGTTGCCAAATTTATGACTTTAAACGTATAGAGGTAGATGATATAGTAGGGCAACTCAAGAAAATATCAGCATGCGAAGGGATTACTTACGAAGAAGACGCGTTGCGGGTAATAGCTGAGAAATCCGATGGCGGTATGCGTGACGCACTATCTGTGTTTGACCAACAAGTAATATTTACTGAAGGCAATTTAACTTATCAACAAGTAATAAGCAATCTTAACATTTTAGATTACGACTATTTGTTTGCCGTGACTGATTTGTTCTTGAAATGCGACATATCAAAGTTGCTTCTTACGTTAGACGAAATCATAGGGAAAGGTTTTGATGGCGGAGTTTTTGTTGGTGAGTTGGCGAACCACATGCGTAACTTGCTGGTGAGTTCCGATACGGCTACGATTCCTTTGCTTAAGACATCGAATCAGATAAAAGAACGTTATAAGGAACAGGCTTCACGCTGTAAGACAAAGTTCATTTATAAGACGTTGAAACTTTGCCGTGAGTGCGAATTAAATTATCGGGTGAGCAGAAACAAGCGTCTGCTAACAGAGATAACGCTTATAGAGATAGCACAAGCGGCAAAGGAATGTAACGACGACTCTTCCGAAGATCCTTTTCCTGCAGCTGGTGAAAAAGAGCAAAGCAAGACTCTGAAAGGAATTTTCAAAGAAACCCAAAAGGCAGAAATACGGACGTCCGACAGTAAAAGCTCCGCCGTTTCACCGGTGACGGCAAGTGAGGCCGTTAAGAAACAGTCTAAAGACCTAATACAAGAATCAAAGGTTGCTTTGGTGCAGGATACGCCAGCTACATATAATAACCAGACGGCGGAAAAAGGTGTGTCGGGTAATACAAATGCCACTTTACCTAAGAGCGAGAAGAAAGCCAATGTCATAAATGTCGTTTCAATTCGCGGGCTACAGGCGCGTGGAAAAGAAAAAGAGACATCACCTAATAATACGAAAACCAGAAATCCTGACATTCAACAGAACAAATCGGTAAATGTTATAGGGCTTGATTTGTATGATGAAAACAAGTTCTCTGTGGCTTGGCTGAAGTTTGCCGACAGTCTGCCTATTGAAGAAAGCGATATAGCAGGGCGAATGAAGGCGATAAAACCTGAATTGTTTCCCGACGGAACAGTAAACGTAAAAGTTGAAAACCATCAGGTTGAAAAGTTCATGCAGCCAATGGTGCCCCGACTGGAAGCCTTCTTGCGCTCGGAATTGAATAACCGTAATGTAAAGATACGCATATGTGTGTCGGAAGACATAGAAAGCATACCGGTTATGAACACTACGGAGCAGTTCAAAAAAATGATAACTGAAAATCCTTATCTGTCAAAGATAAACGATACTTTCCAATTAGAACTGGCGTAGTTGTAAAATAAAAGCCTTCATTTTATTGGTGAAGGCTTTTTGTGTTGTATAAGTCAGTTTGCCTTGCGATAGCAATGGCTCGTTATTTATCCAAGGATTCGTATATGGAGTTTTTGCTCTTATACTCGGGAACAATATCCTTCATCATAGATACTGTTTTCATGTTATCGAATTGGTAGCTGCATTGAATTAGGCTTTCTATAGTTTTGCTTACCTCTTCAAAGTCATATTGGCGCACTTTGGCTACCTTTATTTTATTGTTGCTTGTTGGCAGTGTTATTTCCTGGTCGTCAAGTACTTCTTCGTAAAGTTTCTCTCCTTCGCGGAGGCCTACGTATTTTATTTCAACATTCGTAGCTCCGCTTAGCATGATCATGCGTTTTGCCAAATCTGCAATCTTAACAGGTTGGCCCATGTTGAATACGAATATTTCTCCTCCGTTGCCCATTGTTACGGCTTCGAGTACGAGCTTGCACGCTTCCGAAATCAGCATGAAAAAGCGTATAACGCGCGGGTCGGTAACTGTTACAGGGCCGCCGTCGCGAATTTGCTGCTTGAAAAGAGGGATAACCGAGCCGTTCGAGCCGAGCACGTTTCCGAAACGTGTCGTAACGAATTGTGTTACGCCGTGTATTTTACCGTCTTTTATGGCCTTATCAAGACTTTGAACGTAAATCTCGCAAATTCGTTTAGAGCACCCCATTACGTTTGTCGGGTTAACCGCCTTGTCGGTAGAAATCATTACGAATTTCTTGACGCCATATTTTACAGATAGGTCGGCCACGACTTTCGTACCGTACACGTTGTTTTCAATAGCTTCGCTCGGGTTGTCCTCCATCATGGGAACATGTTTGTATGCTGCGGCATGGAATACGTAATCAGGTTTGTATGTCTTGAATATGTTTTCCATGCGCTCTTTCCTGCATATAGTCGTAACGATAGCTTCATACTGCGTTTCGGGAAAGCGCTTGTTCATCATAAGCCTGATGTCGTGTTGTGGCGTTTCGGCTTCGTCTATAAGAACCAAGTTTGCAGGTTGCAGTGCCGCCACTTGCCTATCGAGCCGGCAGAGCCTGTTATAAGCACAACGCTGCCTTTCAGCAATTTTCCTATCGATTCCATGTTTACTTGAATCTCGTCGCGAGGCAAAAGGTCTTCAATCTCGATTTCCCTGAAATTAGCAGCATTCAAGCCGCTTTTCCCGTCCCAGCTTTGAGCAGGGTTGAGGATTTTTATGATTATTCCTGCGCTTATAAGGTCGTCTATAAGTGATTTCTTTTGTATGAATTCATTTTGCATTAATGGCGATACGAGCAGAACTTTTATCCTGTTCCTTTTCATTACGCCTATCAGACGCTCGTCGTCTTTATATACGTTTACGCCCATAAGCAGTTTACCGGCCATATCGTCGTCGTTGCATACAAATCCGCGTAGTATGTAGCTTTTGGGCTCCGTGTTTTTTATGTTCTTAGCCAGGCCAATCCCTCCCTGCTTAACTCCGTAGATGAAAGTACGCTTCGTCGACTCGTTTATGAATGTAAGTTGGTCGTATAGTATTTTTACAAAAACTCGTATTGCGCACATCAAGAATGCCGATACAAAGAAAGTTGCTATCAAATCGCTGTTTCTGAGCGGCATAAAAATTGAATTGTCGCCTATGAACAGGTTTGCTACCAAAGCTAAAACCATAGCAACGAACATGGCTACGCCTATGCGCCACAAATCCACAAAGGATGAGTATCTCATCACGCCGCGGTATGTTCTCATTGCCTTGAAGCCCACGTAACAAAAAGGAAGGTATAGGCAAAGCGTCTTGAAAAGCGGCACAACCACGCCAACGGTGTTTGCCATTCCGTGGTCAAGTGCATAACATAATATGCCGGAGAAAATTACTATCAAGCTGTCGATAATCAGAATAGCCCAAATAGGGAGAGCCCTTTTTGAAAAATACCAGCTTGTTATCTTTTTTATAGGGTTCATAATCTTTCTTCTTTTAAAAGTGTTGTATCTATAAGCCATACGGCGGATTGCTAAAAAATACAAGCTGTGGCTTTATCATAAGCTCCTATAATAAATACATCTTGCAAAGATACGATTTTTTTTAATGGGGGGGTAAAAAAAGACGACTTTTTTTGCCGCGTTTTTTACTGCAAGGAGGAAATGTGTCCATTCACTTTTTTTGTCGTTTATGCCCGAGTTCCCTGTCGGAGCGGTTTGTTATTGGCATACACGGCATATATAAAAAAGCGTGGGAACTTTGCTTTTGCTCGCTCCACACTCTGAGGTTCTCGCATTGCCCGGAACAGATGAACGAGCAACGCAGAAGCCCACGCTGTGTATATACATAATATTAATGTGCGGAGAAAGCAATAATCTTTTTTATACGCACTTTTTTATTTGTATAAAACACCCATGAACATCTACCGTTGCCTTGCCGTTGACTGTTCCGAATATTTGCGAGATTCCAGAGTGTCAATAGCAAAGCGTCAAGTAAACGCTTCTAACATATATGCTGCCAGCCCG
>ERZ779643.2645-NODE-2645-length-9965-cov-1.897982_pt1 | contig 9965 bp, 8 predicted proteins | sample MGYA00511564_ERZ779643 | MGnify/ENA primary metagenome ERZ779643 (study PRJEB29588, sample SAMEA2147114) | human gut metagenome | biome: human gut; feature: human-associated habitat; material: faeces | place: Denmark | collected 2008/2010 ... | reverse complement strand
GGCATCAACGGCTTTGTACGCATCAACAATATGGGAGCCACACTGACCGATGTGCTGACAGAGTACCGGGTATTGTGGATACAAACAGGTGTTTATTTCCTTACCACCTGCATCGTATACCGTCGTCAGATCACCTTAAGCCGCAGACATGTATACGAAAGATTAAAAGAGATTAAGAAAAGACGCAGAACAAATGTCGTCTGAATTTGTTTATAAATTAAAAACCAAATGAATTATTTAGGATGAAAAAACTTTTTATTCTGGCATGCGTATGCCTACTGATTACTTCATGTAACAGTAACCCCAAAAACACTAACGATTCTGCAACCTCCACCGAAACAACGGATATGCACAATGCAGAAAACTCATTGGATTATGACGGTACTTACACCGGAACTTTTCCGGCTGCCGACTGTCCGGGTATCAACATGACCCTGACTATTAAAAAAGACAAGACTTTTGAGTTGATATCAGAATACATTGACCGGCAGGATGCTACTTTCAAAGAATATGGAACTTACTCCGTTGAAGGTAATATTATGACTTTAATTAATGGAGAGGATAAGCAATATTATAAAGTCGGTGAGAATACCCTGACCGCTCTCAATCAAGACAAACAGGCAATTACAGGAGAGTTAGCAGACCATTATATCCTACACAAAAAATAAACTTTACTTCATCTGTCATTTTCATGCCAAAGTGAAGGGTCCGCTTCAATCTATCACAGCTGGATTCTTCACTTTGTTCTTTTATTTGTCCACAATCTATATTCACACTAATTAACTTCCGTTCCTTTTGTTTATTACGAAAATTTCGTAGATTTGCGAAAACATCGTAATCAATTCATTTTCTTATGGAAAAGCTAACGATACAAGAAGAAGAAGTGATGCTTCATATTTGGAGCATGGGAGAATGTTTCGTGAAAGACATAGTTGCTAAATTTCCCGAACCTAAACCACCTTACACTACGGTAGCGTCTATAGTGACCAACCTGAAAAGAAAAGGTTATGTTACAGCCAAGCGCTTCGGTAACACCTATCAATACACCCCTGTAGTGAAACAAAATGAATACAAACGCACATTTGTAAGTGGTGTGGTCCGAAACTATTTTGCCGACTCGTATAAGGAAATGGTATCTTTCTTCGCTAAAGAGCAAAAAATCTCCGCAACCGACTTGAAAGACATTATTGACCTGATAGAAAAAGAAGAAGATAAATAACCTTGCTAAATTCATAAATATTATGATAACTACAGCTCCCGAACTCATTTACATGCTGAAAGTAAATATAGGCATCGCCTTATTCTATGCTTTCTACAAGCTGTTCTGCTGTCGCGACACTTTCTTCCAGTGGCGTCGTATCGCACTGCTGAGTTTTCTTGCACTCTCTTTTCTTTATCCGCTAATGGATATGCAAGCATGGGTGAAAGAACAACCTGCCATCAATGAACTGGCAGATTACTACACACTGATGATGCTAACAGAAACAAATACTTCCACTGCCACAGTAGTCACAGCTCCTGTTGCTATTCCCACACCCGACCTGCTTGATATAATAAAGTTCGTCTATTGGATTGGAATCCTTTTATTATCCGCACGATTTATGATCCAACTAAGTAGTATTTTCCACCTTGTCTTAAAAAGCAAGAGTATAAATGTAGACCAAATATCCATACGCAGTCTATCAGAACCTGCCAATCCATTCTCTTTCTGGCAATGGATTTTCGTCTATCTGCCCGAACTGAAAGAAGATGAAAAACAAGAAATCCTGACGCACGAACAGACCCACGTCCGCCAATGGCATTCCATAGATGTCATTATCAGTGAAATAGTAAATATCATTTGCTGGATGAATCCTTTTGCATGGCTGCTGAAAACAGAGATCAGACTCAATTTGGAATACCTTGCCGATCATAAAGTAATGGAATCCGGCACAAATAAGAAAGCATATCAATATCACCTTTTGGGATTAGCCAACCAGAACAGACAAACCGGTTTATATAATAATTTCAACTTATCACACTTAAAAAACAGAATTAAAATGATGAACAAAAAAAGAACCCGCACCACAGGGCATATCAAATATGCCTTGTTTGCACCGCTGACTGCTGCTCTACTCTTGGTCAGCAACATTGAAACCGTGGCACGGACAGCCGAAAGGTTAATCTATTCCACGGAAGAAAGCACCCCACGCCCCGAAAGGGAAGAAGTGGCATCTTTTGTCAACACAGTACAAGGTCTAGTGACTTTCACTATTACCGTAACCAATAGTGAAGGTAAGCCTCAACCTAATGTTACTCTGCAAATCAAACCGAGTGATGAAGTGAAAACTTTCAAAACTAATGCAGAAGGAAAAGCTACCATAGAAGTGGATATGACGACTCCCAAGTATGTTTCCCTAGACGTTTCCTCTCCTAAAAGTTCCAAACATCAATCACTTCTACTTTCAGCAAACAAACCGAATGTCACTGCCATTTTCGATACCGATGATGATATTGCCGCCTACATCAAAGCCGGCAAACAAATACGGGTCAAGTTACAAATATCTAATAATGATAACCAACAACTGGCAGGAGCAGAACTTATTTCTTCTTCAACAAATGCCAAAGCCACGACAAACGCTCATGGAGAAGCTCAGTTAACAGTAGGAGTAGGCGAAACCATTGCCATTAACCATAAAGGTTATCAAGAAGGAAAATTCACGGTAAAAGAACTCTGTCCCATCAAAGATATGGAAAATCCGGAACTAGTAAGATTACTTCTTGTCGGAGAAGATCCCGTATACCAGATAGCAGACAATATGCCTGAATTCCCCGGAGGTATGGCAGCTTGCTTACAACATTTGGCACGAAACATAAAATATCCCACAACAGCTCAAAAGGAGGGAACGCAAGGTAAAGTAATCGTACAGATGGTTATTGAAAAAGATGGTTCGGTAGACCATGTAAGCATAGTACGCAGCATTACCCCCGAACTGGATGCTGAAGCAGCACGGGTTGTAAAATCCATGCCAAAATGGAAGCCGGCAACTGTAAAAGACAAAGCAGTACGTTGCAGATACACTGTTCCTGTAACTTTCAAACTGCAATAAAGAGCATAAAAACAGAAAAGAGGCTGTTCCGAACAGTCTCTTTTCATCTTAAAAATATATTCCTAAATCATTTCTTCATCTCCACAATGTGTGTCGGCGCCTGTTCCGCATTACGCTTCTCGGTCTGCTTCACAACATTTTCAGCCAACTCTATGAATGCACGTCCGGTAATGCTGTTCTCATTCAAAGCAGCGGGAGTACCCTTATCACCATTCTCACAAATACTCTGTACAATAGGGATTTGTCCCAACAAAGGCACATTCATTTCTTCCGCCAATTGCTTGGCTCCTTCTTTTCCAAAGATAAAATATTTATTTTCAGGAAGTTCGGCAGGAGTAAACCATGACATATTCTCCACCAATCCCAAAATAGGAACATTTACTTTATCATTGGTATACATATTGATTCCCTTGCGCGCATCAGCCAAAGCCACCTGCTGAGGTGTACTGACGATTACAGCTCCCGTAATAGCCAAAGTCTGCACCAAAGTAAGATGAATATCACTAGTACCCGGAGGAGTATCAAGAATAAAATAATCCAACTCGCCCCAGTCCGCATCTCCGATTAATTGCTTCAATGCATTACTAGCCATACCACCACGCCATAAAGTTGCTTGATCAGGATCAACAAAGAAACCAATGGAAAGCAATTTGATACCATATTTTTCAATCGGAATAATCAAATCACGACCATCAATCTGTTCGGCATAGGGACGAGCATCTTCCACTTGAAACATTTTAGGTACAGAAGGACCGAAAATATCAGCATCCAGCAAACCTACTTTATATCCCAGTTTAGCTAGGGCCACAGCTAGATTGGCCGCCACAGTAGACTTGCCCACCCCGCCTTTTCCGGATGAAACAGCAATGACATTTTTTACCAATGGAAGCAGCTTACCAGGTTCGGGACGCGCCGCCTGACGGCTCTCTGTCGCAATAGTTACCTGTACATCAGGTGAAACATAAGTATGAATAGCTGTTTCGGCAGCCTTTATCATAGATTTCATAAACGGATCGGTCGGTTTCTCAAAAATCAACGAAAAGCTTACCGACATACCGTCAATGCGAAGATTATCGGCAACCATCTCCGCTTCCACCAAATTCTTTCCCGTTCCGGGATAACGCACCGTTGCCAAGGCGTCCAAAATCAATTTCGGATATAAAGTCATCATTCTGTTATTATTTACTTGTTTTCAACCCGCTTCGTTTACTGCGGTTGTAACTGCGATACTCATCCAATTCTATTTCCACATCGGGTTCATGCAACTCCTTCTCTTGCGGCAGACGGAACTTCATATATTTTATATTCAAACCACGATCCAACCATTGTTGTTCATAATAGGTACGGATGCCTAGTATGTCATCCACCAAACCGGAATGATACAAATCTTCGGTCATAAACTCTACCGGCAATTTGTTTTCCTCTACCATATAGCGGGTGTAAGTAAACATAAAATTACTGTCGGTCTTCAAGTGAATTAGCCCATCCGGCTTCAAAAACTTGCGATAACGTTCCATAAAGTATGTGGAAGTAAGACGTTTAGTCGCTTTCTTCATCTGCGGATCAGAGAAAGTCAGCCATATCTCACTCACCTCACCCGGAGCAAAAAAACGGTCGATGATTTCGATATTGGTACGCAAAAAAGCCACATTCTTCATGCCATTTTTCAGCGCTTCCGTCGCACCGGTCCACATACGGGCCCCTTTTATATCTACACCGATAAAGTTTTTATCGGAATACATACCTCCCAGCCCTACGGTATATTCACCTCGTCCGCATCCCAGTTCCAGAACTATCGGATTATCGTTCTTAAAAAAGTCACGGTTCCAATTCCCCTTCATATCGAACGTAACGTTATCGGCCACCGAATAAGGGTATTCAAACACGTGCGGATACTCCCGCATATCAGCAAATTTCTCCAGTTTTCCTTTTCCCATGAAAATTAGTCTATCATTATTTGTTTCCACAGGCAAAGGTAGGAATATCCTGTGAAAGAGAAAAAAAATAGACCTGCAATTCACTTGCAGGTCTATTTTTCTTCTCTTTCTATTTTCTATATTATTCAGAAATTGCCTCAACGGACTCTCCCAATTCTTTCTTCAAATCTTCATAGAAGGCAGCATGTGATGCTTCTACATAGGGAGCCAAGAACAAGAAACCGATACCCAAAGTAAAACAGCACAAAATAGCCCAACCAATGAAGCTCAAATCCAACAAGAACATCTTCATCTTACGACCGGACATCATCGCCATACTTTTCTCTATGGCAGCATTGTACTGCAACTCCGGATAATCTTTCAGAATAAAGAGCGTCATGGCATATGAATAGGACTTCATGATGCCCGGAATGACAAGCAGCAACGTCCACAGGAACGTATAGACTGTAGTCAGCAGCATTGTACCCAATATCCGTCCATAGTCTTTAAACCCATCGAAAAGACGGGCAAAATCCAGCTTTATTCCACGAATCACATCCAAAAAAAGGACAGTATAGCCGAATCCCAAGGGTAGGAGCAACAAAGCAATGAGACTAAAGGAGGACGAAGCCACCGACTCCATAATACGATAGGGCAGCGTAGGGGCATTCATCACCAGTCCATAGACCAAGGTAATAACCGCACCCAATCCCCAATTACCGGTCAACGCATCGATTGCCCGATTCTTCAATTCTGAATTTGTTTTCATAAGAATCTATTTTTCTATTAGTCTAAAACTGTCACCCAATTATGTGTATCAGGTTCATCACCATACTGGATAGCACGCAGTTTGTTATACAGTTTTGTACAAACAGGACCCGGCTTTCCATCTTTAGAGATAATGTACGATTTCTTGTTTTCCAAATCATCAATACGCTGGATAGGACTGATAACAGCCGCCGTACCGCAAGCCCCTGCTTCCTCGAAGGTTTCCAGTTCTTCTTCAGGAACCGGACGACATTCCACCTTTATACCCAAATCCTCGGCCAGCTGCATCAAACTCTTATTCGTTATAGAAGGCAGAATAGAAGATGATTTTGGTGTAATGTAAGTATTATTTTTAATGCCGAAGAAATTAGCCGCACCACACTCGTCAATGTACTTCTTTTCCTTGGCGTCTAGATAGAACTCGCAGGAATATCCCAAATCATGGGCTTTCTTATTGGCACGCAGGCTGGCAGCATAGTTACCGCCCACCTTAAAGCGTCCGGTTCCATAAGGCGCGGCACGGTCGAACTCACGGATAATAACATAAGGATTAGTAGAAAAACCACCTTTGAAATAAGGACCTACCGGAGTTACGAATACCACAAACAGATATTCATTGGCAGGGTGAACCCCCACCTGAGCACCTGTACCAATCAGTAAAGGACGAATATAAAGAGCCGCACCACTTTCGTATGGAGGAATGAAACGCTCGTTGGCTTTCACCACCTTCTTTATAGCGGCCACAAACTTTTCTGTAGGAAGTTCCGGCATCAGGATACCGTCACAAGTACTTTGCAAACGCTCCGCGTTGGCTTCAGGACGGAAAATACGAATTTTACCGTCTTTTCCACGATAAGCTTTCAACCCTTCAAACGCTTCTTGTCCATAGTGTAGACAAGTGGCAGCCATGTGAATATTCAACGTTTCCTCCGAACAAAGTTCCAACTCTCCCCATGCACCATCACGATAGTAGCAACGTACATTATAGTCTGTCTTCATATAGCCGAAGGACAGATTTGCCCAATCAATCTCTTTCATAGTGTATCTTAATTATGTTATTATTTACGAATGAGAGCAAAATTACGTTTTATATTTGCAAATTCCAATCAAAATAGCTTTTTTATTTATAGCTTTTATAATTTGCCTATATGTCTCAATGTGCTAATGTGCAAATATGCCATGCGGAATATAACGCAGCCAATTGCCACATTAGCATATTGTCACATTGATACATTATTATCTAACATTTTCTTTATCTCCTCATCGGCTTTATAAAGTTTATCCCGGCAAAACTTAATTAACTCTTGTGCCTCTTTCAGATTTACACTTAAACTGTCTATATCCAACTCATTACTATCTATGCGTGATACGATTTCTTCCAGACGTTTCATTGCCTGCTCATAGGTTTGTTTCTTTGCTGCCATACTTCGTTTTATTTTTTAGTTACTATACTCTTTATTTCTCCTTTGGCAAAACGAGTGGTAAGTTCATCCCCCGGCTGCAATGCAGAAGCATCGATCACCGCTTTGCCATTTTTCAGCGTGATACTATATCCCCTTTTCAACAAATTTTCGGGAGATGCCGCCTTCAATTCCTGCTCCAAAAGTTGGAGCCGATGCTTTTCCTTTACCAGACGACGCTGTGAAACGATGCCCAACTGAGTCTCCACCATTTTCAAACAATGGGTCTCTTTTGTCAGACGGGATTGCAGGCCTACTTCCAAATGCTTCATGATTCGTTCCTGGCGATAATGTTCCTCTTTCAGCCTCATCCGCGTCTGCATGGGAATACGTTCTACCATCCGGTTCAACCGGGTATTTTCCCGTTCCATACGGGTAGAGATAGTATGAAGTACAGCCGATGCATAATCTTCAAGAACCTTGGCAGTGTCGTGCAAATGATTTATAAGATACTCGGCAGCAGCAGTAGGTGTCTTGACACGAGTATGAGAAACACAGTCCAACACCGTATCGTCACGCTCATGCCCTATACCGGTTATAATAGGTATAGGAAACTGGGCACAATTAGCCGCCAACTCATATGTATCGAACCCCGAAAGGTCGGACGTGGCGCCTCCGCCACGGATAATAACCACGACATCCCAATCATCACGACAGGCATGGATAGCATCCAATGCAGTAATGACAGATTGTTCTACCCGTTCCCCCTGCATAATAGCAGGAAACAAACGCGGATAAAAGACAAAACCATAGGGATTCTGTTCCAGTTGATTACAAAAATCACCATAACCGGCAGCCGTAGCCGAGGAAATAACGGCTATGCGTTGCGCCAGCAAAGGAATCTCCAGTTCCTTATTCAAAGTCAGCACACCTTCTTCTTCCAGTTGTTTCAAGATTTCGCGACGGCGACGCGCCATATCCCCCAATGTATAAGTAGGATCTATATCTTGCACAGTAAGCGAGTAACCATATAATTCATGAAACTCCACAGTCACTTTCACCATCACTTTAATACCCGCAACAAAAGCCTGTCCGGTTTCCTCTTCAAAATAAGGCTTCAGCAGACGGTAGACATTGCTCCAAATAGTCCCCCTTGCCTTAGCTATCAGATTATTCCCCCGTGGCTCTTTCTGTACAAATTCCAAATAGCAATGACCGGAATAATTGGAACGTACATCACTCAGCTCTGCCTGAACCCAATAAGTATCGGGCAGACAAGCATGAATGCTGCGCTTAACCAACGCATTCAGTTCATATAAAGAAAGAGGATGTTCTTCCATTATTTTTTCTTCTCTAATTCTATTTGACAAGCTTTCCAGATATCAGGCACACCATAACCGTAAATATTATCCGGATACTCTTTACGGTCTCCTGCATTCCGCACTGCCTCCACCACCTGCTTGGCAGTAAGCCAGGGACAAGCCTGCCAGAAACAGGCTACCAACCCGCACAATGTAGGCGATGCGAAAGAAGTACCATTGGCATGAGAAACCGTTCCATCATTACCCGCTACGGCCGAAGCAACTCCCACCGCCATCACATCCGGTTTTACACGGCCATCTGTAGTATTTCCTACAGAAGAGAAATCAGCATTAACCAGATTCCGGTCCGCCGCCCCCACTGTAATAACATTTTCCGCATCTCCCGGAGGTGTGATTTTTTTCCATGTGCCACGCCCCGAATTTCCGGCACTGCATACCAACACCAATCCTTTATCGGCAGCCAAAGAAGCGGAATGAGACATCAATGAATAATGCCCGTCCAAATCACGGTACCGGTAATTCATGGTCGTATCATCAAACTCATAATATCCCAATGAAGTGTTAACCACATCCACTCCCACACTATCGGCAAATTCTACGGCAGCCGACCAATAATCCTGCTCTACCAGATGTTCCGAATATTCGTCTTCACTACGCAGCAACCAATAAGAAGCTTCAGGAGCAGTGCCAATCATCACATGCGGCTGGTTCATAGCCATACAGGACAATACAGACATTCCATGACTGCTTTCTGCATAAATATCTGCCTCCGGATTCACAAAGTCACGCACACCGAGGATACGGATATTTTTCATGGCATCAATCTTATCCACATTATGGAAGCCGGCATCAATCACGGCAATCGTCATTCCCTGCCCCCTGAATCCGGCATCATGCAACTTATCTCCATTGCTCAACTGAATTTGAGTGAGAGCAGGACCGTAAATACTGTCTGTATATATCTTCGGCTCATTGATTACAGAATCACGCATTGCATCCCCCACTCCTTCATTCATTTTCGGAGCAGTCCATACTTTCTCCGTAGCGCGTACAAACGGCAATGCGGCAATATGTTCTATCAAAGCGGAATCATTGCAGGAAACCGTAACAAAATTTTCCCATTTCCCTACAACTACAATATTTACTCCTTGTCTGCGTATTTCATCAATATACTGACGGCAAACCGGCAGGTCGGTGGAATCAACCGCCAGGTTCTGTTTTTGACGTCTTGCAATGGCTTTCTCCGAAAGGAACTGTTCAGGATGCTCCAATGAATAAACGGTAGCTGCCTTGTCTCTTAAACTAATACGGTATTTCAACGTATCTTGCTGTGCCGACACACTTGCCACAAACAACACTAAAGCTGAAAGAATAACCAATCTCTTCCCCATTAATCTCTTTTTATTTTCAAATTTCAGTTTTCAATTTTTAAATATACATGCCGATACCACGTTGTGAAGCAATGAACGA
>ERZ779643.2641-NODE-2641-length-9976-cov-16.960185_pt1 | contig 9976 bp, 9 predicted proteins | sample MGYA00511564_ERZ779643 | MGnify/ENA primary metagenome ERZ779643 (study PRJEB29588, sample SAMEA2147114) | human gut metagenome | biome: human gut; feature: human-associated habitat; material: faeces | place: Denmark | collected 2008/2010 ... | reverse complement strand
TATTTTCCCTTAAGGAAAAAAATAAAAATCCTTAAGGGAAAATTCTCAATCTCTTCTTTCCCCATTTTCCAGGCGTTTTCGTCTGATTCTCTCTTCCTTGAATATTGTTTACACGGATATTTCCCCAACCTGTATGTTCTGGCAGGTTGGGGGATTTATATAGAGAGACATCAGAAGGAACATGATCCTTAGATGTCGGAAGACTTGCCAGCAGTAAACCACCCTGAATGTCCTTTCCTAAAACCAAGAAAAATTTATCCTTAGGTGTTGCTCCATTCTTAAATATAAAAGGACGGAAAAGCAAAAGATTACCTTCTTCAAACATAAGCTTCAATACTTAAAAGATTAGCTGTCTGATGTTCATTCAAGCTTTCCTGGTAAAATTCAGCGGCACAAGGTGACATCGCTTTAGTAAAGTCGATTTTCAAATCAGAGTTATTGCACTCGTGGTTTTGGAATGCTTCCAACAAGCCATTCTGGCTCGCTTCCTGATACCACAATGTTCCCTTCTTGTGAGTTTCGTTTACCAGTTCTGCAGCAGTCATCATACCATACTTATCCAATATAGTATTCATCATGTCTAATTCGCATTCCGAAAACTCATCATCGCAGAAAGGTCTGTTAGCGCTGAAATATGTACCGCCATGCTTAAATTCCGCCTTGATATAATCTTTCAGAAGATAAGGTCCATCCGACAGATCGATGAAAACATCTTTTGCCACAGGTCCAGCTTGCCACACTTCAAACGGTATTCCGAGGAATGGCACATGATACCTTAACACCATTCTCTCTTCCATAAGATACAGCAATTTCAAGGCCTTGGTTTTGCTAAGGTCTTGCACTCGTTCTGCCACGTATATCAAGGCATTACCGAGTTTCTCTTTGGTTGACTCAGAAAATTTACACATAGCTTTACAATTTTTGTGCAAAGATAGAAATTTTATCTTTAAGTCCCAAATATTTTAGCGAAAAAATACATAGAATCTTCTCTGCGAATTAGAAAAGACTCCTAGTCAAACAAAGGCTCCCCATAAGCATGGTACTATTACCTGTGCTTATAGGGAGTTTTTTTGTTTTGAAAGTTATTACCTTACTCAGCCTCCCGGTCTTTGGGGTAATGATATATGAGACTTGACATCCATGCTATTCTGACGATACTCAACCTCCCGGCCTTTCCTGCCGAATATTTGGTGCATATCTGCCATTCTCTATTAATAGAATAAATTTACATATATTGAGTGCACAACGCTGTGCATTACGAATCATCATATCTATCTCACCAGGCCAATCTGCAACTTGTATCCATCCTCCATCTTAGCCACAATCTCTGCAGCCAGCACCTGGAGCAGGGAGGGAGCATGAAAATCCGTCTCCGACATGGAGAGGGCTGGCGACTTCTGCTGCTTCGGTTTCTGCCTCGATTCAGAGAGAAGCTGCTCATCTACGCTTCCATCCAGACCGGTAAAGGCAAACTGTGTTCCCGCCTGGTCAAACCTCGTCACCTGACCTCCCTTCTGCTCAATCTTTGCCAGCACATCATCTATCTGCTTCAGGTTGAACCCCAACTGATAATACACCTCGCCGGATGCCGTCACCTTCTTGAACACCCGATAGCCCGTAACCCGGTGCACGGCAAAGGCAGCCTCGTTATACGCCCTGTAAAAGTTGCCTTGCAGAACAAGAAACATCTTGCCCGACTTCTGCTGGCGAGCCAGCAGCACCTCACGCTGCGAGAGCGAAGGATTTTCTATATCTGATTCCATTCTTGATATGCTGATATTGTATTTCACGTTCCTGATAACGATAGCGGAGCTTGCATTTGATCTTGCCTCCACCATACACCTGTTCAAAGAGCCGATACCATTCACCCCTCATCAGCCTTGCCAGCCGATGAGAATAGCGATATTCATCGAAGCTTGCCAGCAATCCGAAATAGGAATTCATTGACATCTGAAACTCCTCCCTATGAAGCATCGGAAACACAAAGAGGCATCTTGCCTTCTCATTGAAGTAGCTCAGGCGATTGAAGAAATGGCAGATCACACGGTTCTGCACATACATCCTGCCAGGCTTGATGCAGGCTCCAACAAAAGTAACACCCTTGTCATAATACTGGATATACACCTTCTTGGGCGATAATCGCATCTTCTTCGACTCAAGCCAGCGGGCTATCTTACGGCGGAGATGCTTCAGCGCCGTCACCGAACGGGCCACAAGTACCATGTCATCTACATATCTTCCATAATACACACCCTTCCACTCTTCCTTCACACGGCGGTCAAGCTCGGTAAGAAACAGCATGGCAAACATCTGGCTCGTATGATTGCCTATGGGCAAACCGTGACTGCCGTCGGTTCCAAAGAGACTTTTCGCCTTTGGCAACCTGTCCCAGAAAGAATCTGGAGAATGGCGTTCGCAATCCAGTTCCGGACGGTGGAAGACGGTCACCCTGATGAGCCAGAGCAGCATCTGGATGTCCTTGCCGTGATAATGGCTTTTCACAAACCGCTCCAGGCATTCAAAGAGCAACTGCTTGTTGATGCTCATGAAAAACGACTGGATATCTATCTTCATCACCCAGCAGTCGCAGGTATAGTTGTCGCTGCACTCCCTTATCATCTCCTGCACTCTCTTCTGTCCGTAGAAAGTTCCCTTGCCGGGGCGACAGCTGTAGCTGTCGTCTATGAAATAGCTTTCCATCTGCTCCTCCAGCTTATTGATGATCAGGTGGTGAACAATGCGGTCTCTGAACTGTGCCGCAAACACCTCCCGGCATACGGGGTTTGTCACCACGAAGGCGATGCTCCTTCCCGGCTGATAGGTACCCCGGTTGATGTCTTGCCAGAGTTCCACCAGATTGGCAGCCAGGTTCATTTCAAACCTGATGGCACTGGCGGTATTTCTCTTGTTTTTCCTGCAGGTATAGTATGCCTCTACCACCTCTTCCAGCGAAACCTGGTTAGATAAGTCACATGTTTGATCCATTTGAAATCTATGTTCGATATTACTTGATTTTTTCTACAGACTTGCTCCATCCCGTAGCCTGCTTACCCAGGCTGTCGATGAGAGGCAGCAGGGTGGCAAAATGCTTGCGTGAGATGGCTTGCACATCCACTCCCACATTATAAAGCATTTGCAGCACCTCGTGCTTTATCTTCAGCTGGTATAAGGGCTGCCGCTTATCCTGGGCACGGTTTGCCTCGATGATGAGTGTCAGCACGTCGAGAAGCGTATTGGTGATGCGCTGCCCCAGGTCGAAGCGATAGGTGCGAGGCATCTGGCTTACTATAGGCTGCGAGAGAATCAGCAGTCTGTAGGCTGTTCGATAAATTGAAGTATCTTCACTCAATGACATAGGGTGCTGGAATTAAAATTATATTATGTAATAGTTGTAAAATCAGAAGCGAGGAACGGCCGGACCGGTTTCGTGTTCGTCTTGTTGTTGTTGTTGTTGAAACGGACAGCCCCTGATCCCTTGGAGTCCTTGAAGTCGTCGACGCCCGAATCGATGTTCACGGCGTTCGTGGAAGAGAACTCCGAAGAGCCCCTAAATCCAGAGGGAGAAAACCTTTCGACTATCCTATCATTGTTTTTCCACTATAACTAGCTGTAGGCATGCCTTGATGAAGGGCAGCTGCGCCGCTCCGCCTATGCGGAGATGATCGGTTTGGATGCAACCACAGTGCCTTATGCCAGTCAATGACCTTTTAAGATTACATACTGCTCGCTCGTGGCAGCAACATGGCTGCCACGACTCTGGCCATAATATCTTGATATTTGTCCTTGCCCCTATATTCGTTTTTCAATTTAGTGGGTGGCAGGCTTTGGTGCCGCCTTGGGGGCGGCTTTGAAGCCTGCCACCCACTAAATTGAAAAACGCCTGGAAACTGCGTTTCCAGACATTCTGGCTAACTGCTATTGACAATAATTATGTTCATAACTCATTATATTTTAAATTGATAAATTTCTAAATTGATAAATGGCTAAAAAGCGAGGAACGGCCGGACCGGGTTCGTGCGCGTCTTGGTGTAGTTGGTGCGGAAACGGACAGCCCCTGACCCCTTGGAGCCCTTGAAGTCGTCGACGCCCGAATCGAAGCCCACGGCGTCCGTGGAAGAGAACTCCGAAGAGGTCCAAGCCCAAGTATTAGTTCCCTGAAAAAATTCGGTATATTGGTTTGGCCCGACTTTGCTTAATGCAGCATTGATATTTCCTGAAACAGTTGTCATATTTCCAAAGAATGCAGTTATCTCCCAAGTATCGGGGCTAATGCCACCACCTAATTGACTCATTACTGCATAATATTGACCAGCAGAAGGTAAAAACCAACCAGTACATTTGTTTCTCGGAGCAGGAAGCGTATTGTAAATCTTTGCCTGAGAAGCTGCTTCACTTCCTTTTGCATCCAAAACTGTAGTTTCTTTATACCCAGAACCATAATCCTTATCAAAAGAACCACGTATCTTATCTCCTGTATCTACTTTGGTACGTTGGCAATCTTCATTCTTTGAGTACCATCGATAACCCTGCCCCATATCAGTAGTACCGTTAGAGTCTATATTTTTCAGACACATTACTAATGCATGGCCACCATAGCCACTGCCCGTACCAGATTCTGTCCATTTATTATTTCCGAGATAGCCTATCACACCGATTGGAGTTTTGCCATTAGCTCGAGCTGCAGATATGTCTTCATCTTTAGGCTTAGTAATGGCACCATCGCTATAATAGATATCACCAACTTCCATTGTATAAGTATAATCTACCTTTGTTGCTTTTATCTTAGCTGTACCAGTACCAACACCATTTGCGGCAGCTGTTATGTTTACATCACCACTCCAGGCATCATCTCCTTTACTTGTACTCGAAAAGAGAAATGCTGCAGAGGGCGGAATTACTTTCACTCCTTGAGTATTAGTTGTGGCATAGAGCTTTTGATTATTTGACAATGTGGCGTTTGGATTTAGGGTGGTTGTCCCATTATCCCATGTATAGGAAGGATAACCACTCAATTTGTAATGTTTGGTAACGCTTTTGGATTCCCGGTTCAAGACTGCCAGCCCCATAGCATGCTCCATCTTAAAGCTTACACTGCAGCCATCTTCATCCAGCGAAGCCATGCCAATCTGTAAGTCACAGGCATTCATCTTATCCAACGTACTCTGATCAGTAGCAATTTTACGGATTTTCCATGTGTCAATGGCATTGGCAAAGAAGTTATCTGCCGAAGCTACATTTTCTTCTGTAGCTTCGGTTCCCTTGGCTGGTGCACCAGGTAAGCCATCTGGCTGATACGGATAATATACAAAATAACAATACTTTGGCGAGAATTTCAGTTTGGAACCTTTAGGAAGAGACCAGGAGGTGCCATCATTGGTTAACGGAACATTTGCGTCCATCACCGTTTTATCCTCGTTCACCACAAACAATCCAGCAGAAGTATTGGGGTCGTTGGGGTCGCTGGGGTCGTATGCTTTCCGAATCTGATTCTTAGCATCAGTATTTACGCTATTCCAGCCAGTAGGATAAGTCAGGCTGCCCATCTTCAGCGTCGTAATCTTTGAAGAGGAAAGCACATAGGTGATATGTTTGCCTGCATCCCAGGTTCCGTTCAGGCTAAAAGACACGGTTTTATCTTTATTACCATCATTGAATACCATTGATACCTTGGCATTGGCATTTGCGTCGAGGTCCTGAGGTATCATCATCAAGGCAGAGTTCTTGTCGGTAAGAGCCTTGCTCTCACCAGCTTTTACTGATGGATCTTTCGGCGTGATGACATAAGTAGATGTAGCCCCATATATCCATTTTTCTCTAGAAAAATCATAATCTCCCTGTCCGTAAACCCCACTTACCGTAATACTCTTCACCTTTCCGGGTATCATATCGGCACTGATTGAGAAGGTGATGGCAGTAAGGGCATGGCTAAAGCTGAGACTTACAGCCTTATTGGCTGTTGATGAAGTAAAAGCATTATTTTCGCTTTTAGCTACGATAAGGTCTGGCTGCTTGGAAAAATCAGTATTTGCCGTATAGTGAATGGTCTTGTTCTTCACGAAATCATCGCTGACTTGTAAGGACAAGGAAGTTTCTTTGTTGGGAGCATACGCATAGAAAGAAACAGAGCCGTCTAATGGCCATGTTGCATTACTTGAAGTAAACCAATAACTGCCATTCTGCGTTGCTTCTTCGTTCGGGAATAAAGACCGCTCTACACCGTCTTTTTTGGAGATATAGTTAGCACTCACTCCAAAATTATTTACCACAAGATCAAAATTCATGGTTCCACGAGTAGTTGGACCCTGGTTTTTCAGGGTCTTATTCACAGTTTCAATCGGATGAAGATAGAGTGGCTTGCTGAAAGCTTCATCAGTTGTCAACACCTTCTGCTCTCTCGCCAGTCCTGGGAAATCAGGTTTTACAGCTCTTGACTTATCACCAGAACCTTGTCCCCCACTCCATCCTTCCTGCAGGGAAGCAGTAAATGAAATTTTCTCATTAGACAATGGGATACTAGACATCCATCCCTCGCTGTCAGAGCAAGAGATGGTTGTGAGAGCCAATAAGACACAAATATTCTTATAATTTCGTCTATTAATCATATTTCAAGTTTTTTAAACGTATTCCTTAATTTCCTTCCTCAATTTAAGTCTATTTTTACTTGACCATTATTATTATTCCATTTGTCATTCCATCGTTCTAGATTGCCATCGGAGAAGAACGGGCAAACCGAATAGGAGGTAATCTCACCACCGGCGTGAGAAACACTACCCTGTATCGTGATATTCAACGTATATCGATAATTTGGCAGAACCATATCTTTTGGCAGTTTTATTTTGAATTCTGATTCCCATACCTTTGATTCCGGTTTATTCTCATCCGCCTGGCAGTGAGCTTTTATTTTCAGATATGTCACCTTATCTTCCGAAGTATTGGAATTGGCTGTTACATAGCACGTATAGGTGAACGGCGATGCTGACGCAGGTGTCTGCTCAGGATAGGCTCTGTAGGCAATCTCATCGGATGGCATCGAAAGTACAGGCGATGAACCAGATGAAGGATAAAAGAAATCATCCTGCTGATAGAGCATCCGGTCCGGTACCTGACAGAGCTGATAGCTATCTACCTTGATAGGCAGCCCGGTCGCCTTATCAGAGTTGACCGTAATATTGAACGTTACCTTAGCAGCCAATCGCTTGAGAGCCACTTCTGGAGAAGAGGAACTTGTATCAAAATCAGCAAGTCTTCCCACCATCAGAAGGCAATCAGGATTCGCCTGTTTATCCACAGAAGCAAACTGAAGAACCAGGTTCTTAAAGGCAGAAAGAGTAGAAACACCCTTAAAGGGATTACTATCCGCACTCAGCCTGATGGCATTTGCCACAACATAAAGCGTACAGCCAGTAGCCGTATGGGTGGAAATATCAACAGCCTTGGGAGTCGAATAATCTGTATTAAACTTTTCACTTTTAAAGGCGATGGCTTTACCATTACTATCAAAGATATAGACGGAGAGGTCGTAGATGTTCTTTTCCACATCGGGCAAGGACTCAGCAGTGCCATCCTCTCCCCTGGTGGTAGCAGATGCCAGCACTTTCAGGTTCACCCGGTCTCTCCCATCCGGCACAGGCTCCTGCGCTGAGCAGGCGGCAAGGAGACACAGGATGAGCAATAACGGAATAACACCCAGTCGATATATGGTTACTCTTAGAGTCATGAATATTCTACTTTACATTAAACATATTTGAGCCCACTTAAAAAAGGGCATATTTTGAAGAATGACAGATTACGGATGATTTTCCATTCATCATTTCCAACCTATCCGAAAGTATAGTAATTGTCTAATTCCTCGAAAGGCAAGACCTTGACGGAAATACCTATCAGGTAATCCACTGTAACGAAGAAGACGATATCGTCTTGCGGATGGATGAGAAGCGGCTTGCCGTTTTCATCTTCACAGGTATCAAAAATCAACGTTCCGTCCTGCTTGTAAATCAGCAGACGGCAGGGTTCTTTGCCGGTAGGAAGAACCGTAGCGGACTGCGTACACCAGTCATTCAGGGTAACGAACTTACCGGACAGACTGCAGTTTACGGCTTTTCCACCCGGTTCGCCACTGTAAGTGATACCGCTATGGAGTCCCTGCAGAACCACCCGGTAGTTTCCTGATCCATGGTTTGGTCGGAGCGCCCTGACATATACTCTTACCCTGGCACGCTGATCCTGCAGGCTGATGGTCTTTTTCTGTTCCTGCTGTCCACCGGCATAGATGAGGGTTGTGAGGTTGCCGTAGAAGATTCCCGAGAGGTCGGAAGCCAGGCTGTCTCCCTGTGTCTTGAGCTGCAGCCATACATTATGTATAGACTCTCCGATTTCCGGTTCGGTGATTTCACACAGATTATTCGGGTCGCTTGTCATCGCCACAAAGGTCATACTATCCCTGTCTTCGTATGTGATACGGATAACGCCATCTTCCTCAGCCATATATTTTCCGTAGAAGATGCCGTTTCTGAAAGCGTACAGCGTTTTGACAGAAGCAACAGAATCAGGAAGCACCTGACCTGTGCTGTCGGTAACACGCAGTATGACGTCATACTGCCTGCGATGAGGGTAGTCGTCGAAAATGCTGCAAGCTGCCAACAATAGCATGGCTATTGCACATAGTGTGAAACTCCGTATGATTCTGTTACTTGTCATTATTTTTATTTTATATTTATCCTATTATGAACGTTTACAAATGGATTACTGGAATGTGGTATTCTGCTCCAAGCCACTCCAGTTTTCAACAGTAATCTTAAGAGTAGCTGTCAAAGGACCTGTAGCAGCATTGATATCTGTTGTACCGATTGTCTTGATGGTAACGCTACACTTGATATGCTTACCGGCAGGAATCTGGAACGCTTCAGTACCTTCAGCTACTGCACCTTGTGATGTTCCGTCTGCATTATATCCTTTGACATTCAATGGCATCTTGTAGTAAACAGTTTTATTTTCACCACTGAATTTACCGGCAATTACAAGGATTGTCTTATTAGCATCTGTCTTATCATTTGGCATTGTGTATAGAATTTCCTTGTCTGTTCCTTCATATTTTTTTGTACCAGCAAGTGACAATGTATTATTCCCACCAGCAAGAACAGTTAAGGTATGAGACAAGAAAGTACTTTTTTCTGCATCTTCACTATATCCAGTCAAATATTTCTCTGGTGTTACCCAAGCCTTATCAGAGAATACCAACTTATTAGGTACACTCATCAAGAACATAGTCTCTGGCTTAAAAGTAGCGTCAGCATAAGGGCCACCTGCTGTAAATGCAACCTCAATAGAAGACAAGCTAATCTTAGATGGCAGATTCTTTACCTTAATTCCTTCAGCCTTGAATTCTGAAGCATTATCACCATTCTTAACAAGCTTAGAAACACCATACTTAGGAAGCTTTGCTGCAGTCAAAAGGTCACCATTATTAACAGCAACAGACACTTTATTAAAATCGGCTGCTGTTTTAGCATCCCTTAAAGAAGCAGCACCTGTAGTACCCGCATTGGCAGCAACCAGCACCTGGTCGTTTTCTGTCAAAGCAGCTGTAGTAACAATCTTTGCTGTAGCCTCTCCGGTAGTAGGATTATAATAGAATTTTCCACTACCCAGTGTTGCTTCTGATTCTGTTTCAGTTTTCTGGAGTGTTTTTATAGTTCTGTATCTGGTTCCATCCTGACTGAAAATACCAATTGTCAAATCTTCAATATTCTTCTCATCAGCTGTAAGAGTGTTATCAACGGCACGTGTAGCCATTTGTCCGGCATTGAACGAAAGCAAAAGGATGCTTTCCTGATTGCCTTGATTAGTTCCACTAGCCACATCCTCACTAGAACAAGATGTGAACCCTAATGCAACGGCTGCCAATGAGAGGAAGCCGATGCCAATCTTAGTTAGAGCTTTCATAATCGTAAAAATTTAAATTATTAATAATCTATTG
>ERZ779643.2637-NODE-2637-length-9994-cov-2.429419_pt1 | contig 9994 bp, 8 predicted proteins | sample MGYA00511564_ERZ779643 | MGnify/ENA primary metagenome ERZ779643 (study PRJEB29588, sample SAMEA2147114) | human gut metagenome | biome: human gut; feature: human-associated habitat; material: faeces | place: Denmark | collected 2008/2010 ... | reverse complement strand
TCCGTCCTGCGGACACCTCCCCTATATTTTGCTATGCAAAACACAGAGGAGGAGGTTAATACTTTCCTGTGTATTGTGTTTGTTCTTCTCCCCTACCGTGTCCCGCAGCATTGCGGGGTGTCACACAGCAGTATAGGGGGAGTACCCGAAGGGCGAAGGAAGCCCCCAACAACAGTAACAGAACTGTAAATCAAACTCTCCGGAAAGACTGGAATGTGGTTATCGACAAGAAATTCATCGCTAACCCTTTTGTTTTTCTACTGAACCGGATTCGGCGGGTCTTACTTCAAACGGGCGAGGACTTCTTTCATACGGCGCATGGCTTCGGTGATATTCTCCTCGGAAGTAGCATAAGACAGACGAAGATAATCGGGAGCCCCGAAAGCATCGCCCGCCACCGTTGCGACATGACCTACTTCGAGGATATACATCGCCAAATCGGAAGAGGTGTTTATCTTGCGTTCGCCGTCGGACTTCCCCAAATAGTGGCTGACCTCGGGGAAGAGATAGAATGCTCCCTGCGGATCGTTTACTTTTAATCCGGGTATTTCTTTTGCCAAACGTACGACCAAATCGCGACGGTGTTGAAATGCTTGTCTCATGGTTTCTACACAACCTTGCTCTCCGGCAAAAGCGGCAGCCGCGGCTTTCTGTGCGATAGATGATGCTCCCGATGTGTATTGTCCTTGCAATTTATTGCAAGCTTTGGCAATCCACAACGGAGCAGCGATGAACCCGATACGCCAACCGGTCATCGCATAGCCTTTGGAAACCCCGTTGATAATGACTATCCGCTCTCGAATAGAGGGGAATTGCGCCAAACTTTGATGGGCTCCCACATAATTGATGTGTTCGTATATTTCATCGGAAATGACGAATACCTGCGGGTGGCGTTCCAAAACGCTTCCAACTCTTCACGGGAATAGACACTGCCGGTAGGGTTGGAGGGCGAACAGAGAATGAGCAGCTTGGTCTTGGGCGTGATAGCGGCTTCGAGTTGGGCAGGCGTCATCTTGAAATCTTGTTCGATGCCCGTCTCGATAATCACATTTTTACCTTCGGCGAGTTTAACCATCTCTACATAACTTACCCAATACGGGGCGGGGAGGATTACTTCGTCTCCCGGATTGACAAGGGCAAGAATCGTGTTACAAATGGATTGTTTGGCTCCATTCGAAACGACAATCTGTTCAGGAGTAAAATCGAGTCCGTTTTCGTTTTTGAGCTTCGCACAAATGGCTTGCCGCAAATCCATATATCCCGGAACCGGCGAATAGTGCGAAAAATTATCGTCTATCGCTTTTTTCGCGGCATCTTTAATATGCTGGGGTGTATTAAAATCGGGTTCTCCCACACTCAGATTAATCACATCTACTCCTTGTGCTTTCAGTTCACTACTTTTTTGTGACATCGCAAGCGTTTGCGAAGGAGCAAGAGCTGCCAAACGATCGGATACTTGATTCATGAGAATTATTTTTTATATTGTTACACTATGCAAAGATAACGCAAAGATGGACAGTGACCAATTTATCCGGCCATACCGAATGCTGTCTATTTTGCTTCTTGCGCAAAGATACGTAAAGGAAACCAATTCGACAATAATTAACGACATTCTATCGCAAATTTCTTTTCCAGAATAATTTTTCGGAGCAAATAGCCAGAGCACCCGCAGGGCGATGGGTTAGATTCTACAATAAAAAATCCTATACGCTGTCTTCTTTTAACCCCTCTCTTCGTCGCTTTCGCTCCTCTGTGTCTCCCCTATATTTTGCGTCGCAAAACACAGGGGAGAAGGTTAAATACAATCCATCTCATTCGCTAAAACAATGCGACAGAAAGTCATTAAAATCTTTCCCATGCCGTGCCCCGCAGCATTACGGAGTCTTTCCGTGTAATATAGGGAAGAGGAACAAACACGATACACCGAAAGGTATTACCCTCTTCCTCTGCTCATCATAGATAAGATAGGGGGAGTACCCGATAACAGTAACAGAACTGTAAATCAAACTCTCCGAAAAGGCTGGAATATAGTTATCGACAAAGACTTCATCGCTAAAATTCAGGTCTACCCCACGGATTTTCTACTAAACCAAAATCAGATTTATTCAACCGAATCATAAAAAACTCCCTCTATTCGAAAATTATGAAAGCCGAACAGAGGGAGCCTAAAAAATACATTAATTCAGTAGCATGTCTCTTGGTTATTATTCTAAATAACTTGAAACAAAGAGTCTATCTTACGATCATTTCTAATAACAAAGTAGTAGTATAAGTAGTAAAAAATCCGTTATGTTCCAGAAGTCACTAACGTTGCGATTGTCTTTACGACCTCGCCCTCATAACTCATCGGAGACATAACCGGCTCGTAGTCAAACGGTATAAATTCAGAAACTTGTGCTGTCGCAAAATTATGATCCGCATCGATGAATAAAGTCAATTTTGCCCCAGCCTTGTGGCCTACCGCCCGCTGTAACGTATCGATAGATTGAAAATTACCCGACTCTACCATTTGTTTTAACCGTGAAACTTCGGCGCTTTCGAAAAGTAGTTCATATTTTTTCAACACTTTTCCAGTAGCCCGACAAACAGCTATCCTATTCCCCACTGCAACTCTTATCAATCCATATATAAGGAGTCCCGCTCCCAACATAATCAAAAAAAGTTTGAGGGAGGACTGTGTATCGGAAACAGCAGATGAACCTACAAAAGCGAGTATAGCAATTACCAGTGCAACAATACCATTTACAGAAATTTTCTTTTTCATTTCAATATAAGGATTTTCCATAAATTTAGAAGAAGCAGTTTCCTTTTCTATATTTTCCATTTGATGATAAAACTAATTGAATCGTAATAAAAATTGGTAGTTAAAATTCCATGAAACTATTTTGATTGCTTAAATCGACAAATCGCAAAATAGTTCCTAAGTGCCGAACCTCAGATAGTATATGGAATCAAACCGAAAAGACGATATCTCTGCCGGATTTCAAGCCTCTGAATCTGCGAGCTATCTCTTTTCTATCGCATTCCAGCAAGACAGGAATACAAATATAGCAACTCCATACAGCCAGAGAATCGTATCATCGGGATACCAGACTATTCCAATTATATGTATATGCAGGCTCTTTCTCGCCACACTCATACATGCGACAAGAAAACCGGGTGAGGCACTCGACTCCCCGTGAACAACAGCTACCCACCGTTATTCCGCTAAATCAACATTTTACAAAGGGAATATAGATAATGTCCGTCATAGCACAACTGTGCCTTATATTTATCATAACAATCCTCGACGACCTTCTCCCAAAGGTCTACTAACTGACAATATAATTGCTGCTCATATAAAAATGCGATATTTTCTCCTACTTTCCCTGTTATCGGAGAAGACGGAAAGCGTGAAACATTCACACATAGCCCTCTTTCTACCGGAATAATCGCCGTAAAACTCTGCATAGGTAGGGACTGTGCCCGAACATCGATAAGGCTATAAGGATAAGAGGGGTCTTGCGGTCTCACAAGCTCATTGTCGGCTCCTGCCGACAAAAAGATAGCAGAAGTAAGCCCGAATATAACGGCAAACAAGAAGGCTACTATTTTTCTCATGAAACCTTTCATGTGACAAACGTATAAAAAATCTTCGAGATTCACAAGAATCGGTTCTATGATATATATTTACATTAACGCACGTGTAATCAAATGACATGACTAAACGGGCGATCGGTATGGTCGAAAAGGAAGAAAACGGAGTTTAATACGGCTCTTTCTATTGACTTTGAGACTGCCCCCCCAAATCCTAACCGAAAGGTTATCTTTTCAAAATTGAATTTCACCCCATTGCAAGAATATCCTTTTCTTGCCTCTCCAATAAATATTTTCTCCCATAACCATGCGATATATCCTCGCAAGCGGACTTCTCGACAGAGAGCAACACCGTGCAGCATCATATTTTCAAGATATGCGAGCCTGTCGAAGTGGTTATACGCACAATGCGCATAGCTCCTTCGGGGATATGAACAGGCTCCACGGGCCGATTTTTCCTCTTTAAAACAGTACCGTCGACAGCAAACACCTCTACACAAACGACTCCTTCACCGATAATAGCGATACTGCGTGTGAAGGGATTGTAAATATAGGGCACGGTGTTTTTGCTTTTCGGTAGCTCTACCCCTGCCAACAGCGACTCCATACCGGTTTTGGCATCGATGTGAGATCCGGGGGAGCCGATGAGCTTTCGCACGAGATCGAAGTCGAGCCGAGGATTGGCTTGCAACCACAATGCCATAATGCCGGTGACTACCGGCGTCGCCATCGATGTCCCGCACATTGCCCCCCAATAATTGGTACGCCCGGGAATCAGGGCATCGACCTCGGTATAAGCCAAGTCTTCGCGATTTACATTGTAAGATGCCGCATAATTATTGATCGCCGAAATTATGTGTGCACCCGGTGCAAGCACATCGGGCTTATCGCGTCCATCAAATGCGGGACCCATACCGGAAAGGGGATACCTCTCGCCCACAGTCCAATCGGAACTTCGTTCCGTACCTTGTAAATTGGTAAACTTGTCTCGCGACACATAAGCACCCACCGATATGGGAATTTGCCCACAAGCGGTCGCCGCCATCGTGCTCGCGTTGGAGCCATTATCAAGTTCCCCGTAATCGCAACATGCAATGTATTTTCCGGCAGCGCCCGTCACTGAGAGTTTCCATTTTTGCCCGTCTTTCAACGGGGCATAGAGGTTGATGCTCACACCGCGCTGCAAACCATCGGCATCTTTCATAGGGGAAAGCGTGACGAGCGAATAGTCTTTTTCGCCGGTTATATTCTCGTGACTTACCGATTCGGAAACATCAGAGCTAATCGAAGTTTCAAAAGCGACTCCATCGCTACCTACCAACGAGAGGGTCACTTGAAATACAGATGTGGTCGAACACCCGATAAAGATATTTTCGCGCATGTGCGATGGCGGAGTAAACGATGTGTTAATCACCTCACCCTGCCCCGTGGTCTCGGTCACAATCGTGGAGTTGCGATGCCCCTCGTTACCGGCCGCAATCGCCATAAGGCATTTTTTGCCGCTTTTGTCGAGCAGCTCGTCAATCATCGACGCGATAGGATCAGTCCCATCTTTGAAGCCTATGACCGTACCCATACTAAGATTTATAGCTATCGGTTTCTTCTCTTTCTCGGCATAATCGAGCAGATAGGCAAGGGCATCTATAATTCCGGATTCGCTCTTGTCGGTCGCCACTACCACAATGTCGGACTCCGGCGCCATACCTTTATACACATCGGCCGAGGAGGCTGCAATCGCAGCCACATGAGTGCCATGAGTGTCTCTCGAAACATCATGAGCCGCAGAGCGAATCAGTTCCGGGGTATCGAATACCACACCGTATCCCATAGAAGGAGTGTTTCCGTTCCTACCGCTCTGATCCCATACATGAACAATGCGACTATTGCCCTCGGCATCGCGAAATGCAGGGTGCATGAAATCAAAACCCGTATCAATCACCCCTATCAGCACGCCCTTTCCCGTGAAACTGCAGGGGAAATCGGGAAGACCTCCGTGAAGAGCATCCACTTGCGAATACTCACGCGCGAGGTCGGTCATAGCTCTCACCGTATTTCCGGCATCAACATTCTCGACGTCAGCATCTTCCGCAAAAGCCACCAACGATCTCATCGGGATTACCGCTGTGGCTAGGTTACCCGTCACCACATTGAACGCCACTCCATAATCCGCAGCAAGCCTATCGAGGTCGGCCTCGTCGCAAAGTCTCACTATGGCATGTATATTCTCATCGGCAGACCGCAAGGCCGATGCTCTCTGATGAACACGAGTAATCGTGGAAGCGGTGAGCTTCGAAGGATAATATACCGATTGAAACGGCTGCGCCGAAGCCATAAAGGCCAACGCAGCCGCAACCATACATGTAATTTTTTTTCGCATTATCATAAGTCGATGATATTATAATGCAAAGAAAACGAGGGGAACCGACAGCATGCGATTCCCCTTCACTTTCTCGTTACTTTTTAGAACAAAAATTTATGGGTCGTACGATTGCCATCGTCTGTAACAAGCGAGGCTATACATACTCCTTTATCGTGCACCGTAATGCAATCGCCATCGGTGACAACAGCCGTCACGATCACTTTACCGGTAATATCGTAAACACTAAGGCGAGCTTTTTCACCTGTTGCCGATACAATCACCAAGCGGTCGCCCTCTTTAACAATCTCAATTCCAGCTGTCGCACCGACAGACTCGATACTGCCCGTTCCGTCGATTTCCCACAGAAGAGCCGGGAAGCCGTCGGCCCCTACCCCCCACGCATTAGCAGACAGATTGGCATTAAGTTTAGCAATCATATCGGCAGCTTTCATTTCTTCCTCCGTAACAGCGGTCACACCGGTCTGCTCGCTCAAAGGCTTACAGCCGGTGAGCGCTTCGACATAGTAACAATCGGAAGCCGAAGATTTTTCCAATTCTGCACAAATGGGGCTTTTACCGGGCAAGAAAGACGAACCGACTTCCGCCTCGATGGAACCGATAGCATAACAGTTGTAGACTGTGGATTGCTCGGCCCAACCAACAATACCAGCCACCCAATAGGCCGATGGGCACGAAATTGTAGCCGAAGAATAACAGTTTTGAACTTTCGATATACTGACAGTCCCAGCAATACCACCAGCAAACGAATGCCCTACCAACCTACCGGTATTTACACAACCAGAGATTGTCACAGTCGCCTCGGCAACACCCACGATACCCCCAGCGTTCATACTGCCCCCGTTCACCAAACCCATGAAGCGGCAATTTTCCACCTTGCCACCCGAACTATAACCGATAAAACCGCCTACATTGTCGAATTCACTACCTTCAACGGTAACACCCTGCCCGAGAGTGAGATTACAGATGTGGGTTTCGGGATAAGAGACTGCAAAAAGTCCCACCCCACCGAGATTGACATCGGCATTATTATTTACGATTGTGAGATTATCGATGGTATGGAAATCGCCATCGAAAGTGCCACGGAACACTTTCGACTCTCTGACCAACTCGGGATTCTCTTGTGTCGTATAGTCATTATAGTGACCAATCGAAGGCATTTGCTTGCCACCCATGTCTAAATCGGCGGTCAGGCGGAAGAATTTTCCCTGATAGGTCTCACCGGCTGTCACCGTTTGCTGCAAATGCGACAGTTGTGCCTCGTTCTCTATCAAGAACGGATTTTGTTCCGAACCATCGCCCTGTGTCCAAGCAGTTGCATCACCGTTCCATGCGGCATAACTTGAAAAAGAGATGCCCATGACCATTACAAACGATAGCTTTTTGTAGAAATTTTTCATCATAATTTAAATTTAGTTTATGTATAATATTTGTAAAAATATAGCTCAACAAACTATTCGATTCTCAACCAGCGTTTTAGACAACATCAATTTGAATATCAATATTTTATATTCGAATTTCTAACAACTTTATCGGCCTATATCAAATTATGGAATAAAGCCCGACCAATCTTATTTTTATAAGCGGAGGCAAGTTATATAAAATAATATTAATATACAAGAAAGAAAACGAAAGTTTTATCATTATAATAATATATAAATATTGCTATTATTTTTCAAAAGCCAATCTTAATAAAGATTTTGAATAAAAATCAAAAAAAGTTTTCTGTGGAATTTATTTTATCAACGACAAGCCATACGAGTTCCATATCAACCCACGCACAATTTCTACTTGCCCTGTATTACAAAACGACAAGACACTCCACAACAGAATATTATGGATAAAACGGCTTTACCGGAAGGGACATACAAAAAAATCTCGAAATGAGTGATGCCGAAGAGGTTACCGAGAGGAGGCTCTTCGGCATATCTTTTCCGGAACGTCTCAGAATTTCTGCATATCGACCAAGCGTTTATAATAGCGGTCGAGTTTTATCAATTCGTCATGACGACCCCGTTCCACAATTTCGCCTTCGTGCATGACGCAAATTAAATCGGCATCTTTTATCGTGGAAAGACGGTGAGCTATTACCAGCGTAGTGCGATTACGCATAAGGTTCTCCAAAGCCTCCTGTACCAGCCGTTCTGACTCGGTATCGAGAGCCGAGGTCGCTTCGTCGAGAATAAGGATAGGAGGATTTTTCAGAATAGCACGGGCTATGCTCACACGTTGTCGCTGCCCTCCCGAAAGACGGCTTCCCCGGTCGCCAATGCAAGTATCGTATCCTTGTTCGGTCGCCATGATGAAATCGTGCGCATTGGCGATTTTCGCCGCTTCGATGACTTGCTCCATCGTCGCGTTTTCCACCCCGAAGGTTATATTGTTGTAGAAAGAATCGTTAAAGAGAATGGCTTCTTGATTGACATTTCCCATCAATCCCCGCAAATCGTGCACTCTGAAATCTTTGATATTGATTCCGTCGATATAAATTCCCCCTTCATTCACGTCGTAAAAGCGTGGTAAAAGGTCGGCCATCGTAGATTTTCCGGAACCGGACTGCCCTACGAGAGCGACCGTCTGTCCCTTTTTAATGGAAAGGTCGACGTGCTTCACGACATTTTCGGTACTATACCGGAAAGAGACTCCCCGATATTCTATCCCCTCTTTCATTTCCTTCAATTCTACCGGATTCTTCGGGTCTTGTATGGGATTCACCGCCGACAGAATGAGATCGACCCTCACCATAGAGGCTAACCCTTTCTGTATGGAGTAAGCAGCTTTGGACAAATCTTTCGCCGGATTGATAATGCTGTAAAAAATAACCAGATAGTAAATGAACGAAGCGGCATCGATACTGCTCGTTCCCGACAAGATGAGCGAGCCTCCATACCAAAGGACGATACAAATGGTACACGTGCCTAAAAATTCGCTCATGGGATGCGCCAACGACTGCCGGCGGTTGATTCGATTGGATATACGATAAAAACGATTGTTATCGTCGTGAAACCATTTTATCATTTTATCCTCGGCATTGAAGGCCTTGACAATGCGCAACCCGCCCAAAGTCTCCTCTATGATAGACATCAACAATCCCCATTGATTCTGCCCTTCGAGAGAACGACGTTTCAGTTTCTTACCGACTTGTCCCATAATGTATCCTGCCGTAGGAAGCAGAATCAAGACAAAAAGAGTAAGTTGCCAACTAATGGCGAACATGGTCGCCAAACAGACAATAATCATAATGGGATTCTTGAACATCATATCGAGCGATGCCATTATCGAATTTTCTATCTCTCCTACATCTCCCGACATACGGGCCATGACATCGCCTTTCTTCTCACTGGTGAAAAAACCGATAGGCAAACTTACTACTTTTTCATACACATAATTACGAATATCGCGCACGATTCCCGACCGAAGCGGTATCATGAAATAGGAGCTCAAATAGGTAGCGGCCGTCTTGAAAAAGGTCATCACCATTAAAAAAACGCCCAATATCAACAGGGCGAAACCGGCTCCTTTTTCATCGATTATGGTTGTAATGTAATAATAGAAATTATTTATCACCACATCTTTAATGGAACCCGACCCCCATTCCATAAAAGTATAAGAGGCCTGTTTGAGCTTGAACAATATTTCCAATATAGGAATGATAAGGGCAAACGAGAAAAGCGTCAAGACCGACGCCAAAATATTGAAAAAGATGTTGAGGGCAAGGTAATATTTATAGGGGGGCACAAATCGCCGGAGTATGGAAAAAAAATCTTTCATGCTTCACATATTGAGCCCGGACAGAACCGAGCAGTTTACGGCTGCAAAGATAACACAAATACAAAGATAGCAGAAACAGGAGCTCAAAAAGTTTCCAACCGACCCGACAAAGAGCTTTTTTCCGGGGAATAACTATTGCACTTTTCTTTCGGAGACACCTCGAAAGGGAAAGAGGTTAATGCCTGTCTCTGTTTCTTCTGCGGGTATTTCTTTAACCCTCTCGCCCTACGGGCACTCCCCCTATCACATCTACGATGAGCAGAGGGAGAG
>ERZ779643.2624-NODE-2624-length-10060-cov-2.643378_pt1 | contig 10060 bp, 12 predicted proteins | sample MGYA00511564_ERZ779643 | MGnify/ENA primary metagenome ERZ779643 (study PRJEB29588, sample SAMEA2147114) | human gut metagenome | biome: human gut; feature: human-associated habitat; material: faeces | place: Denmark | collected 2008/2010 ... | reverse complement strand
CAAGTGCAGCCCTGCGCTATTAAACGAATCCACCCACCACGAAAATCCGTGCTATTTTGCACGGTTTTTCTTTTTTTGAAAACCTTTGCCGTTTAGCAGGATTTTCGTGGTACTACCGCGAAACCGATACTCGCTCTCAAAACAAGCACGGATAAAACACAAAGCCACAATTTCGCTATATCGCTTGCTTGGTGTGGACTTTTTTGTGTGTTGAGAGGATGGATTGGCGGTTTTTCAAACCGCCGTGCGCTGTGCGCGCCGAACCACCTTTCGGTGCTGACGCTTGGGCAATTTGCACAAGTGCAGCCCTGCGCTATTAAACGAATCCACACTCTCCACCAAAAACGCTAGAACCCTACTAACAGTGGGGTTTTTGCTTTTCTATGCCGCATTTTTATGTGCTGAGGGTATAGACAATCTTGACATGATAAAAGCGAAGATTGAAATCGAAAACGGCGCAACAAGAACAGCGAAAGAAATAGAATAATCAGTGCAACAGCTAAAAAAATATAATAAGAGATTTGTTCGCTTAACTATGAAGTGGGTGTGATTATCGGTAAAGATGAAAGGTCTTACAAAATGTCGATGGAACACACAATATTGTTGAGGTAGATCCCAATTTGTTGAAGGGAGCGGCTTTTACTTATAATCATCCCGAGGGTAGTTGCTTTTCTGCTCAGGATATGATAAGCTTTTTGCAAGCAGATGTTTATCAAATGAGAGCGACTACTCCAAGCGGCAAAACTTTCATTTTGACAAGAGATAAGAATTTTGTGAAGACATCACTTGCTATGGATTATAAAAAAGCAGGTTCTTTTAGGAGTTAAGGCGAAGGGTGAGTTCAAGAGTTAACCGACCAATACATATCAAACGGTATTGAAAATTGGGCGGAATACAGTGCCTTTAAGTTAACAAAAGACAGTAAAGGATTGGAATTATTCAAGAAATATCTTCCAAGAACTTTTGAAGCCTACGAAAAACAATATAAGATTGTGGAGAGCAAGATTTATGACTGATGAACAAACACGAGAACAAAAGGTACGAGACATTTACAACGGGTACGACAAATCTCGCAGTCCCGATAAGGTCATTGAAGAATATCACCGTGTAATAGGCGGTGACTACATTCCTATGATGATGCTTATGGGGAATGAAATTTTTTACAACGAATTCAATTACGATATGATTGCCTTATATATCTATTGCATTCAACACAAAAAGAAATGGGAAGACGTATTAAAATTCAAGTATGACAACACGGTCTTGTACTAATTAGCAACTTAACAGCAAGTTAAAGCACATCACAACGGTGTGCTTTTTTTATACCCAAAAATCAAGGAGGTGGTCGCAATGGCCAAAGAGGAAAGGGAAGCCTTGAAAGCCGAGTTCATAGCTGGCGACTAAAAGTTACGCGCTTTTTTTGTGTAAAAATTTCAATTTTGGCAATCATTGCCGTATGGACGCATTGTTTTCTAAAAACGTTGAGGATAAAGAGGTGTTTTTCAAAAAAATGCAAAATACCGAAAGGATTGTCGAAGGACGTTTGGAAAATGCTGTCGGCAACAATGAAAACAAGCAAACAAAGAATGCGGAGCAAGACAATGTATGATTGAAAGAGAAGAATATCAACAATACGTAAAGGATAATGCGCCCAAATCGCCCATGGTGCGCACGCTTTTGGCGGCGTTTTTGGTCGGCGGCATAATTTGTTGTATCGGCGAGGGGATCGGCGATATTTTGCGGCTCATTTTCAAGGATATGAGCGACAAAGACGTTGCGACATATGAAAGTTGTATAATGATTTTTCTTGGCAGTTTTCTCACTGCACTCGGACTTTATGACAAACTCGGGCATTTTGCAGGTGGCGGTTCGATTATTCCGATAACGGGGTTTGCAAACTCGGTGGTTTCGCCCGCTATGGAATACAATCGAGAAGGCGTATTTTTCGGCGTATGCGCAAAGATGTTTGTGATTGCAGGGCCGATTATCGTATTCGGTGTGGTTGCGAGTTTCGTTGTGGGATTTATCGGATACTTTGTTTATATGTGAGGTGAAAATGCGCACTTTTCAGCTATCTAAGCAGGTATATATTAAAAGCGGATTTACAATCGTCGGGCCGAAAGAGGGGGACGGAAACTTTGCGGACAAGTTCGATATCGTGCTTAAAAACGATATTTGGTGTGAAAAATCCTTTGAAAAATGCGAAAGCAAGATGCATCGCGACGCCGTGAGCGGAGCTATAAAGAAAGCAGGCTTGAAGCGTGAAGATATAGATATTATGCTTGGCGGCGATTTGCTCAACGAGCTTGCCGCAACGTCTCTTGCCGCACGCAATTTTCCGTGTGCGTTTTTGGGGCTTTACAATGCATGTTCCACGTTCAGCGAAAGTATAATCGTGGGCGCAATGCTTATCGAGGGAGGATTTGCAAACAACGTCACTTGTTCGACGTCGAGTCACTTTGCGTCGGCTGAAAGACAGTATCGTTTTCCTCTCGAACTCGGCAATCAGCGCACTCCCACGTCGCAATGGACGGTTACGGGCGCAGGCTGTACGGTTTTGTCGGGCGAAATGCCGTCTATGATGAACGAAAGGGTGTACGAGGACGATATTATCGCAATCGACGACAATATGAACATCGACCAAAAAACGCTTGAAAAGTACAAAAAAAGCATTGAAAAACAGAAGAAAGTCATAGACAAGGAAAAATCGAATATCATCGAGCAAAACTTTGACAAGGAAAGCAACGATTACGCAAAGCCGAATACGCATTACGTCGTCGTTACGGGCGGAACGATGGGCAAAGTGGTGGATTTAGGCATTGACGACGAGGCGAATATGGGGGCGGCAATGGCTCCTGACGCTTGCGACACGATTGTTACGCATTTTGAGGAAACGGGGCGTTCTCCCGACTACTACGACGGTATTTTTACGGGGGATTTGGGCAGGCACGGCAAAGAAATGCTGGAATATCTGCTCTCGAAAGAGGGGATTACTCTGCCGAAATACTATATGGATTGCGGCGCAAGCTACTTTACGCCCGAACAAAAGACTTTTCAAGGCGGTTCGGGTGCAGGGTGCGTGAACACCGTTTTCAACTCATATATCCTCAAAAAAATGCAGAAGGGTGAGTTGAAGCGAGTGCTCGTCGTGCCGACGGGGGCGTTGCTTAACAAGGATACGCCGCTGCAAAAGGAAACAATCCCCGGCATATCTCATGCTTTTACCCTTGAAAGTCATCCGTTTTTGACTTGAAACGGCAATAAAATTCGCAAATCGGAGTGAATATGGATATATTTTTGGATTATCTCAAAGTGTTTGCCGTGGGCGGACTTGTGTGTATGCTAGGACAAATACTCATCAACAAAACAAAGATGTCGTCGGCAAGAATCCTTGTGACTTATTTGCTTATCGGCGTCGTTTTGGAAGTGTGCGGAGCTTTCGAGCCTATGAAAGAGTTTGCCGGTTCGGGCGTGACGATACCCATTATGGGTTTTGGCTCGAATCTTGCCAAAGGCGCACTCGAAGGAGTACAAAAAGACGGATTTCTCGGTGCGATTACGGGCGGTATGAGTGCGGTGGCGGCAGGGCTTACAACTGTCATCGTGTGCGGATTCGTTTTCGGATTGATTTCGCGCTCGCGCTCGAAGAAAATTTGAAGGTAAACACTATGTGTTTAAATTGAGCAGACTCGACGAATCGTACAAATTCAGATAGGTTTGCGGAATTTTGCCTACTATGAGATTTTCGCACACCAGAATTTCCGCTTTGACCTGAATTGTGGGTTGGTCTATCGGCGTGACGATGCTCACGTCCGCATATACGTCTATGTAGATTTTGTGCAATGTCTGATTTATCCCTGCCGACTGAAAAAACGATACGAAATCGCAGTTTGCCATACCTATCGGCGTGATTTTTATGGTTACGTCGGGACCGAATCCCATAAGGAGCGCAAGTCCCGTGAAAGTACCTGCGGCGATTTGTATTTCCTGCGTCCCCAAAGAGTCGAGATTTGCTTGCGCAAGGTTTGCTATTTGCCTTGCGATTTTGTTTATTTGCGGCGAATTTGCCTTTATCATCGAGATATTTCCGTCTTTATCCTTTACGATGTCGAAAAGCATTTCGTAGGTCAGTCCGTCCGAAAGCACGCTGGTTGCGGCAAGGTTTACGGCGTTTGTGGTTACGGCGCGCATTTGAGCAACAGAGCTGTCCATGACCGTCGGAACGATGTTGGAGCGGAAATATACCGTGCAAAACACGAAAACGGCAAGAAAAATCGTGATTGCAATCACGACACGAAACAGTTTCGGTTTCATGGATTTTGCGATTTTTTCACGTCTTTGCACGATATATTGTATGATAAGTTTTCGATTATCTTTACAAAAGCAAAAGTTGTTGTTACAATAAGCGTATGGATTTATTTGACCTTCAAAACAACGAAAAAACCATGGCTCCGCTTGCGGAGCGTATGCGTCCTCGCACCTTGGACGAATTTTTGGGACAAGGCAAAATCGTGGGGCAAGGCTCGCTTTTGAGAAGAGCTATTGCCGCCGACAAGCTGGGAAGTTGCATCTTTTACGGCCCTCCGGGGACGGGCAAAACCACGCTCGCAAACATAATTGCCGAAAATACCAATGCGGCTTTTGTCAAACTCAATGCCGTAACAAGCGGCGTTGCGGACGCAAAAAAGGTTATCGACGAGGCGCGCGACAGACTTAGAATGTACGGCAAGCGTACATATTTGCTTTTGGACGAATGTCACCGCTGGAACAAGGCGCAAAGCGACAGCGTTTTGCAGGCTATCGAGCAAGGTTATATTATTTTTATCGGCTCTACGACGGAAAACCCCTATGTTTCAATGACGAGGGCTATCGTGTCGAGATGCCGCATTTTCTCGTTTTCAAGGTTGTCCGAGCAAGATATTAAAGCAGGACTTTTGCGCGCTTTGAACGACAAGGAAAGAGGTCTCGGCAACATGAATCTTCAAGTGAGCGACGAGGCGATATCTCATCTTGCATGGGCAAGCGCGGGGGATATGCGCACCGCGCTCAACGCTCTCGAACTTGCCGCGCTCACCACGCATGCGGACGAGGATGGCGTTATAAGAGTAGGAAAAGAGGAAGCCGAGCAATCTATACAGCAAAAAGCTCTTTCCATGACGGAAGATATGTATTACGACATGATTTCCGCATTTATCAAGAGTATGCGCGGCAGCGACAGCAACGCGGCACTTTACTGGGCGGAAAGACTTATAGAAGCCGGCTGCGATCCCATGCTCATCGGGCGCAGAATCATGATTCACGCGTGCGAGGACGTCGGCATGGCAGATCCAAATGCAATCGTGGTTGCGACCTCATGCGTGCAAGCGTTTGAGAAAATCGGTTTGCCCGAAGGGCGCATACCTCTTGCGGAAGGCATAATCTACGTTGCCGAAGCTCCGAAATCCAACAAAGTGGTGGAAGCGTTGAGCGGAGCGGAGAACGCCGTCAAGACAATAAAGCACGAAACCGTGCCCGTTTACCTTCGCGATCCCAACTACAAGGGCAACGACGAAAGGGTGAGCGGCTACAAATATCCGCACGACTACGGCGGATGGGTGAAACAACAGTATTTGCCCGACGAAATTAAAGACGCAGTGTTTTACGAGCCTACCGAAAACGGCTTCGAAAAGGAAATCAAAGAGCGTCAAAAGAAGAGAAAGTAAAATTTGAAAGAATCCGTAAATTGTTGCGGATTCTTTTCAAATGTCTAGTGAATAGTGGTTGACAAGCAAAATATCTATTGATATAATATCATATGATATGATTTAATTCGAGGTGCTTATGCCAAAGAAAGCGTCCGTGACGAAAGAAATGATAATTTCTGTTGCAATCGACATCGTTCAAAAAGGCGAAAGTTTGAACGTGCGTGCGGTTGCAAACAAACTCGGCTGTTCCATTCAACCCATATTTTACAACTTTGCCACAATGGACGAGCTGAAAAAAGCGGTTGACGCGTGCATGGTGAAGATTTATGACGAATACGTCGAAAACTGCGTGAAAAACAGCAAATATTCGCCGTACAAAGCAATCGGAATGGCATATATCGGCTTTGCAAGGGATTATCCTGAGTTTTTCAAGCAAATGTTTATGGACGAAAACGGCAACAAAATCATATCGTCAGACAATGCGACTTTCCTGTCGGCAATCGATTCCGTTTGCAAAATTTTCGGATGCGACAAACAAACGGCAATGAGATTTCACCTCGAAATGTGGGTTTTCGTGCACGGATTTGCCACTATGGTTGCCACAAAATATATCGAATGGGACGAAGAAAGCGTCAGCGATATGGTGACCGACGTGTTCGAGGGCGTAAAACTGCGCTTGAATTTGAAACCTAAAACAGCATGATTGACAACGAATTCGCCATAGCGAAACTCGATTGATTTCAATCGTAAAAAACCTGTTTTTTATTATATACGACGCTCGATTTAGGGATTAACGCTTCGATATGCAGGAGTATCGAATTTGATTTCTGTTTGAGCAAAGGGAGAGGATATGTTACAAATCGAAAATTTGACCAAAACTTACGCCGGCAATCAAAAACCATCGGTGGACAATTTGTCGCTCACCGTAAACGACGGTGAAATATTCGGCTTTATAGGCCCGAACGGTGCGGGAAAATCCACGACGATCAAGAGCATAACCGGTATTATCTCTTTTGAAGAAGGCAAAGTGCTCATAGACGGAATTGACCTCAAAACCGCGCCCCTAGAAGCCAAAAAGCATATCGGATACGTCAGCGACGACCACGTGTTGTACGAGGGATTGACCGGCGTTGAGTACGTAAACTTCATTTGCGACGTTTTTCAGGTGCCGAGTGCGCAAAGACAAGAGCGACTCGACAAATATTGCGAGCTTTTTGCGCTTACGGATTCTGTAAAAAAGCAAATTTCCACCTATTCGCACGGAATGAAGCAAAAGCTAAACATAATCGGCGCGCTTATACACGAGCCGAAAATCTGGATTTTGGACGAGCCCATGACGGGACTCGACCCCCGATCCGCATACAACCTCAAACAACTCATGCGCGAGCATGCGGACAAGGGAAACAGTGTGTTTTTCTCCTCGCACGTGTTGGAAGTCGTTGAAAAAGTGTGCGACAGAATAGGCATTATCGACGACGGACACCTCATAACTTGTTGTCAAATCGATGAGCTGAAAGAGAGAAACAAGGATAAATCCTTGGAGGAATTGTTCTTGAAACTTACCGACAATTCGGCTGCGCAAACCGTTGAATGAGGATGTTATGAGAGATTTTGTTTTGGTGTTTAAAACACTGTATAAAAACGCAAATTCATCCTCGAAAGACGAAGACGGCAAGAAAAGACTGTCTACGGGAATAAAGTTTGTGATTTCCATATCGCCGCTTATTATTCTCGTGTCGGCAATGATTGCTTTTTTGTCGGTGGGATTGAATAACATAGGGGAATTTTCATTGCTCGTCACGGCATTGGTTGCGGTTACGCAAATTCTAGTGCTGTTTTTGTCGATGTTTTCAATCGTATCAACCCTTTACGAGTCCAAAGACACGCCGTTTTTGAATACGTTGCCCCTCAAACCCTCGTCGGTGTTTTTCGCAAAGTTTGCGATGACCTACGTCAACGCGCTTGCAATATCCGCCGTCGTGCTTTTGCCGACCGTGCTCACCGGCGCGATTGCCTTTAACGTGGCAAACGGAAGAATGTTTTACGGCTTTTATCCGCTGTTTTTCGTGATTCTCGCACTTGCGCCGATACTGCCGTTGTTTGTAGTTGTGGTGCTTTCAATGCCCGTTGTGTGGCTCGGCTCGTATTTTAGAGGGAAACCTACGCTCAAAAGCGTGCTGACTATTTTGTTTTACGTTGTTTTGATGTGTGCTTATATGGTCGTGGTCTACTATATGAACACCACGGGATTCGGACAAAACGGAAACGTCGAGATGTCGCAAGGGATGCTCGGCTCGCTCGGAACGCTCGCAAACGTGTTTTATCCCGACAAAGCGATCGTAAACTTCTGTCTCGGCATAGACGCCGGCAAAAACTTCGGCATATCCGCCGCCATAACGGTGGGTATGATTGCGATTATGCTGTTGCTGTCGTCACTGTTCTACAAAAAAATCAACACGAGAAAGTCGGAAAGCGCACAAACGGCGGAGTCCAAAAACGCGTCTTTGAAACAAAACAACGTCGTCGTATCACTGATGAAAAGGGATATAAAATCCATCATGCGCAACAGCTCGCTTGCGATGACTTCGATTGCAAACTTGCTTATGGCGCCGATGTTTATCGTAGTTATATACTTTATCTCCAACTTCAAGACTAATGCGGACGATAGTCTGACTCCGATTATGGCGCAAATGATGGGTATAGGTTTTGTGGTGATGTACTCAATGATTTTCCTTGCAGGCGCAAATATGATTGCAAATATGGCATATACAAGGGAGGGTAAGTCGTTTTTTGCAAGCAAAACGTTGCCGATAAATCCGATAGACAGCATAAGAGCAAAACTTTTGCTGTCCGTGATTGCGCCGAGCGTCTTGCTCGTGCCGATTATGCTCATTGCGCTTTTGCTCTATAAAATCGATATAGTTTCGACGATTTTTATCGGCATAGACACGTTTATGATGATTGTGGGCGTTTGCAGTATGTCAATACTTTTCGATATGAAAAAGGGCAATCAGCACTGGGAAAAGGTGTCGGATATAAAAAACTCCTCGCAAAACGTGTATCAGATTATTTCCGCACTTGCGTCGGTTTTGCCGGCAATCGTGCTGTTCGTTTCGGGAATTATTTTGGCTTCGTTTGCACAATCGCTTGGAGAAACGATTATTAAGGTGATATATTGGAGCGTAGGAACGACGTTTTCCGCCGCCGTGCTTGCTTTGGGGCTTTGTCTTTTGAGAAAGTACGGGCTCAAATGGTTTGAGTTTATCGGCGAAAATAAGCCTAAAAAGAAATCGAATACAAACGGTTTTTCAAATCGGAGGTTGATGAAATGATGAAACGCAAAGTCGCCCTTGACGTCGGTGACGTGCGTATAGGCGTGGCGGTGAGCGATATGCTGGGTATAACCGCAAATCCGCGCGAAACCTACGTGCGCAAAAAAGACGATATAAACGCCGATATAGCGTATTTTTGCGAATACGCAAAAAAAGAGGACGCGGACGCTTTCGTGCTGGGCCTTCCCAAAAATATGGACGGTACGGAAGGGGACAGAGCGGCGGTTACAAGACAATTCGGCGATATGCTCGAACAAGCGAGCGGGCTTGAAGTGTTGTATCAGGACGAAAGGTTGACGACGGTGTCCGCGGAGCGCATGCTCATCGACGCGGACGTAAGACGGGATAAGCGCAAAAAGGTTATAGACAAGGTTGCCGCAACCATAATTTTGCAATCTTATCTCGATTCGCATCGCTGAAAATCGCAACTATTTGATATTTTGCTTGCAAATTGCGCAAAATATGTTACTATCAAAATAACAAGATGCAATCGAAAAATACGCTTTGCATCGCAAGGAGAAACTACTATGGCAGATTTTTTTGACGACCAAAACAATATGACCGAAGACGACGACATCATCACTTTGTACAACGAAGTCGCAGACAAAGACGAAGATTTTTATCATCTGGCAACTCTCGACGTCGACGACAAATGGTTTGTCGTTTTGAAACCGGTCGAGAAACTCGACGATATCGACGAGGACGAAGTCCTCATTTATGAAATTGCAGAAAACGAGGACGGCAACGACGTGTTTAAAGCAATCGAGGACGACGCTCTTTTGCAAAGAGTTTTCGACGAATTTATGGCAGAAGTCGAAAAGATGGAAGGCGGATGCGACTGCGGCGAGGACGGTTGCCACGACGGCAATTGCTCTTGCTGCCATCACTAAGTTCTCAACTCGCTAACATTCATAGAGGCATCTGCTCGGCAACTCTGATGTACAAACGTACACATGTTGTCGAGAGGATGTCTTTTTTTTGTTCTTCTACAAGAACGGGGCAGCGTGTACTCTAAATTAGATGTGCCCCCTCTTTCCGGACACG
>ERZ779643.2620-NODE-2620-length-10087-cov-4.325957_pt1 | contig 10087 bp, 8 predicted proteins | sample MGYA00511564_ERZ779643 | MGnify/ENA primary metagenome ERZ779643 (study PRJEB29588, sample SAMEA2147114) | human gut metagenome | biome: human gut; feature: human-associated habitat; material: faeces | place: Denmark | collected 2008/2010 ... | reverse complement strand
AGAAAAATCCGGGCCCGACCTGCAAGCCGATCGAATAGACGAAAAGAATCAGTCCGAACTCCTTGAGAAAGTGCATCAGGTGTTCGTCGACGTTCATGCCGAAATAGCTGAAGCCGATGCCGACGAACAGAATGCCCGTCACGCCCAGCGACACGCCGGCGACCTTGAGTTTGCCCAGCATGACACCCAACGCCACGACCAGCGCCAGAATCAGCACCGAGTGGGCCACACCTCCGCCCCAAAGCGACTCGGAGCCAAATAACAATCGTTCGATTAATTCCATATCCAATCCTCATCCGGTCGGCTTCCGTCCGGGAAAAATCCCGCCTGCCGAAAGGCGCAGCACCCGGCGGCAAAGTCCGACATAAAACAATAAGCATTACATAACCCGATGTCAAATACCCATCCCCCGGGGCTTCCTGACGTCGAATCGGCCTGGCAGGTCTTCTGACTTGCTCCTGTTCCGAAGCCTTCCCGGTCCTTGCGGACCAGTGGCGAGATGTTCGGAGCCTTCACGGAGTTTCACAGCAGCGGGACTGTCCGGGATTTGCACCCGATTCCCTTTTCACCCTTCTTCCACGCCCGGGAAGGAGAGCACCAAACCTGCGGCAAAGATAACGCTTCTTTCCGAGAAACCGCCCGAAAGCGCGGATTATTTTCACCAACCGCCGCCAGAAAGCGCCGGAAAGGGTATCCCATTCCGGTTTGAGCCCCCACCCGCATTCGCGCTCCCACCCGCAAAAATATTCCCAATTATTACTTTAATGTCCAAATTCGAATTTAGTCGTTTCTACACATCCATTTTCCCTTTTGCTCTTGCCGCATTTTTGTTAACTTTGCAGCAATTATCTTCAGCCATTAATTTATGGGAAACGCATTGCATCCAAATGAACGAACTTTGATTTACATGCTGCGAAAGATATTGGTCGCATTAGGCAAAACCATCGTCTCGCTCATACTGATCGCCTTGCTGGCAATCTTTGTGACAAGCGTAAGCCCTGTATATGATTTCAGTGAGGCTAAACCCTTCAGCGGCCCCGACATTTTTAACCCATACCGGGGGGGGGAATCCGACATATGCTGGAAACGAGCCAATTTTCATACGCATACGCGCGTAAAGGGCATCCTGAACGAGTGCGAATATTGGCCGGCCGAAACCGATGAAGCCTACCGGAAATTCGGATATGACATCGTAACATTCTCGAATCACAATGAATTGACCCTACATCCGTACGATTCCCTGTTGCAGGTCAATGTCTACGAACACGGTATCAACCTATTCAAATACCATAAGCTGGTATTCGGTTGCGACGAAGTCAACCGCTTCGATCATTTGATCCCGCTTTTCGCTTCCCAAAAACAATTCCAGTTAGACCTGCTCGGAAAGGAGTCCGATTTCATCCAGATGAATCACCCCTTGAGAACGACGGGCACGTCGAAAAGCCTCATGCAGAAACTCGGCGGTTACAGGATCATGGAACTCGACAGCGGAAAGAGCACCGAAAACGAGTACTGGGACTGGGCGTTGAGCGCCGGGCATTACAGTTTCGGACTGGCCAACGACGACCTGCACTATCCTGATAAGTCCAGTCGTATCGCCGTAAGGTGCAATTTCCTGCATTGTCCGTCGGCGAGGTATGAAGACATAAAGGAAACGCTTCTCGGAGGGTGCTATTATGCGATGCGCATTCCCGACTACGGACATGGGGACTGGGAGGTGAAATACGCCAGAAACAGGAATCTGCCGTCGGTCGAGAAGATCGGACTCGACGGCGAAACGATCTACATCGCCTTGTCGCGCCAGGCGGACAGTATCAAGGTGACGGGGCAGGATCACACCACTCTGTCGCTGGCCCGGAACTCGTCCGCGGCCAGCTATACCATGAGGGACAATGACCCCTACGCACGTATTACGGCCTACTTTCCCGACGGAGAGGTGATCTACACCAATCCGTTCGCACGATACGACGCTTCCGTGGCACAAACTCCCTATATGGCTCCGGCGCATACGGTAAACATCCCGTTGACGATTCTTTTCAACTTTACGCTTCTTGTCCTATGCGCGGGAGTGATCCTTACATTTTATAAAACAGTTATCAAATGGTAAAATTTCTGAAAGAAAAGACTGACCTCACCCGCATATCTTCGGTACTCAGCCTGTTTACGCTCGTGGCGTTCCACTGGCCGTTCTTCCGGCTGGTGCTCGGCAACATCGAAGGGGGCTTCAACGGCGTATTGATCACCGGAGGGCTGGGCGTGCTGATGTTCGCGCTCAATTTTCTCATCTATTACCTCGTGCTCTTTCTCGGGCGCTTCGTCGGAAAGTGCATCCTTGCCTTCACATTCATAGGCAATGCCATAAGCCTCTATTTCATAAACACATACCAGGTGCTCATCACGGACAAGATGATGGGGAACGTATTCAACACCCGGTATTCGGAGGCTTCCGGATTCTTTTCATGGTCTGCCGTATGGTATCTCCTCTTCCTGGGCGTGGTTCCATGCATCTACATTTTTGCAAGGCGGTTCGACTACGGAAGCTGGAAGCGTTTTTTCGCCCGCACGGGCATCGCATTGGCGGTTTCTTTGGCCATCGCGCTGGTCAATATGCAGAACTGGCCGTGGATCGACCGCAACGCGCCCAAGCTCGGCAGCCTGGTCATGCCGTGGTCGTATACGGTCAACTCCGTACGCTACTATAATTCCGTAAAGAAGCAGAACCGGAAAGAGATTCCCCTGCCCGACGCGAAGATCGTTTCCGACAGCAAGGATGTATGCGTGCTGATAATAGGAGAATCCGCCAGAAGGGAGAATTTCTCTTTATACGGATACGGCAAGCCGACCAATCCGCTTCTGGAGAAAGACAGCGTGACCGCACTGATTGCAGATGCGGCCGCGACCTATACCACGGCAGGCGTGAAGGCCATTCTCGACCATAAGCCGTCCAACAAACTTTACGAAATCCTTCCGAACTATCTCAACCGCAGCGGCGTGGATGTGGTATGGCGCAGCAACAATTGGGGAGAGCCTCCCGTACATATCGACAAATACTACAAGCCGAAAGAGCTCAAGGAGCGGAATCCCGAAGCCGACGACAGGTACGACGGCATTCTGCTCGCAGGCCTCCGCGAAGAGATACTCTCCGGCAGCAAGGACAAGATGCTCGTCGTACTCCATACCAGCACGAGCCACGGCCCCACGTACTATAAGAAATACCCGCCGGAGTTCGAGGTGTTCAGTCCCGTATGCACTACGGTGGAGATGTCCAAAGCGGATCCGAAGGAGCTGATGAATGCCTACGACAACACCATCGTCTACACGGATTATCTCATTCATTCCGTAATAGAAATTCTTCGCGGGATTCCCCAAAGGCGCAGTTGCGTGATCTTCGTATCCGACCACGGAGAGTCCCTCGGCGAGGGGAATCTGTATATGCACGGCGTGCCCATACTTGTCGCGCCGAAGGAACAGATCGAGATTCCGTTCATCGTGTGGACATCGGATGAAGCGCTGGAAATAGATCCGGAGAAAAAGGTCGGGCAGTATCATGTCTTTCACAGCGTCCTGTCATTCCTCGGGATCGACAGCCCGATCTATGACGAATCATTGGATATATTCCAGCCATCTCACAAAAGATAACCCACCCAAGAGCATATTTTCACATGCGGGAACAATCAAAAAAATCGCTTAACTTGTCATAACCAACAAATTAAGCGATTTTTCCTGTACCCGGAGCCGCATTTGAATATATTAAATTCTATTAAACTTAAATAGAGGCAAGAATGAATAAATTTATATTTATTTTATTTATTATCAATAATATATAAATATTCAATCATTTTACCAGATAAATTCAGATTAAACATATTTTAGCAGATGTGGGGAAAATGTGGGGAATTTTTCGTATTTTTGCTCTGTCAATCCGGAATCTGGGTACTATGAAAATAACTCTCATCATCAAAAAGAGCGTAAAACGCTATGATACAGAATCGAAGGCGACCATTTACGCACGTCTGCGGGATGGCAGACAGGTAGATATGGTCGCACCGACCCGGCTCACCATCAATCCCAATCTTTGGGATGACAAGGCCGAACAGGTCAAAAGCAAAATCGTTTGCGACGACGAAATGCGTTCCTATTACAACGATGAAGCCCGCAAACTCAAGTCCTACCTCGAAAAAGCCTATCAGTCCCGACAGACGGCAGAACCGCAGAAAGAGTGGCTGAAAGAGACTTTGGAACAATATTACAATCCGCAAAAGTACAATGTCGAAACGGCCACGGAAGAAACGGCCAAACCGACATTGATCGCATTGTTCGACGAATTTCTCGAAAAGCACCGTCTTTCCGATGTCCGCAAAAAGAATTACCGGGTCATCAAACGAGGATTACAGCGGTATGAACTTTATATCCGGACAACCAAGAGGGGGCAAAAAGCATTCGTATTGGACATCGATCAAGTAACGGCCGACACCTTGCGGAATATTTGGGATTTTTTGGAAAATGAATACCGCTACTGCGCTCTTTACCCGGAAATCTACGAAGCTATCCCCGAAGCACGCACACCGCAACCCAGAGGAAAGAATACGTTATTGGATTGTTTCTCGCGCATCCGAACTTTCTTCTACTGGTGCAACAGCAACAAAAAGACCCGTAACCGACCGTTCGACGATTTCCCGTTGGAGGAATGCACATACGGAACGCCTTATTATATCACGGTCGAGGAGTTGCACAAGATTTACGGCACGAATCTGATGCGGCATCCGCAACTGGCCGTTCAGCGCGACATCTTCGTTTTTCAATGTCTGATCGGCTGCCGGGTGGGTGATCTGCTGAAAATGACGAAATCGAATCTGATCGACGGAGCCATCGAGTATATACCACGCAAGACCAAAGAAGGGCGGCCGCTGACCGTGCGGGTTCCGCTGAATCAGACAGCCAAAGAGATCGTATCCCGTTATAAAAGTCTGGACGGCGACAAACTGCTACCGTTCATCTCCGAGCAGAAATACAATCTGGCGATCAAGCGGATTTTCAAAGCTGCCGGATTGAAACGGTTGGTTACGGTCATAAACCCCACCACCCGCGAAGAAGAAAAAAGGGTACTTTACGAGATCGCCTCGTCGCATCTGGCCCGCCGGACATTCGTCGGAAATCTGTATAAGCAGGTCAAAGACCCCAATTTGGTCGGAGCTTTGAGCGGACATAAGGAAGGCAGCAAGGCTTTCGCGCGTTATCGCACCATCGACGATGAAATGAAGCAACAGTTGGTCGATTTGCTGAAATAATATATTGCTTTTTAGAATTTACTGAAAAGAATCCATATTTTTGTCCTAACAAATTGAGAGCCGCATTATGTTAACACAGAAACAACTGGTACAAATACTTGGCAATCCGGAAAGCTACAACATCGAGATAACGTCCTCGACAACCAATATGGACAAATTTTGCCAGGCGATTTGTGCTTTTTCCAATGATTTACCCGGCGATGACAAAAGCGGCTATCTGATTATAGGAGCCGAAGACAACGGGAAGTTATCCGGCCTGCGTGTCGATGATGGTCTACTACTCAAAATGACCAATATCCGCACCGACGGCAATATTCTCCCGCAACCGGTAATGACTGTCGAGCGCTTTGTTTTGGAAGGTGGCGATTTACTCGTGGTCGAGGTCAAACCGTCCGAATTTCCTCCGGTCAGATACCGGGGACGTATTTGGGTACGGATAGGTCCGCGCAAAAGCATCGCATCGGAAGCCGAAGAAAAAATATTGATGGAGCGAAGAATCTCTAATATTCGAACGTTCGATGCCATGCCGTGTATCGGAACGACGCTTGCCGACATTGATATAAACCTTGTTCGGTCAGAATTTTTACCAAAAGCCGTAGCCAGTGAAATTCTTGCAGACGATAAGCGCCCTCTTGAAGAACAGTTGGCATCACTCGGATTTTTCGACTTGCGATATAACTGTCCGACGAACGGATGCATTATTCTGTTCGGGGGAAATCCGGGGCGCTATTTTCCGGGAGCTTATGTCCAATATGTCCGTTTCAAAGGTGTGGATCGTGCAGGGGAAATCATCAATGAACACAAGTTCGGGAATAACCTTTGCCATGACCTCATTAAAATAGACGCATTCGTCGAAACGAGTGTGTCGCAAAAACGCCCGATTCCGATTAGTGTTCTCCGGGAAGAAACCGTTGCGAATTACCCATACTGGGCAACGCGGGAACTTCTGATGAATGCGATCATGCACCGGGATTATGAAACGAATGCCCCGATACAATTCTATGAATACGATGATCGTATTGAAATACAAAATCCCGGCGGTTTATATGGAAAAGTCAGTCCGGAGAATTTTCCGAATGTAAGCGATTACCGCAATCCGTTCATTGCCGAAGCGATGAAAATTCTCGGTTATGTCAATCGTTTCAGCCGAGGTGTTTATAGGGTTCAAAAAGAGCTGACGGAAAACGGCAATGAAAAAGCCGAATTCGACTTTTCATTTGTCACGGCATTTCGGGTAATTGAAAAAGCATCGAAACGATATTACGATGCAGGCTTCGGTGCTGAGAGAAACCCACAAGAAACCCACAAGAAACCCACAAGAAACCCACAAGAAACACCCCAAAATATTCGGGAAAGGATCATCTACGAAATCCAAAAGAATCCGGCAATCTCCGGCAGGGAATTGGAAGCGTTATTAGGACGTACCTCGAATAGCATTAAGCATTATCTACTGCAAATGAACAAAGAGGGGATTATCAGTCATGAAGGGCCGACAAAAGGCGGCAGATGGGTTGTCTTAAAAAAGTAGTACAATACTATGGGCCAGCAGGAATACGAGGCTTTCAAAGCGAAGTTGCGGGAATGGATGAACACCCACCCCGACGAATACGCCGCATTCGAAGAGGCGATGAACGCCCGTGACTATGCAGGGTGCCAGTCGGTCATATTCCAAGCCATGTCCCTTATCCCCCGGTACCGGCGCCTAATGTCCGACAAAGCCAATGAAGGACTATTCGAGCATGTCGATGAGATCGAACAGGCGGCCCGACAACACGACCTTGCCGGCAAGATCATCCGGGAGTGCGAACAGCCCGGCAAGGATTCGACCCTTCCGGCGATGCTTTGCTGGCTCTACTTCGGCAAGAGTTTCGAACGGATGGTGGAGCGTTGTGAAGAGCTGCGGCGCTCGCCCGATCTGGGATTCTTGCAGAAAATGACCATGAGTGCCACGATCAAACTGCTAATCTCCCGCTCCATCAAATTAGAACTGCGCACCAAGCAGGACTGGGATGCCCACCGCGAAGCGATGCGGCTGGCCGAAAGCGACCGGGTGCTGGAATGGGCTGCGGGCACTCTTCCGGCCGAAGATGCGGGTGAAAAGAGGAAACCCGGCCGGCCGAGTACGACCAAATCATTGGTGGACATGTTTTCACCGGCTGTCACGCATCCCGACGTGTTGCGGCAAAAGATCGGCGAATACATCACGAAGAGACACACCCAGACCGACATCGCACGTCTGAAGATCGCACTCGATGAATTGCGCTATCTGGTAGTTCCCATCAACATCAAACCGTTCCGCGATGCCCTGCAAGCAGAATACGGCTCTGACATCCGCATCGTCCACGAGCGGGGCATACAGGAAGCATACAGCCGTCTGACGGAACCGCTGCTTATCGGATCGGCCGTCAGCAGTCGGGGCGGCGAGGCCCTCATCATCCGGGAAATAAAAGATTTTCTATCGCAATAAGGCTCGTTAAATTCGTCTTAACACACCGCGAATTAAACGCTTAAATATCGCTCAATCATAACATTATATTTGCGCCGTCGCTCGAATTCCCGGGCGGCGGCGTTGCTTTCCCGTCCGCCGGAAGGCTGCGCCTCACAACGGGCGGAAAGCAATGTATGAAAGATTTATTATCCATCCTCCGGGATGCTCCGGGCAGCATCCGGCTGGAGGTAAGCGGCGAGGATCTGTTGGCTTTCTCCAAAAGCCTTATCGACCGCGCCAAAGAAGAGCTGGCTGCACAAGTCGCCGAAGCCCGCAAGGAACGTTACCTGACCAAAGAACAGGTCAAAGAGCTATGCGGCGTTTGCGATGCGACGCTCTGGCATTGGAACCGCAAAGGATATCTGAAAGCCGTTAAGGTCGGGAACAAGGTTCGCTACCGCACCTCGGACATTCAACGGATTCTCGGCGAACACGATGGCAAATAAGGTGTCAGACAGCGTTGCAGTCCCCGGCAAGCAGTCCCGGAACGAGCGTATCGAGGAGTTTCTGCGGGAGCATTACGCCTTTCGCTACAACACGGTCAAAAGCCGTGCGGAGTTCCGCAGCAGCGACGGCGAGTTCCTCCCCGTGACCAAATACCGGCTTAACTCCTTTCGGCGGGAGTTCGACCGCACCATCGGCATCTCCACCTCGGCGGAGAACCTGCGCAGCATGCTCGAAAGCGACTTTTCCGAGCGTGTGAATCCCGTGCAGGCGTATTTTCATAAACTGCCGCCGGCAACGGGAACGCAGGCCATCGACGAACTGACCGCGACCGTCACTGTGCGCAACGCCCGGCATTGGTCGGAGTACCTGACCAAATGGCTCGTCGGCGTGGTCGCCAATGCGATGAACGACCTCGGATGTCAGAACCACGTCTGCCTGGTATTGACCGGCGAGCAGGGAAAGTTCAAGACCACATGGCTCGACAACCTCTGTCCCCGCTCACTCGCCAGTTATCTTTTCACGGGAAAGATCGACCCGCAGAACAAGGACATGCTGACGCTGGTCGCCGAATACCTCTTCATCAACATCGACGACCAGCTGAAGGCGCTCAACAAACGGGATGAAAACGAGCTTAAGAACCTCATCACGGCTCCTTCGGTCAAATACCGGCGGCCCTACGACGTTTACATCGAAGAGTATCCCCACTTGGCGAGCTTCATGGCCTCGGTGAACGGGAACGACTTTCTGACCGATCCGACCGGCTCGCGGCGCTTCCTGCCCTTCGAGGTGTTATCCATCGACATTGACCGGGCGATATGGGTAAATATGGATCGGGTATATGCCGAAGCCCGAACGATCCTGAATAACGGATTCCGCTACTGGTTCGACGACATCGAGATCGAAGAACTGCACCGGGGAAACGCCGCATTCCATGTCCAGACCATCGAATACGAAATGCTGCTGAAAGGGTTCGAGAAACCTCCGGAACATGCCGTCACGGATTGCTTTATGACCACCGTGGAGATTCTGAACTACCTGCGCAGCTATTCGTCGCTGAACCTCTCCGAGAAACGTATGGGCGAAGCCTTGCGCAAGGCCGGGTTCGAACGACGCTCGAAACGTGTCAACGGAAATCCCGTCTACGGCTGGGTCATCGAGAAGATCACACCCAATCCTTTCGTCTCTTACGGATTGTAGCTACTACGTTACTACATGCAATTATAAAACACTGAAAAAGAATAGTTTGTCATGTAGTAGCATGCAAAAAAATATTCTTACTACATCTTACTACGCTACTACATGAACCTACTACGGTAGTAAGATCGTATGGGCTTAGCTACTACGCATAACATATTATATATCATGTTATTGCAAATATGTAGTAAGTAGTAAGGTAAAATCGGCAAACTCCGAAAAAACAAAAATTATGAACGATTTGAAAAATATTAGCATCCGGCTGTTCCTCGCCCGACGAGGGATTCAGCCCAAATACGAACGCAACGGCTACGGCATGTATCTTTCCCCTCTACGGGAAGAGCGCACGCCGAGCTTCAAGGTGGACTACGTGCGAAATCTCTGGTACGACTTCGGATCGGGAGAGGGCGGCACGCTGCGCACCCTCGTAATACGGTTGGAGCGGTGCGACAGCCGCGAAGCGGTCCGACGGCTGCAAAACGGTGAAAAAGGAGACACGGGGATTGCTTCTATTTCACCGGGTATTGGTGAGCCTCTTGGCGTTGGCGGGGCATTGTCGGTCGTGCGGCCGGCCGCCGTCCCCGCTCTCCGCATCCTCTCCGACGCTCCGCTCCGTCATCCGGCATTGGTCGGTTATCTCACCTCACGCGGTATCGTCCCGTCGGTCGCC
>ERZ779643.2618-NODE-2618-length-10088-cov-1.571315_pt1 | contig 10088 bp, 8 predicted proteins | sample MGYA00511564_ERZ779643 | MGnify/ENA primary metagenome ERZ779643 (study PRJEB29588, sample SAMEA2147114) | human gut metagenome | biome: human gut; feature: human-associated habitat; material: faeces | place: Denmark | collected 2008/2010 ... | reverse complement strand
TTGTCTTTACCCATTTTCTCTCGTTCCTACGCTTTTCGTGGCTTGTCTGTAACTGAGGGATTATCAGATTTAGTGGTAAATGCCATCTATAAAGATTCTTTAGGTTATGTGTGGTTGGGGACCGGCAATTCGTTGGAATGTTTTGATGGAATTCATTTCAAGCATTATCTTATTCCGGGTTCAGATGAAAAATTGAAACGGGTAAATGCCATTGCTGAGATGCCTCGCAATGAATTGTGGATGGGGAATGGTAGTGGATTATGGCGTGTTAGCAAGCAGAGAAATAGTTTGGAGCCCATTGCCCGTGAAACGATAGGATATGCTGTGCGCTCTCTTTTACATGATGGGAAAGGAATACTTTATATAGGAACAGAAAGGGGGCTTTTCATTTATAAAGGAGGTAGCTTGAACCAAATTATGATAGATCCTAATATGTTGTCGGCGGAGAACTCTATTGGTGGCTTGAATTTGGGAGAAGATGGAATACTTTGGATGGCTACGGAGAATGGTCTTTATTCTCTGCGACTTTCAGATAGAAAAATAGAGGCTTATCATAATGTGATGGAAGAGAACTTCTATATCTTAGAGGGAAAAGTTGATATCGTTGTCGATAACGTATGCCATACCTTAACAGAAGGCGATTTTATCCATATCGAGCCTGGCGAAGTTCACTATGTAAAAAATGCATATGACAAACCAATCAAAATGGTTTCTACACTTGCTCCTTATCAGGAAGTTGATAAAGTCAATGTAGAAAATCCTGTATATTAATATGTGGCATGCCATATTGCCACAACCCTGATCTGGTGCTTACAGCCATTTACTTTTTTCATACACGCAAAAACTTCGGGCAGTTTATCGTCCGAAGTTTTTTTGTAAAGAAAAAAAGAGTGCCTCCAAAACAGAAGCACTCTCTTCGCATTCTTATCTTATTCAGCTTTTCCAACAGAACCAAATAATTCCATTTTCTCTTTTACAGTTGCTTTGATTGCATCTGTACCTGGAGCTAATAATTTACGAGGATCGAATCCTTTACCTTCAAGGTCTTTACCAGCTTCAATATATTTACGTGTAGCATCTGCGAAAGATAACTGACACTCTGTGTTAACATTAATCTTAGATACACCAAGTTCGATTGCTTTCTTGATCATATCTTCTGGGATACCTGTACCACCGTGAAGTACTAATGGTAATGCTCCTGTTTTCTCCTGAACTGCTGCTAAAGTCTCAAAGCTTAATCCTGGCCAGTTTGCCGGATATTTTCCGTGGATGTTACCGATACCTGCTGCAAGCATGTCCACACCAAGATCAGCGATTGCTTTACACTCGTTAGGATCAGCGCATTCACCCATACCAATAACGCCATCCTCTTCTCCACCGATAGAACCAACTTCTGCCTCGATAGATAAACCTAATCTGTGAGCAACTGCTACTAATTCTTTTGTTTTCTCGATGTTCTCTTCGATTGAATAATGAGAACCATCAAACATGATAGATGTGAAACCAGCTTTGATGCATTTGTAGCATCCTTCGTAAGTTCCGTGATCTAAGTGTAATGCTACAGGAACTGTGATTCCAAGTTCTTCATCCATAGCTTTTACCATAGCTGCTACAGTTTTGAATCCTGTCATGTACTTTCCAGCACCTTCAGATACACCTAAGATAACAGGGGATTTTAACTCCTGTGCTGTCAATAAAACAGCTTTTGCCCATTCCAAATTGTTAATGTTAAAATGACCTACAGCATAATGACCAGCTTTTGCTTTGTCTAACATCTCTTTTGCAGATACTAACATTGTTAATTCCTCCATAATTTAAAATATTTGCTTTATCCAGCATTATTTCTCTCATTATTATATATTACTTTCATGCAAAAATAAAGTTATTTTTTTAACATATATAACTGTCAAATCTTTTATTCTTCCGGCTTTTTGACCATAATGTCCACTGCCTGTTTCAGATTTTTCACACAGACTTCCTCATGGTCACCGCCAAATTCCCCGTCCAGAGTCCATGGGATCTCCCTGGAAGCGGTAAACTTCACTTCGGCTGTCTTAAATGAATAAATCATATCCGTGTCATCTACGAGATTGATCAGGGATGCGATGATCTCATTCAGTTCCATCGGGTTCTTCGGCTTTTTGATCAGTGTAACTTCAAAAACACCGTCATCGAGCAGAACATCTTTTCCGGTCATCCCCTTGAATCCGCCTACAGATGTAGAGTTTGTGATCATTCCGTAGATAAACTCGTCCTGAATACGCATATTGTTATATTCCACCTGCATCATAAAGGATGGGATATCATGAAGGCATTTTGCGCCTTCCAAAATATAAGCGGCATGACCGAGCACATTTTTCCATTCCTGGCTCGTCTTATAAGACACTTCTGTAAAAAGTCCAAATGCTGCGACATAGACAAAATAATCCCCATTAAACAGACCGACATCGCACGGAAACGGTTTTCCTGTGACGGCCGCCTCTGCCGCTTTTTCCATGTCCTTCGGTATTCCAAGCGAAGAAGCAAAATCGTTCGTGCTTCCGGCCGGTATGTATCCCAATGGGACTTTTGTTTTGCGGTGCATCATTCCGGTTACCACTTCGTCTAATGTACCATCTCCACCGCTGCACACAACAAGATCATAATTTCCGGCATACGCTTCCACTTTTTCTTTTGCATCTCCTGCACACTGCGTCGGATAGATCGTAACCTCATAATCCGCTTTTACCATGGTGTCCACGATGTCTAACAACTGATTCTTAATCTGTGCCTTTCCTGAGCACGGATTGAATACAAACAATAATTTCTTTTTCATATCCATAAATCACTATACTCTCTTATTCATTCAACATTTATTTGCCTGTCAAAAGTCTCTCTAATGCTTCCACTGCTTCCACTTCGTCTGTTCCTTCCGCATCTATCGTGACAACCACTCCGTTTGTCAGAACAAGGCTCATCATTCCCATGATGCTTTTTGCATTGACATGTTTCCCGTCCATCTCCAGATAAAGATGACTGGAAAACTGATTGGCGGTCTGTACCATCAATGCGATCGGTCTTGCTTCCATTCCTGCATCCATCTGCACTTCTACTGTCTTTCTCATCGTCTTATCATTCTCCTCCTATTCCCTCAATCCGTCTGCGATCTCACTGATCTTCCGAAGTCTGTGGTTCACACCCGATTTTCCAACCGGCGGATCTAAATACATTCCAAGTTCTTTGAGTGGTGCCTCAGGGTATTCCAGCCGCAATAACGCCATCTCTTTTAAATTGTCCGGCAGGCTGTCTAACCCCATCACTTCCCTGATATATGTAATGTCCTCCAGCTGTTTTACTGCCGCATTGACCGTCTTGCTGATATTGGCAGTCTCGCAGTTGACCTTACGGTTGACGGAATTACGCATCTCTTTTAAAATGCGCACATTCTCTAAATTCATCAGTGCCACATGCGCTTCCATCACATTTAAAATATCAACAATCTGTGCCCCTTCTTTTAAGTAAACAACAAAATGTTTTTTTCGTTCCACGATCTTGGCATCCACATCAAAACTGTTCATGATATCCCGAAGCTGTTCTGCCTGTGGCATAGTTCTGCACACAATCTCAAAATGATAGGACTTGTTTGGATCACTGATGGAACCACCAGCTAAGAATGCCCCTCTGATGTAAGCTCTTTTACAACAGCCCTGCAAAAGTAACAGACCATTGACTGTCTCTGTGATCATCGGGATCTGATGATCCTCATCCCACATTTTTACTGTCTCATAAATCTTCTTCTGTTCCCTCCCGGATTTTCCCTCCAGAAAATCGAACAGTTTTTTTAACAAAAGATCGTACTTTGTATTTAACAGTTCATTTTCAGAATCCAGAAAAAGGTCGCACCCGGATTCACTCACCTGCACTTTTCCATCAAATGCGATCAGTGCCGCCAGCTCCGCGATCTGACAATGACGGCTTTTCCCAAGATGTCTGGAAAGTTCTTCTTTTACTTCACTTGAAAAAGACATTCTATTTACCTCGCAGGGCATCTTTTCCTATATCCCTATGCTCAATCTTCAGACCATATTCCTTCTTGTCCGCCATTCTCTTGTACAATTCATTGGCAAGCGTTACCGAGCGGTGTTTTCCGCCTGTGCATCCAATCGATATGACAAGCTGGTTTTTTCCCTCTGCAATGTAGTTTGGTATCAGGAAGTTGATCATATCCTCTAATTTATCCAGAAACTCGTGCGCCTCCTTAAATTGAAGCACATAATCCTGAATTTCCTTGTCATTTCCTGTCTTGGCACGAAGCCCTTCCACGTAATATGGATTCGGCAGAAAACGCACATCGAAAACCAGATCGGAATCCGCCGGGATTCCATATTTAAATCCGAACGATAAAATCGTGACGAACAGATTTTTATAATCCTGGTTCTGCACAAATATTTTTTCAATCTCCGCTTTCAGCTCTCTTGTCAGAAGCTGACTGGTATCTATAATATAACTTGCCCGCTCTTTTAAAAAGGCAAGTCTCTCTCTCTCTTTTGCAATTCCTTTATCGACACGCTCCGAGCCTGCCAGTGGATGGCTTCTTCTCGTCTCTTTGTATCGTTTTACAAGTACGGAATCCTCCGCATCCAAAAATAAGATATCATAAGCGCCGCCGTTTGCCTTGATCCGGTCAAGCACACTTCGGAGTTCCTCAAGTGCCTGTCCACTTCGGATGTCGATCCCGACAGCGACTTTCTGTAATTCTGCATTCTGCTGCAGATCAGACAATTCCACAAATTTTTCCAATAAAGGGATTGGAAGATTATCGACACAGTAAAAGCCGATATCTTCCATCATTTTCAGTGCTGTACTTTTTCCGGCTCCAGACATTCCTGTTAATATCACGAATTTCATATTATAACCACACCTTTCTCATAAGTTTGCAGCTTAAAATTCACCAATCATTTTCACTTCCGGTTCCAATACTACACCAAACTGTGCCTGTACCTTATCCGATACGTCCCTCATCAGCTGACAGATATCTGCTGCTGTTGCATCCCCTTTGTTGATCACAAAACCACAGTGTTTCTCAGACACCTGCGCACCACCCACCTGATAGCCGCGAAGTCCTGCATCCATGATCAGCTTTCCTGCAAAATATCCCTCCGGTCTTTTGAAAGTGCTTCCGGCACTCGGATACTGCAGTGGCTGTTTCTCTGCTCTTTTTTCATTCAATTCTTTCATTTCGGAACGGATTTCCGCCTCATTGCGCGGCACAAGTTCCAAAACAACTTTTGTAACAATATATTTTTTCTCTGGAATACAGCTATGCCGGTAACCCAGGTCGAGCGCATCTCTGTCAAGTTCCAACTGTGCACCGTTTTCATCGAGAACATATACTTTCTCAATGATGTCCTTCATCTCTCCGCCATAGGCTCCGGCGTTCATGACAACTGCTCCGCCGACACTTCCGGGAATCCCTGCAGCAAATTCCATGCCGCCCAGACCATTCGATGCCGCAGTATTGGCAATTTTCGAAAGCATCGCACCTGCCTGTGCCGTGATTTTCGTTCCATCCACTTCAATGTTTCCCATTGGGTCTGTCATCTCGATCACCACACCACGGATTCCCTTGTCTCCCACAAGCAGATTACTGCCATTTCCGATAAAAGAATATGACACATGATACTGTCTACAGAGTGCAAGGATAGCCGCAAGTGCTGTTTCATCCGGCTGGACCAGCACATCTGCCGGTCCACCCACACGAAACGTTGTATGTTTTTTCATTGGCTCTTCCATAAATATCCCGGAGCCACCCATTACATTTTGAAGTTCTGTCAAAAACTGGTCATTCATTGATCTTCCCTAAGCTTCCTTTAAGAATGCAATATAGCCTCTGTATGCCTCATACAGATCAACTTTACTGATGATCTCCCATGGTGCATGCATATTCAGTACGGCAACTCCGCTGTCAATAACATTCATGCCATAATTTGCAAGAATATATGCGATGGTTCCGCCGCCTCCCTGATCTACTTTTCCAAGTTCTGATGTCTGGAACGATACATCATTATCATCAAAAATTCTGCGAAGTCTTGCAATATACTCTGCATTTGCATCATTGGAACCTGATTTTCCTCTGGCTCCTGTATATTTGTTCAGGACAAGTCCCTTTCCAAAGTAAGCACAGTTACGTTTTTCCATCACAGACGGATAATTCGGATCAAATGCCGCAGATACATCGGAAGAAAGCACTCTGGAATTATGCAGCGCTCTGCGCACTTTCAATTCGCTGTATTCCCCAAGCAGATTGATGATCTCTGCCACACTGTCCTCAAAGAAATGGGACTGCATGCCGGATGCACCGACACTTCCGATCTCCTCTTTGTCTACCAGAAGACATACGCTGGTATGCTGTGGCTTTTCAATCTCAAGCATTGCCGCAAAAGACGGATAAGCACACACTCTGTCGTCATGTCCGTATCCCATGATCATGCTGCGGTCAAAGCCGTAATCTCTGGCAGCCCCTGCCGGGACAACTTCAATCTCCGCAGACAGAAAATCTTCCTCGTCCACACCGTACTCTTTGGACAGAATATTTAAAATATTTGCCTTTACGCGGTCTTTCATCTCTTTTTTCTCTTTTTCATCATCACTTGCTGCCGGAATACTTCCGACAAGCAGATCAAGGTTTTCTCCTTCGATCACCTTGGATGCCTTTTTCTCCATCTGTTCTCCCGCTAAATGAATCAGCAGATCACTCACGCCAAAAACAGGATCTTCCGGTTTTTCTCCGATATTGACCGTAACCGTTGTGCCGTCTTTTTTACAGATTACACCGTGCAGTGCAAGTGGAAGTGTCACCCACTGGTATTTCTTCACACCTCCATAATAATGCGTATCTAACAGTGCCATCTCCGTATCTTCATATAACGGTACCTGTTTTAAATCCATACGTGGGGAATCAATATGTGCGCCGAGAATGTTCATTCCTTCCTCGATGTCTTTTTCGCCGATCACAAACAGAGCCAGACCCTTTCCCATATTATTGGCAACAATGCGGTCTCCGGCTTTTAATTTTGCATTCTGCGCGATCTTTTCACTCAGATCTGCAAATCCGTTTTCCTTTGCCTGCCGGTATAATTCCGCTGCACACTCGCGCTCGGTCTTGCAGGAAGATATAAACTTACGGTATTCTTCCGCAAATGTAAATACATCCTGTCTTTTGGTTCCTTCCGGGTATTTCTCCCACGCATTCTTCTTTTCCATGATTTCTTACATCTCCTCATTTACTCTCGTCTATTCTTCATCGTCACTTTTTGTCATATTTGCCTGGACTCTGCGATACAATTCCTGTGCCGCATTGTAGCCCATCTTCTTCTGTCTGTGGTTGACAGCCGCAGTCTCACAAATAACAGCCAGATTACGTCCCGGGCGGATTGGAAGGGAATGACATACTACCTTATTGCCCAGATATTCGATATATTCTTCTTCCAGTCCCAGGCGGTCATAATCCGCATCTTTCTTCCAGTCTTCCAGTTTAATCACCAGATCAATCTGCTGCTTTTCCTTGACGCACTCTACACCATACAGAGTCTTTACATCTATGATGCCAATGCCCCGCAGTTCAATAAAATGCCGGGTCACTTCCGGAGAAGTTCCGATCAGTGTATGTTCATTGATCTTGCGGATTTCCACTACATCATCCGTAACCAGACGATGTCCGCGGCGGATCAGTTCCAGAGCCGCCTCGCTTTTTCCGATTCCACTGTCACCTGTAATCATGAGACCCTCGCCATATACATCGACCAGAACCCCGTGAACGGTAATACAGGGTGCCAGTTCTTCACCCAGTGTATAGATCAGCTCTGCCATAAATTCAGAAGTCGGACGATCCGTACCAAGAACCGGCACTTCATTTTTTATTGCCTCTTCTAAGAAAATTTCATCCGGCTGCAGACTGCGGCAGAAAATCACACATGGGATATCAAACTTCAGAAACGCATCATAACGGGTTTTCTTTTCCGCATCACTCATCTGCTGGATAAACGTATATTCTACATTTCCAATCATCTGTATTCTTGATTCTTCGAAATGTTCAAAATATCCGGTCAGCTGTAATGCCGGACGATTCACATCGCTGGAAATAATCTTACATTTTTTCAGATTGATATCCGGCGTAAAATTTTTCAGATTTAAAACCTGTGCAACTTTTGCAACACTAACACTTCCATTTGACATATTCATTTCCCCCTGTGGCTCATATTAAGCAGTACCTGTGCCGGACTGCCTTTTTATAAACAGATTGTACCATGAATCTTCCCATATCACAAGTTGCTAAGCCGGTCCGGAATGCAGGGTATCATATACATTCTGTGCAGCCGCCAGATTCATGCTGTCGGTTTCTGCCAGTTCCTCCACAGATGCGTTTTTCATATTTTCCATAGACTGGAATCTGCGCATCAGTGCCTTTCTTCTGGCCGGTCCGATTCCCTCAATGTCATCTAAAATGGAGTGTACCTGTGCCTTGGAACGCAAAGACCGGTGATACTCAATGGCAAACCGGTGTGCTTCATCCTGAATCCGGGTAATCAGTTTAAATCCCTCTCCATGCCGGTCAATCGGAATTTCCACATTGTGGAAATACAGTCCCCTTGTACGGTGATTGTCATCCTTGACCATACCGCAGACCGGAATGTCGATTCTTAATTCTTCCAGTACGGACAGCGCAATATTCACCTGTCCGCGGCCGCCGTCCACGAGGATCAGATCCGGGAACTTGGTAAAACTGCCGTAAACATCATCCTTTTCTTTTTCCTTATTTTCCGCCTTTTCGGTAAGTCCGTGCGTGAAACGCCTGGTCAGCACCTCATGCATGCTGGCATCATCGTTCGGCCCTTCCACTGTTTTGATCTTAAATTTACGATAATCGCTTCTTCTCGGCTTTCCGCCCTCAAATACGATCATGGATCCGACCGATTCAAAGCCGCTGATGTTGGAAATATCGAATGCCTCGATCCTGTTGACCTGCGTAAGGCCGATCAGCTTCGCGATCTCCGCAACTGCGCCAGTCGTCCGTTCTTCCTCACGGCGGATCCGCTCTTTGTCCTGCGAAAGGACAAGCGCGGCATTTCTTGACGCAAGCTCGACCAGCTTCTCCTTTGTTCCGATCTTCGGTACCACAAAACGCACCTTAGAGCCTTTCCGTCCGCTCAGCCATTCTTCAAGAAGCGGCATATCAGATATTTCGCACTGCAGCATGATCGTTTTCGGCAGATAAGGCGTTCCCGCATAAAACTGTTTTACAAAACTGCCCGTGATTTCTTCCTCTGTCTGGTCTGCCACATGCATCATGTAATAATGCTCGCGCCCGATCAGGCGGCCGTCTCTGACAAAGAACACCTGTACAACCGCATCCTTCTCGTCTTTTGCCAGGGCGATCACATCTTTGTCTTCTCCGTTGCTGTCCGTGATCTTCTGCTTCTGCGCCACAGCCAGTACGCTATTTCGCAGATCCCGGTAACGGATCGCCTCCTCAAACTCCATCTGCTCGGAGGCTTCTTCCATCTTCTGCTCCAGTTCCTTCAAAACGCCATGATAATCCCCGTTCAGAAAATCCACTGCTTTTTTCACATTCTGCGCATATTCTTCCTTGCTGATATAACCCATACACGGTGCATCACACTGCTTCATGTGATAATTCAAGCACGCCCTGTCCTGCACGGCTTTTTTTTCTATATTTGAATTTGTCTCATTCTGTCCGGTAATTTCTTCCGGCTGTCGGATCTGGCGGTTACAGGTACGGATCTTGTACAGCTTACAGATCAGTTCGATCGTGTCCTTGACGCTGGACGCACTTGTAAAAGGCCCGAAATATCTGGACTTGTCCTTCTTCATCAGACGCGAAAAAAGAACCCTCGGATATTCCTCTCCAAGCGTTACCTTAATATAAGGATACGTCTTATCATCCTTCAGCATCGTATTGTATTTGGGACGGTGTTCCTTGATCAGGTTATTTTCCAGTACCAGAGCCTCCAGCTCCGAATCGGTCAGGATATATTCAAAATGGTCGATGAGACTGACCATTTTCCGGATCTTTGCCGTTTTTTTCGTAC
>ERZ779643.2616-NODE-2616-length-10099-cov-2.212465_pt1 | contig 10099 bp, 7 predicted proteins | sample MGYA00511564_ERZ779643 | MGnify/ENA primary metagenome ERZ779643 (study PRJEB29588, sample SAMEA2147114) | human gut metagenome | biome: human gut; feature: human-associated habitat; material: faeces | place: Denmark | collected 2008/2010 ... | reverse complement strand
TTGAATGTGCTATTCAAATTTGCTAATATATTATCACAGTCTACCGGAGAGGAGCACATCAAAAAATGAATGAAATGAAAAACCTGCCATTCAAAGATGGATACATTGACGGAATCACGATTCTAAATTTGGAGGGCGAGGTGCTCTTTTCGGCAAAGTTCAATGCTAAGCTTTCCAATCCGGATGAATCTCAGCGGCTGATTGGAAAGCGATACCTTGACTTGTATGAAAACCTGACGCCGGAAAACAGTACGCTATACCGTGCCATGCAGACCGGAGTCTACGAGGAAAATCAGTACGTCAAGCTGGCAGGCAAGGACGGCATCACAATCAAGGCATTTTCTATCCCAATTCGCAGCGGCGACCGGATCGTCGGCGCAATTGACCTTTCGTGTCAAGAAGGGCAGGACGGTGAAGTCCTGAAATTCGATGTAGGAAACCGTGTGCAGGTCTCTGCCGTGCTTGAGGCTTGGATGGAGAAGCATCCGGAAGAATACATAGAAGTGCTGGTGAACAATGCGGGTGTGCGTCGCGACAACCTGATGGTGTTCATGCCTGGGGAAGATTGGGATAGCGTGTTGGGTACCGGCTTGGGCGGATTTTACAATGTGACGCAACCTTTGCTGCAACCTATGTTGGTACATAAGTTCGGGCGTATCGTCAACATGGCGAGCGTGAGCGGATTGAGAGGTATGCCGGTGCACTATTCTGCGGCAAAGGGAGGAATCATTGCGGCTACAAAGGCTTTGGCTCAGGAGGTGGCGCGGAAAAACGTGACGGTGAATGCCGTAGCACCAGGTTTTATCCGGACGGACATGGTGGAGGGGCTGGATGAGGCCGCTCTAAAGAAAACCATTCCGGTGGGCCGTTTCGGGATGCCGGAAGAAGTGGCGGGGCTTGTCGGGTTTCTGGTTTCCCGGGATGCCGGTTATATTACCGGCGAAGTGATAGCCGTTAACGGAGGTCTTTATACGTAATAGGTTTCTATATTTCTTATGCTGATGGACGGACTTGAAGATGTTTGCCGCGTAAGGGTGAAGTTCAATGAGATTGATTCGATGCGGAGGGTCTGGCATGGGGCTTACGTCACTTACTTTGAGGATGGACGGGAGTCTTTCGGCCGGCATTATCCGGGCATAGGGTATGCCGACATGCAGCGGTCCGGTATCTACGCTCCGATTTACGACCTGCACCTGAGGTTCTATGCTCCATTGGTGCTGGACGATGTGGCGGTGGTGCATACACGTTATGTATACCGTCCCGGTGCACGGTTGGATTTCGAATATAAAGTTTACCGTGAGGCGGATGGAATCTTGTGTGCGGAAGGAAGTACGGTGCAGTTGTTCATCGATACGGAAGGTATGCTTATGGTGGACTCGCCCGATTACTATAAGGAGTGGCAGGCGAGATATAGGGAACAGAACGATAATCATCCCTAAGACGAAGAACTGACAGGTATGAGAAAACGATTGAACAATTTGTTTTTCGGAATAGGCATGATAGCCGTCGTCGTAATGTTTTTCTCTTTCGACGTAAGCCTTACCGAATTGTGGGAATACATTACGAAGGCCGGTTATTGGCTGGCGGCCATATTGGGGCTGTGGTGTGTGCTTTATCTCATGAACGCATGGGCGTGGAGGGTTATTATCCAGGGAGGAGGGCCTTGTATGGTGGGCTTCATGCAGTTGTTGAAATTGACGGTTTCCGGTTTTGCGTTGAACTATGCCACTCCGGTAGGACTGCTGGGCGGAGAGGCTTACCGTATTATGGAGCTTTCAAAATACATCGGTGTGCAACGGGCTACTTCCACCGTGATACTTTTTGCCATGATGCACATTTTTGCCCATTTCTGGTTTTGGGTGACGGGTGTCGTGGTCTATTGTGTCATGGCTTTGATGGGGGATGTGCCGATAAATAGCGGAATGGGGATTGTATTGGGATTCATTGCTGCTTTCTGTTGGGGAGGTATCTATCTTTTCATTAAAGGATACAAAAACGGAATGACGGTTAAATTGGTTCGTTTGTTGAGTAAGATACCCGGTTTACGTGGTTGGGGAGGACGTTTTATGGAGCGCCATTTGGAGGATTTGCAAAAGATAGACCGGCAAATCGCTGAATTACAGAATCAGAACAAGCGTTCTTTCTTTGGAAGTTTCGCTTTGGAATATATCGGGCGCTTCTGCCAGAGTTTTGAGATTTTTTTCATGTTGGTCTTGTTTGGTATAGACGGCGGAGGAGGAGTGAGCGGATATACGTTGACGTTTTTCCATTCCTTTCTGATTTTAGCTTTTACTTCGCTCTTCGCCAATATACTGGGATTCCTTCCGTTGCAGTTGGGAGGGCGCGAGGGGGGCTTTGCCCTGTCTGTGGCTCAAATGGGAATGGGGGGAGGCATCGGTATGTTTGTAAGTATTATCAGTCGGGTGCGGGAATTGTTCTGGGCCTCTGTCGGGCTGTTGTTGATGAAGGTGGGTACCGGAGTGTCCGTGCCGGACGGGAATGAGGAGCATACCGGATGACGGGACAGGTATAGTCGGGCAAAGAGATAAGGTTTAAGATAAGGTATTAGGTTTATGGGAAAAAGAATTATTTTCATGTGGCTGTGCCTGACGTTTGGGGTGGGTATGGCTTGCGGTCAGCATACGATAGTAAAAGGCATTGTTACCGATTCGGTTACAGGAGAGGCCCTGCCTTCTGTCACGATTGTGTTTAAAGGGACGAATATCGGTACTACGACCGATATCGACGGGCACTTTTCTCTTTCCACCCGTACGCCGGGAAAAGTGCTGGAAGTCGTTTATATGGGATACGACACCCAACACCTGAAGGTGTTACCGGGAAGAACCAATAATTTAAAGATCCGAATGCGGGAAAGTGAGATAGCCTTGCACGAAGTGACGGTAAAGCCGAAAAGGGAGAAGTATAGGAGGAAAGAAAACCCGGCTGTGGCTTTCGTAAGGCAGGTTATTGCTCGAAGAGACGACAACGACCCACGCAACCGCGATTACTTCCGTTACGATCAGTATGAAAAGATTGTGATAGCGAAAAACGATTATAAGCCGAAACCGAAGAAGGACGGAAAAACAGGAAAGTTCGATTTCCTGTCAGAATTTGTAGATACGTTGGATGTCGGTACGACGATTCTTCCGATTTCGGTAAAGGAAAAAGCACAGACCGTGTATTACCGTCGCGACCCGAGGTCGGAGAAGACAGTGGTGAAAGGAAACAAATCGTCCGGAGTGGATGAGGTCTTTTCGCGTGACGGGGTACAGCAGTTTCTGAATGAAGTCTTTCGTGAAGTCGATATTTATCAAAACAATATACCTTTGTTTTTGCAACGTTTTGTGAGTCCTCTTTCTTCTATTGGGCCGACCTTTTATAAATATTACTTGCTCGATACATTGGATGTGGAGGGTGACAGGTGTGCGGACTTGGCTTTCGTTCCTTTCGCGTCCGAGTCGTTTGGTTTTACTGGGCACTTGTATGTTACGTTGGACTCTGCTTATTTTGTCCGTAAAGCCATACTCAACGTGGCACAGGATATCAATCTGAATTTTATTTCCAGAATGACTATCGAACAAGACTTTGAACGCGGACCGGACAGTACCCGTGTGATTACGAAAGACGACATCAGCGTGGATTTTAAGTTGAGCGAGAAGTCGAAAGGTTTTTATGCGAGGCGTTTGAATGTATATACCCATCAGTCGTTTGAGGTACCGGAAGGCAGGCAAGAGCAAATATTCAAGGAGAGCGCACCGGTTATTACACAAAAAGAGGCTTACAGCCGTACGGAGGATTTTTGGGAAGAAGTTCGTCCGCAAGAGGCTATCCAAAGGAATCCGAACTCTATGGAGAAACTGATGGCAAAATTACGCTCTGTGCCTATTTTTGCCGTGACGGAGAAAGTGGTTTCTGTTTTGGTGTCGGGGTATATTCCTACAAGTAAGGTGCCGGACAAGAACAAGTTTGAGTTTGGCCCGATGAATTCCACGATCAATGGTAATGCCATCGAAGGAGCTCGTTTCCGTGTGGGAGGGGCTACGACCCCTCAGTTGAGTAAGAATTGGTTCGTAGAGGGGTATGCGGCATACGGAACGAGGGATAACAAGATGAAGTATGATGCTTTGGTGGAATATTCGTTCAACGACCGCAAGACGTACCGAAAAGAATTTCCCATGCACTCGCTTCGTTTCGAATACATGTATGACATCAACAAACTGGGGCAGCAGTACATGTATACCAGTAAGGATAATGTGCTTTTGGCTATCAAGCGGAAGAAAGACACGCGGGCAACGTATTTGCGTAATGCCGAATTGACGTACAGCCGCGAGCATTATAACGGTATATCGTACAACGCTGTCATTCGTAACTTCCGCGAATATGCTACGGATTATGCCCAGTTCGACCGTATAGGTGCCGACGGAGCCGTGACGCCTGTGAGAAAGTATGACATGACGGAACTGGAACTGAAATTCCGTTATGGTAAGAATGAGAAGTTTTATCAAACCCATGATGAACGAATACCGATTACGTATGATGCCTTGATTTTTAATCTGGAACATACCATGTCGAAAAAGGGTTTTTTAGGTTCTTCATATGATTACCATCGTACGGAGTTAGGCATACAGAAACGTTTGTGGTTTTCGGCTTTTGGTTTTGTAGATGTGATAGGTAAGGCGGGAAAGGTGTGGAACAAAGTGCCTTATCCCTTGTTGATTTTGCCGAATGCCAATCTGACTTATACGATTCAGCCGGAAGCTTATACGAACATGAATGCCATAGAGTTCATCAATGATGAATACATCTCGTGGGATGTGACGTATTATATGAACGGGTTGATATTGAACCGCCTTCCTCTCATCAAAAAATTAAAATGGAGGGAAGTGCTTTGCTTCAGGGGTTTGTGGGGGCATTTGACGGACAAGAACAATCCGATGAAAACGGGAGAGGGGTTGTATGCTTTTCCGGTTGGTTCCGGCGTGATGGGGCGTGCGCCTTACATGGAAGCCAGTGTCGGTATCGAAAACATTTTCAAGTTCATGCGCCTTGATTATGTATGGCGTTTGAACTATCGCGATCATCCGGGAATACAAAAGAGAGGCATACGTTGTACGATGAGTCTCTCGTTTTGAGCGAGCGCGGAAGAGGTAGAAAAACGGCAAGTCTTTGTAGGTGCAATGGCTTGCCGTTTTAAGGTACAGCCTGCGGCTGCTATATTTCAGTTTCTCTATTATCGTTTGTTGTGGGGTTTGAGAGGGTCTTGCTTGGCAAATGCAGCACGGTCTTTGATGAATTGGGCAATGTAGATACTGAAAAGGATAATGGTAATGATGATTCCTAAGATATCGAAAATGCCCCATTCAAGACCATACCAGTTGATACGCCATTCGGACCATGATGTGTACATGTAGAGTATGTTTAAAAGTATGAGCAGTAAACGGAATTCGGTAGGACCGAGTTTGCCGTACGTCAGACAGAATTCTTCTTTGACGATGGTGCAGACGTAAGTGTATATGGAGAGGCTCAAATAACCGGCTAATGCTGCTAACGCCACATCCATACGAAACATAGGAGAGAGACCGGCGCCGAGGAAGATGAGGCAGGTGGTGACAGCGTCGAGCGTATGGTCGATGAAAAAGCCGTATATCGGCCGTTGGGTATTACGGAAGCGTGCCAGTGTGCCGTCCAGGCTGTCGCCGTACCAATGAAGTACCAGTCCGAACGACGAAAGCCACAAATATCTTATATCTGTATTCGACAACCAGCCTCCTATGGCATAAACCACTGTACCCAATACGCCGATATAAGTCAATGTGTCCGAGGTCATCCATTCGGGTTGTCTCTGAGCTAACCACACAAGTGCTTTTTTCTCTGCTTTGCTAAGAATGGAGGTTTGAATTCTTTCTGCTGATTCTTTTCCCATTGTTGTATTTTTATCTGTGTAAAAAATATGAATATTTTGCAAAGATATGACTTAATCTTAGGGTAACGGTGTTCTTATAAGGAGTAGAAATGGTCTATTTGGTTGAAGGGGAGAGGGTTGATGTCGCTGGTTGGCCTGTCTGGGTTATCCCTTCGGCATCTATGGATAGGGTCGTCCTTTTACCGTTATTGTAAAAACGTAGTTGTGCCTCTCCTTGTGCATCGAACTTCACGTCGGGATTCCAATACAGTGTACGGCGATAGTCTGCGGTGCCAGGCAGGGGGCGCCGACTATAGTCCGGATGGTAGAAGTCCTTGCATACGGAGTAGCCCGTCATGAGATAACGGCGGTCACGAAAGGTGTATTGCCGTGCTTCGCCCGGGAAGAGGCGGTAGTCCACCACCACGTCGGGTTGGTCTGTGCCGCTGTACTTCCAACTGTTTTCCTCGCGCGGGGAATAATCGGTGTAGATGTAGAGTTTGTCCAGGTTGTAGAGCTTGTGGTATTTGCGGCGTACGGCTTCCGTCTGGTTGGTGATGGCTACTCCCACGGGTAACGTCTTGTCCTTGTGATTGAGCGGCAGACTGTCGTAACGTTCCTGTATGAAGTAATGACGGGACTGGTTCATGTCGCCGATGTAGGCTGTGCAGACTTGTTTGGTGAAGGTACGCCAGTCATACATGCCGCAGTTCAGACCGTAGTCGGCGGCCAGATTGAACGCCTCGTAGGCATCCACCACGAGCGTGGGTTTCTTCAGGTTGAGTTTGCGCAGGCCGCCGCGCTTGTTGCGTACGGTCACGGCAGACATGAGGTGCGTGCCCGAAACCAGGCTGTCCGGCAAGAGTGAGTTGTCTTCCATGTTCTCGAATACGGCGTCATGATAATAGCTGTATGGCTTGGGGAAGACGGGGTAGAAGCGGTCTTGCTTCACATAATAGTCCGGGTAGGCTTCTTCGTCGTGAAACTCCTTGTAATTCCGTTTCTCCTTCCGTTTGTTGAATTTGGCAGAGTCCGTAGCTGTCAGGAAGAGGCTGCAATCGCCGTGCAGGATGGGGGAGAGCATGGTGAAACGCCCTCCTTTGGTGTCCTGTGAGGCCTCTACGATGTCAGTACCTTGAACAAAAGTAGCCGTCACGGTCACTTCCTTTTTCATCTTGCCGCTGTAAGTCGTGCCGTAAAGGTCGTCCAGCGAAAACGGCGTGCCGGCTGTGGTGTAGAGGGGAAGCTCTTTTCCCATCCCTGGGATGTAGATAGTATCGCCGTAGTCGGCTTCAGGCAGGAGCGAGTAAGTGGGATGTACGCTGCCAGTCAGGGTTTGCATCCGTTCGGGGAGGAAACTCAAGCGGAACGGTTCCACACCTGCTATCTCGCGCCATTCGTAACGCCGCCATCCCTGCACGAGCATGAGCAGGTCGAGGTCGCGGCGGTGGATACTGTCGTCGGCCTCGAAATAATATCCCGGGTCTTCCACGAAGCCTTTCAGGTCACTGCAAAGTAGCATTTCGGTAAGTATTGTGCCGTTGTCATAGGTCGATTCATCTGTACTGTGGTCACGTACGGAAATGGACAGTCGGGTAGAGTCCGGTAGGGAGGTATGGAGTTTCAGTCGTATTTCTATAGGCTCGAATGGTGCATATTCTTTTTTTACGTTGTTTACGGTCAGTAGTGTACGGGAAAGACCATGGTGGTTGACGAAGAAAAGGCGCTCGGCCAAGATGTGTCCACGTCCGTCGAAGAGGGTCATTTGGTTCACCCCTTCAGCCAGACTGTCGGTTGGAATATCGGCTGAGGCTTTTCCTTGGCTGTCCAGCTTTAAGGTCGTGAAAGCCTGTACGGCTCCACCGTGTAGGATTTGCAGGCCGACCTCCTCGTCAGGCAGTCCGTGACTTTCTATCCGGGCATGGATCAGGCTGTCGTTTTGCGTAACGCGAAGCGTACATCCCGCATCTTCCGCTTCAGGTAATTTCACTTCATATTCATATTTCCCGTATCGGAATACGGCTTTGTATTTTTCTTCGGCTGAGACTTGGGGGATGACGAATGTGCCGCGTCCGCGATGGACGGTATGTGTACGTGCAATAATTTGCTTATGACGATTGTATATCGTAACTTCTGCTGCGACATGCTGTCCGTTCTCGTCGTTCAGTTCGAAGGCCACGTGTCCGGGTAGTCCGGCCACGAGTGCGCCCCCTTCCGGATAGAATTTCAAGTCCATGTCCGGTTTTCCTTTCCGCGTACGGAAGTATCGCCGCAGGGGGCGGAGCGTCATGTCTTTGGGGTAAATGCCGGGAGAGGACGGACGGTCGAATACGGGAAACACGCGTGAGTAAAGCTTGTCGTAGTCGCGAAAGTAATCCTTGGCCATCTGTTTATTATAAAACATCTCTTCGGTGTAAGGAGAGTGAGGATGCTCGTAACGGCCGAAGTTCAGCATCCAACGCGTATAGGCGCGCAGTTCGTAATATCCGGCGTACAGGGAGTCGGTGAGCAGAAAAGCACCGTGCGCCGTGCCGTCCGGCATTTCCAGTTGCTGGCGTTCCACCAGATAACCGTCCGGCGTGAGCAATTCCACGTATAGGATACGGCTCAAGTCCGTGAGGGTTCCTTTGTCGCTGCGGGTCACGTAGCCTTTGTACCAAATGGTGTCGCCCACGAAATAGCAAGTATTGTCTATATGTAGGTATACTTTCTCTTGTGGTAGGGTTTCTCCGAAAAGTTTTACACGGGAGGCGAGAGTGTCTATGCCCGGTACATCGGTTGAGTTTTGCGCCGGAGAAGATGAGCAAAGGATGAAAATGGCATTCAGCCAAAGTAGCATTCTTTTCATGATGTTTTTCTTTTGAGTTTCGTCTTGCAAAGCCGTTGGTTCAAGCTTATGTGCAAATGTAATGATTTTCCCGTGATTAAGAAGGATAGGAAAGGGATTTTTCCGAGTATATCTTCCATAATAGAAATACAGCCGCAATCCTTTATAAAGAATTACGGCTGTATGATGTAAAAAGGGAAAGAAGCGGATTATTTCACCGGCATCTTGTCTATCCGTCTTTGATGGCGACCGCCCTCAAAATCCGTGGAGAAGAATTCGTCCATGATCTTACGCGCCATGTCCGTGTCGATGAAACGCCCCGGCATGACCAGCACATTGGCATCGTTGTGCTGACGGCACAAATGGGCGATTTCCGGAATCCAGCTCAAGCCTGCGCGTATGCCTTGGTGCTTGTTCAGCGTCATGCTGATGCCTTCACCGCTGCCGCAGATGGCTATGCCCGGATAGCATTCCCCGTCTTCTACAGCTTGGGCCAAAGGATGGGCATAGTCGGCATAGTCGCAACTGGCTTCAGAATTCGTGCCGAAATCCTTATAGGCATAGCCTTTTTCGGCGAGGTATTCCTTCACGAACTGCTTGAGTGCGTATCCTGCGTGGTCTGAGGCCAGACCGACAGTCTTCACTTCCATCATTAGAGCATTTCTTTGACTTGGTTGTACACGTTCTGCGCCGTGAAGCCGAGTTTTTCATCAAGCACCTTGTAAGGAGCCGAGAAACCGAAGCTTTCCAGGCCGAACACCTTGCCGTTGGCACCTACCAGACCTTGGAGGTTGACGGGCAGACCGGCGGTGAGGCCGAATATCTTGGCACCGGCAGGCAGAATCTCTTCTTGATAGCACGGGCACTGACTGCGGAACAAGCCTTCTGAGGGGCAGCTCACGATGCGTACTTTCACGCCGTCGGCACGCAGCAGGGCGGCACCGGCCACGAGTGTGGATACTTCGGAACCTGAAGCGACGAGGATAACATCAGGATTCTCATCGGAACCGGCTACGATATAAGCACCTTTGGCTGCCTGGCCGTAGTCATTTCCTTCCGGCAACATTTCGATGTTTTGGCGGGAAAGGATAAGGGCAGACGGCGTGTCGGTATTCTCCATGGCGAGCTTCCAGCACACCGTGGTCTCTTCTGCATCAGCAGGACGGAGTACGAGGAGGGAATTCTGGCCGTGATGGTTTTTCAATTTTTCCATCAAGCGGATTTGGGCCTCCTGTTCAACCGGTTCGTGGGTCGGGCCGTCTTCGCCTACACGGAATGCGTCGTGTGTCCAAATGAACTTCACAGGTACCTGCATCAAGGCTGCCATACGTACGGCCGGTTTCATGTAGTCGGAGAATACGAAGAACGTA
>ERZ779643.2603-NODE-2603-length-10134-cov-2.182657_pt1 | contig 10134 bp, 13 predicted proteins | sample MGYA00511564_ERZ779643 | MGnify/ENA primary metagenome ERZ779643 (study PRJEB29588, sample SAMEA2147114) | human gut metagenome | biome: human gut; feature: human-associated habitat; material: faeces | place: Denmark | collected 2008/2010 ... | reverse complement strand
TTACGGTGACGAGTTCGTACAGGATTTGCACCTGTTTCCCTTTTCACCGGAGCCAACGCGCATTTATATCACAGCGAAAATCGCCACGCATTGCTCCGACACCTTACATACTCCATATTCAATTCATGCGCTAATATAACATATTTCTACAGGAAACTCAACCGAATTTTTTCACGGGAATGTAGTTTTGAATCAGCTTTTCATACTCCGCTTCGTCAATGTGATATTTCCTCCGGAGTACCACATACGAAACAAGCAATGCTGCTACCGGAATCAATACCATGCCAAGCCGGAACACCAGCCCCTGTGTGGCAGTGATCTCACTGATATACTGATTTGCGGTAAGCAGCGCCCCCTCACTCGACAGTTCCCCACGGTTCACGGCAATCTCCAACGCACTGATTCTCTGGCTCTTTGCATAAATTCCGCTCGCAATCAGCACCAGTGTGGATAAGCCCTGATTAATTCCACCTGCCAGCTTTACACTGAAAGACCGGACTGCGGAAATCACGGAATCATGCCGCTCGTGAAATCTTGCCTCATCATATTCGATCGTATTGTTAATCATAACGACGATCACCAGATTCATCAATCCCTGAAAGAAAAAGATGAGAAAGCCGATGGCATTTAACAGGATGACGTTCTTCGGCAGCACATAGCCAAATCCAAGGAAACCTGTATAACCTGCCAGTAAGGCGATGAAACATATCTTAAGTATTTTACCTCTTGAAAAGTGTTTTGCCAAGAACGCATAGCTTGCCTGCGAAATCAGCATACCCAGTCCGTACATCACGGTAAAGTAAAATACCAGATTTCCGCTTTCCGAATAACCATATTCTATATAGAAGAAATTCACTCCAAAAATAATCAGAATGTTACAGGTGATATTAAAAAAGATGGACGCAATGCCTGCTGCCACAAGCTGATCATTTCTTGCAAAAATGTGATACATATCCTTTAAAGACAACTTCTCGGTCTGCTCCTTCCGCTCCCTTTCCCGGATGCCAAAGGCGGTCAGCATCTGGGAAGCAATAAGTGCTAAGGCTACGACCAGCGCAACGATCCGGTAAGCCATTACCGCATTTCCTGCAATAACGACAGGAACCACACCGGCCACTGAAAACTGACCGATGCAGACGAAAATACTCATGATCGTAACCAGACTGTCCCGGGTTCCCGGATCCGAGCTTAACGAAGGAAGCACGCCCCAGTAGGCAATGTCATTCATGGTATACGTCATTCCCCACAGAAGATAAAAGAGACTATAAAATGCTACAAAGCCCCAGCCCTGCGGTCTTATCGTAAACAGACCGATGATCACCACGGCATTACTGATCGAACCAATCAGAATCCAGGGCTTGAATTTTCCCATCCGGAAATGCGTATTTTCAATAATAATTCCCATCAGCAGATCGTTGACTGCATCCCAGACCATGCAGACGATCATGGCAGCGCTGATCACGGCAAACTACACGCTGCTTAAATTCATCGTGTACTGGACATAAAGAATCAGGTACATACTCACCAGCGCATACGCAGCATCCCGCCCTGTTGCTCCAATACAATAGCTCCATTTTGTTCTTGCATCTAATTTATCATTCATGTTTCTTCCCCCTGTTCGCAGAATCTACAATTTTTAAAATCGTCTTTCGTTTCACCATACCACCACTCTGATTACAGACACTGTCCACGTTTCCTTCTAAAATTCCTTCCAGCATCATCCGCACCTCCGGGTCCTTCACGGACTTCGGGAAATACATCAGCCTCGCCGCCAGCTTCCCGATCCGGATCCATCTTCTGGCAAGCCGGGAATACGGCTGCATCTGCATTAGAGAATTCTTTGTTGTAAATTCTCCCGGAACGGTATGGGAAAGATGAGTCCTCGAATAAGTATAAATCCTGTCAAAATCTTCTTTCGTAAGAGGCACCGGATTTTTAAGGCTTAAAGGACCCTTAAGCTCCACTCCCGAAATCTCCATCTCCTTTGTCAGCCGGATGTCATTAAGGGAAGCTCCAATCTGGATCTCATAAGTGCCTCCGATCACCTGAAATTCCGAATTCTGATAGACCGAGAAAGTCCTGTCAGTTAACATAACTTCTACTTTCTTCTTTTCTCCGGGCTGTAAGGCGGTCTTTGCAAATCCCCTCAATTCCCTTTTGGCACGAAAATCCTCTGTCTGGGAATTTCTGACATAAACCTGTGAAATCTCCATTCCGGCAGTCTCACCGGTGTTTTCCACCTCAAACGTAACCGTATAGCTTTGATCCGCATTCTCTGTGATTGTGAGATTGGAATAGGAAAAACTGGTATAGCTCAATCCATGTCCGAAACAGAACCGCACCGGCACCTGAAAGGTATCGTAATACCGGTATCCCACGAAAATACTCTCCCGGTATTCCACCTCATCCGGATGCAGTCGCTGTTCCTTCTGCTTTCCAAAGTTTCCGTAGCTTGGTACATCTTCTTCCCGGTAAGGAATCGTCTCTGCCAGCTTCCCGCAAGGATTCGCCTTTCCCGTCACGAGCCGCGCACAGGCTGTCCCGGCGGCTTCTCCTCCCAGATAAAGCTGTAACACCGCCCTGCACCGGCACACAAGCTGCATCTCATAGGGCGAACCACTTATAGAAATAAATCCCATGTTGTCATTTACCTTCAACAACTCCTGCAAAAGTACTGACTGATTCTGTGGCAGGGAAAAGCTTTCCCGGTCATATCCTTCTCCTTCTGCAATATCTGTAAGTCCTCCGAAAAACAGCACCGGAATCTTCCGCTCCTTTGCCTCTTTTGCCAAAAGCAGTGCTTCCTTTTCCAGCTTCTTATTTCTCTTCCATGAAGTACTCTGATATCCTCTGGCAAAGTGTACCGTAACATGCTCCTTTTCCAAGGCTTTGATCACTGAGTCAACCCGTTCCGTATGGATATGGCTGCTGCCACCTCCCTGAATTCTTGGGTGAAACGCCAGATCCCCCAGAATCAGGATTTCCTTTTCTCCCTTTAGTGGAAGGAAGCCGTCATTTTGAAGGAGAACTGCACTTTCTTCTTCGATTTTTCCTGCTAATTCATGATTTTTGCATCTTTTCCCGGAACTAACACCGTTTACGCGTTTCTCAATGCTCTGACCTCTGCCATAGGATTCATTCAGCTTCTGAATCCTATGCACGGCCTCTGCAAGCCTCAAAACCTGCAGTTTTCCTGTCTCTATGGCATTGGAAAGATCCTTAAAATGATTGCCGTTGCTGTCCGGCATCTCCACATCCATTCCTGCCCCGATGCAGGCAGGAAGATCCACACAGGCCCCCCCAGTCGCTCATGACAAGCCCTTCATAGCCCCATCTGTCCCTCAGAATATCGGTCAGCAATTCCTTGTTTTCACAGGCTGGTACACCATTCAGATAATTGTAGCCGGCCATAACCGTAGCCGGTCTTGCTCTCTTCACCGCTTGTTCAAAAGCTGCCAGATAAATCTCGTGCATAGCCCGCTCATCGATCATGGAATTCGAAGTCATGCGGTGGGTTTCCTGATTATTCCCTGCAAAGTGCTTCAATGAAGTTCCGACACCACGCTTCTGCATGGAACGGATATAAGCCACTGCCAATTCTCCCGCAAGAAACGGATCTTCCGAATAATACTCGAAATTCCTTCCACAAAGTGGGGAACGTTTAATGTTGATTCCGGGACCAAGCACAACCGAAACCCCCAGTTCCTTTGCTTCCTTCGCAATCCCTTCTGCCATTTGTCCGATGAGGACCGGATCCCAGGAACACGCCACGCTGCTTGCCGTTGGAAAACACGTTGCCTCATAGCTGTCATTGTTCTTTGCTCCATCCTCCTGCGCCCGGACACCATGTGGGCCATCCGACACCTGAAGTTTCCCGATATGCCATGCTCCTTTTCCCGTCACAAGCCTGCACATTTCTTCTAAATTCTGATCCATAAAACACCCCCATTTTATGTTACTTTCTAAGATCAGCTTATCATCTTCGAGGTGGATCCTATATCATTTTTATGTTATATCATATCAAATTTATGGTTCTGAATCGTTACAATCTATGTTACAATACAATAGAAAAACAGAAATCTAAAAGGAGCCCGGAATGTCTTCAAATCAGCATGAAATAAACTACCAATTTCTTACCTCTTCCAAAAATTTTCTCTACGATGCAAGAGAGGATGGGAAGACTCATACGCCTTTCCACTATGAGCTCCTGCTATTTCGGGCTATTCAGAATGGGGATCGGAAAGGTGTGGAGGATTCCCTGACGCTGTATCAGAATTCCGGTCTGATCATCGGTCACATGTCCGATAATCCCTTGCGGGAGATTCATTACTGGGCAGTATCGACCATTGCTGTTGCCATTCATTATGCGATTTTAGGGGGATTGGATGAAAGTGAAGCTTATCAGCTAAGCGACGAATATATTCAGGAAATTGACTCTCTGAAAACAATGGAAGAATGTATTCATTATCTGTGTGAAAAAGCAATGGAACTGGTCACAAAGGTGAAGGAAAATACCATTCCCCAATGCGCCAGTCCCTTAATTAATCAATGTGTGCATCTCATTCATATTCATCTTCACAGCCGTCTTAAGATTGAAGATCTTGCCCAGAGCCTCCATGTGTCCCGGGACCATTTATCTGCTGCCTTTAAAAAAGATCGGAAGATTTCTCTTCACCGGTATATTCTTGACCAGAAATTACAGGAAGCCAAGCACATGCTTTCCCACGGCATGTCCATCAACGAAACCAGTTACACGCTTTGCTTCTGCAATGAAAGCCACTTCATACAGCTTTTTAAGAAGAAGTATGGAATGACACCGGGGGAATATGTAGCTGGCTGTTCCAGGTGCTAAGATCATGTTAACAATTTTATATTCTGCCATGGCAGATGAATAATACTTTAATCATAGTTTTGTTTCTCCTTGTTATGCCCAAGAATGCCCTGTGTTGCAAGGCTTTCTTGGTATATTCACCAGAGCGTACATTCTTACTTTTTTAATTGAATCAAATTCTGCCAGTCCTTATGGTATCCCATTTCCTTCATAACATCTTCCACTGTTATTGTTATAAGTTGTTTATCTAACTTAGCAAAAGCCTTTTTCATTAAAGAAATAAATTCCTTTAAATCAGCCTTACTTAACAGCACAGCAAATATAATAGCTATTGCATATGTATCATTTGTTCCTGACACGTACGAACCATCTGGCTTTGGAGTAATTCCAAGTAATTTAAAATTCTTAATTCCTTTTGTATGAAGACTCTGCCTAAATCTCATATCAAAAAGTCTCTCATCATGTGCACACTTGTTTCTAGCCATACTGAGCATATTCATATATTTATGTAGTTCTTTTACATTAACTCCAAAAAACTTAGCTACCCTTTGCTTATCGGTTAATTTCATATGCAAATAAAAATTTGTAATTTTCCCAAAAGTAAGTACATTAACCAAAACCCATAACGGAATATATCCATGCTGTGTCATATAATGAGTAACTACATTATGATGCTTCCCCATCTGTCTAGCCAGTTCCTGATGAATATCTCCAATCAATTTAATAACCGCTTCAGCATTTTCTTCTGCACTTATCCGCCTTATTTCATCAATATCTTTCAACATATCCAATCTATGCGTTTTAGCAATATACTTTAAATCAGAGGTATCTGTCGAAACAGTAGATTGAAAATTAGACAATTTCAAATAATTATCATGACCATATACAGATGAAAATTCATGTGCTATAACTGTTTTTAATGAATTTTCTAATTTAAGCAAAAACTTTAGATAAATAGTTCTTACTTCTCTATCGAAACAGTACAAAGCGTATACCTCATTAAAAGTTGTTCCTTCTTTATATTTTTCATCTAATACATCTGTAGCTTCTCTTTCTAAAAACAACGACTTATAACCATTTATAACATTATAATAATTTTCCTGCTCGAGAATTCTCATTGCACGAGCTCCTTGAGCCCCCTCTTTAATTTCCATTCCTCTCGAGCGTAACTTTGCTAACTGTTGTCTATATGTCTTATAAGTCTTTTCTTCCATTTTTCCTCCTCATATAAATAAAAAAGCCCCCGGGCCCGAAGGACACCGGAGGACAAACTGGCAATCTTTACGTACATTCTATTATATCACCGGTAACATTTTTGTCAACAGTTAGATGCACCAAGGTTCCCTTTTTATTATATGCAAAACCCTTCTTTTTATGTTTAAATTATATCAAAATACCATGCATTTTTCAAGTAAAATCATTCTGAAATTTTTAAAAAATATCTTATACTGAAAGTTTTTCGATCATTTCCACAAACAATTCCGGCTTCTGTAATACCAGTCCGGCATGTCCCAGATCCGGTAATACTTCAAACTTTGTCTGCGGGAATTTTGTTTTCATATAATGAAGATCCTTTTTTCTCTCCTTCTCTTCATCTTTCGCATACCAGTAATGGATCTGCGTATCAATTACCGGGAGTGGTTCCGGAACTTTATAATTATTGCATGAATCAAAGGTTCTCCATAAGGTTTTCCGGCTGCAATGCCGCAGGACATCTGCTACATATTGCAGATCCTCTCTGGAATAGTCATCGGTCGCGAATGCTTTTTCCAAAAGTCCTACACCGCCTGCCCTTCCGATCATCATCATAAGATAATCCTTCAGGGCAATGAAGCGCGTGACAATCCATGGCAGTTGATAGGGTGTGATTCCGCCATCCATAACGCAATGCCGGATTCTGATCTTTTGTCCAAGCGCAGTCATCAATGCAATGGAGCCCCCCATGGAGCAGCCGTATACCGCATACAATTCCAGATAGCCCTCTGCCTTAAGCCAGTCATTCAGTTCTGACGCAATCCTTTCCACGCTGGTATAATCACTGTCATTTTCAAAATCATAACCGGGAAGTGCCGGAACCAGAAGATGATACTTCTTCTGCAGTAAAGGGATGATATTTTCAAAATAATCCCATTTCACAACCGAAGGATGAATCATCAGAATGGTTTCTTTATTTTCTTTTCCGAATTCATGAATATTCACTGGTACTCACCTTTTCTTATTGTTTTCTTTCATTCTATTTCTCATATTCAGAAAAGTCAAACCCAAATCCTCTACAATACTTCTGTCCTATTCCACTTGTAACAATATTTCTGATTCAATTATTTTCCTCGGCAACATATCCTACAAATTTCTTATTTTCAAAGAAATCATTCAGATATTCTATAGCTGTTTCTTTATCCCATCTGCACATCCATAATTCATTATTATATACAGCACATAAAATTTCGGCACAACCAGCTATGTCTTTGGTTTCCATTTTTCTGATAAACATATAAATACCTCTTTTCGTCTCACCCCATTACTTTACATATCGTTGACATGGTATTCACTTTACTGCCGTTTGATTTTATTGTCTATACACAGACAGGTAAGATGCCAAAAAGAGGGGTTAAGATACACTTTTTCGAATCCTCTTATTTCTGTCATAATTCCTTTAATTCTTTACCAATCTTTTGCAATTCCAAACCAGATAACTGTTCTAATATAAATTGCAAATATTCTTTACTTGAAGCCATTCGTCATTGCTCCAGCTTTCTGCTGTCCGCATGCGCACAATGAACATGCCATAATTACAGAAATCATCAAAAATAATTTATTCTTCAAATCTTTTTCTCCTCGTCATTCTACATTATTATTGGTTCCATGATGATATATTAGTTTAATTAATGCTTTTGTACCACTCAGTAACTGCCTTCAAATTCTGTAAAGATACTCGTTTTCCACCATTTACCATCATATCTAACATATCATCCTCTTCGGGCGTACGGTCGGTTTTATTTGCCAGTCCCTTTCCGGCAGTTTTAACCATGACATTCATCATGAAACGATATACTCCATGAAGCTTCTTCACATCAAAGTTCCCCTGTAACGTAAATAAAGGAATCCTCTGCGGAATAGCATTTTTATCCCTGACCTCTTTTAGCTGTGTGCCTGTCTGTCCCATACCGACACCACAGACTGCACGCACTTTATACAATTTTGCTGCCTCTTTATATCCTTTGATTCCTCCTGCCATAATCCAGCCAAGATAAATGATTTCACTGCCGGCAGGCACCTTGTTTTTTGCCTGCTGTAAACTATGTACAGGAAGATTCAATTCCTTTCCCAGCAATTGTGCATACTCCGCTGTGCTTCCGGTATTTGATGTATATATGATTGCTTTCATTCTTCTGACCTCCATAATATAAACGACGCAGTGCAAAACTGTAATATTACAATCTGCTCTGCGTCTTAGCGTCTGGCAATGGATTTGTAATCCACTATATGATCCTTTACATTGATAATAAAATTTTCTTTACATTTTGGACAAAACAGCGGAAAATGTTTTAATTCCGTATCATCCAATATCTGTGTCCGTGTCTTTGCTTTGCACACCGGACATAGTATCCATTTATCCGTTACTATTGCTTTCATCTGACCTGTCACCTCCTGATAAATTCCATAAAATGCTATCCTTCACGCCTAAGCCTTTTAAATATGTCATACCGGTATTATGAAGCATACGATACATATTTTCTTTTGTATCCTTGACGATTCCTGATGCAATCAGAGTTCCTATCCCCTGTGTATACACCATCATTGTCATCGCAAAATCCATTACCTGTCTTGGTGTAATCCCAAGCAGTTCTGCCATCTCCTGATACACATTAGCGGCATCCTGATTATTCGTCTGTAACTCGAAGCCTATACTTAGAAGCTGGCTTCGCTCTCCCATATAAAGGAAACATCTTATCAAATTCTTCGGCTTCCTTTTCATCTACAAAATATCCCGCTGGTGTCGCATACTCCCCTGTAATGCCATTTAAATATCCTGGAATCAGTTCTTTGCATAAAAAGAAAGACGCATCCTGCCCTTCTTCCAGTCCATGATAACGGATGTTAAATTCACTTGCCGGTCTGAATCCACTTTTTCCATAAAAATCAATGTTTCCTTCAAAGCAGACTGCACCGCAGCCAAGTTTCGCTGCCTTGTCTAATGAATAATCAAGTAGGATTTTACCATATCCTTTCCGCTTATATTCATTCTTGATACAGATCGGTCCCATCGTCATAATTGGAATGCTTCTTCCATCATCGGCTGTGATTGCAGTTCTCACAAAGATATTCTGCCCGATCAGTTCTCCGTCCAGATACATCACGAAATCAAGCTCCGGTACAAATTCTGGATCATTTCTTAGCTGGTTAAGAACATAATGCTCTAGGCATCCCAGACGATACACATTCCAAAAGCTGTCTCTTACCAGATTTTCTACCTCGCGATATTCACTTTTTTCTTCTATACGGATTACTATATGATTCTTCATGATCTGATCCTCCTTCACTTCAACTCTTGTACCAAACTTTTTATAGCTGATACAAATTCTACTTTTACCTTTTCTTTATCTGCTGCTCCATCATATATACTGTAATAAAAATACATAACAGAATAAAATCTGACAGCTTTATTCTTAGTATTTGTAAATCCCATGCTATCAAATAAATCTTTCACATAGGAAGCAGGTCCAGATACCAGATATTGCTGATATAACTTCTGCATCTCTTCACTGCGAAACTGCTCTATTGTCAGCATTTTCCGAAATGATGATGCAAAATCATGCTCTGTCCAATATTCAAACATAGACTTGCTGTATTCCACAAAATCATCCAATGATACATTTTCATACTTTCCCGGTATACTCTCTTTTTCATCTTCCGGCATATCATATTCTGCTGCCTGTTCGCCATCCTGCTGCTCCATACGCTGCACAATACAGTCAAAAATATCTCTTTTGCTTTTGTAATGACGGTACAATGCCCCTTTTGTCATATCAAGCTCTCCTGCTATCTGGCTGACGGAGACAGCCTCATAACCATCTCTGGCGAACAGATGCAGTGCCACTATCATAATCTCTTCTTTTCTATTTCTCATGCCGATAACCTCCAAACAAAATAAACGACCGTTTACATTAGTATAATAGTAAACGGTCGTTTATTTGTCAAGAATTTTCTTTTTGCTTATATTATCTCTTTTTATAAATCAACAGCTCTGGATTTTCACCATCCTTCTCATAAGGAAGGCGATATCAAAAGTCCCAAGTTCGTAA
>ERZ779643.2601-NODE-2601-length-10148-cov-2.107797_pt1 | contig 10148 bp, 10 predicted proteins | sample MGYA00511564_ERZ779643 | MGnify/ENA primary metagenome ERZ779643 (study PRJEB29588, sample SAMEA2147114) | human gut metagenome | biome: human gut; feature: human-associated habitat; material: faeces | place: Denmark | collected 2008/2010 ... | reverse complement strand
TGGGAAGGGAACTATTTTCGTCGGGTTTGAGTCTGCCCGTCCCGTCTGCGGGACAAAAGACGAACGAAGGGGACGCGTCGGACTGGCGGCGCCGTAGCTGACGCGAGCGTCGCGTCGTGCCGAAATGTGTTAAAAAAGGACTGCACATGTATTTTCAGGATGTCATCCTTACCCTGCAACGCTACTGGGCGGAGCAGGGCTGTGTCGTGGAACAGCCTTCAGGCGTGGAATGCGGGGCGGGGACGTTCAACCCCAACACCTTCCTGCGCGTGCTGGGCCCCGAACCCTGGAGCGTGGCCTATGTGGAACCCAGCCGTCGTCCCACTGACGGCCGCTACGGGGAAAACCCCAACCGCCTGCAGCGCTACTTCCAGTTCCAGGTCATCATGAAGCCTTCTCCTGCCAATGTGCAGGAACTGTATCTGGAAAGCCTGAACGCCCTGGGCATCAATCCCGCCCAGCACGATATCCGCTTTGTGGAAGACGACTGGGAATCGCCCACCCTGGGCGCCTGGGGCCTGGGCTGGGAAGTGTGGCTCAACGGCATGGAAGTGAGCCAGTTCACCTACTTCCAGCAGGTGGGCGGCATCGACCTGCATCCCATCAGCGTGGAGCTGACCTATGGTCTGGAACGTCTGACCATGTATCTGCAGGGCGTGGAATCCGTCTACGACCTGAAGTGGAACAAGAACGTGACCTACGGCCACATCTACCACCAGAACGAAGTGGAGCAGTCCAAGCACAATTTCGAGGCCAGCAACCCCGAGATGCTGCTGCGTCATTTCAATGATTTTGAAGGCCAGTGCAAGGCCATGCTGGAGCAAAACCTGCCCTGGCCCGCCTATGACTACTGCCTCAAATGTTCCCACACCTTCAACCTGCTGGATGCGCGTAAAGCCATCTCCGTCACCGAGCGTCAGCGCTACATTCTGCGCATTCGCACCCTGACCAAAGCAGTGGCAGAAGCATACTACGCTTCCCGTGAAGCCCTCGGCTTCCCGATGTGCAACAAAGATAAGTAAGAGGCGGCTATGTCTGAGAAAACTTTTCTGGTGGAAATCGGCACTGAAGAGCTGCCACCAAAAGCACTGCGCAGCCTGGCTGAGTCCTTTGCTGCGAACTTTACTGCGGAGCTGGATAACGCTGGCCTCGCACACGGCACCGTTCAATGGTTTGCTGCTCCGCGTCGTCTGGCGCTGAAAGTAGCTAACCTGGCGGAAGCGCAACCGGATCGTGAAATCGAAAAACGCGGCCCGGCGATTGCCCAGGCGTTCGACGCTGAAGGCAAACCGAGCAAAGCGGCAGAAGGTTGGGCGCGTGGTTGCGGTATTACCGTTGACCAGGCTGAGCGTCTGACTACCGATAAAGGCGAATGGCTGCTGTATCGCGCCCATGTGAAGGGCGAAAGCACCGAAGCACTGCTGCCGAATATGGTTGCGACTTCTCTGGCGAAACTGCCGATCCCGAAACTGATGCGTTGGGGCGCAAGCGACGTGCACTTCGTGCGTCCGGTGCACACCGTGACCCTGCTGCTGGGCGACAAAGTCATTCCGGCAACCATTCTGGGCATTCAGTCCGATCGCGTGATTCGCGGCCACCGCTTTATGGGCGAGCCGGAATTCACCATCGATAACGCCGATCAGTATCCGGAAATTCTGCGTGAGCGTGGGAAAGTCATCGCCGATTACGAAGAACGTAAGGCGAAGATTAAAGCCGATGCCGAAGAAGCAGCGCGTAAGATTGGCGGTAACGCTGACTTAAGCGAAAGCCTGCTGGAAGAAGTGGCTTCGCTGGTGGAGTGGCCGGTCGTTCTGACCGCAAAATTCGAAGAGAAATTCCTCGCGGTGCCGGCTGAAGCGCTGGTTTACACCATGAAAGGTGACCAGAAATACTTCCCGGTGTATGCGAACGACGGCAAACTGCTGCCGAACTTTATCTTCGTTGCCAACATCGAATCGAAAGATCCGCAGCAGATTATCTCCGGTAACGAGAAAGTCGTTCGTCCGCGTCTGGCGGATGCCGAGTTCTTCTTCAACACCGACCGTAAAAAACGTCTTGAAGATAACCTGCCGCGCCTGCAAACCGTGTTGTTCCAGCAACAGTTGGGGACGCTGCGCGACAAAACTGACCGCATCCAGGCGCTGGCTGGCTGGATTGCTGAACAGATTGGCGCTGACGTTAACCACGCTACCCGTGCGGGTCTGCTGTCTAAGTGCGACCTGATGACCAACATGGTCTTCGAGTTCACCGACACCCAGGGCGTTATGGGGATGCACTATGCGCGTCACGATGGCGAAGCGGAAGATGTCGCGGTGGCGCTGAATGAGCAGTATCAGCCGCGTTTTGCTGGTGATGACCTGCCGTCCAACCCAGTAGCTTGTGCGCTGGCGATTGCTGACAAGATGGATACCCTGGCGGGTATCTTCGGTATCGGTCAGCATCCGAAAGGCGACAAAGACCCGTTTGCGCTGCGTCGTGCCGCGCTTGGCGTGCTGCGAATTATCGTTGAGAAGAACCTCAACCTTGATCTGCAAACGCTGACCGAAGAAGCGGTGCGTCTGTATGGCGATAAGCTGACTAATGCCAACGTAGTTGATGATGTTATCGACTTTATGCTCGGTCGCTTCCGCGCCTGGTATCAGGACGAAGGTTATACCGTTGACACCATCCAGGCGGTACTGGCGCGTCGTCCGACTCGTCCGGCTGATTTCGATGCCCGTATGAAAGCGGTATCGCATTTCCGTACCCTGGATGCAGCTGCTGCACTGGCGGCGGCGAACAAACGTGTATCTAACATTCTGGCGAAATCTGACGAAGTGCTGAGCGACCGCGTGAATGCCTCTACCCTGAAAGAGCCGGAAGAAATTAAACTGGCGATGCAGGTTGTGGTGCTACGTGACAAGCTGGAGCCGTACTTTACGGAAGGTCGTTACCAGGATGCGCTGGTCGAACTGGCTGAGCTGCGTGAACCGGTTGATGCTTTCTTCGATAAAGTGATGGTCATGGTTGATGACAAAGAATTGCGTATCAACCGTCTGACCATGCTGGAGAAACTGCGCGAACTGTTCCTGCGCGTTGCGGATATTTCGCTGTTGCAATAATAACGCCGTTATTAAATAGCCTGCCATCTGGCAGGCTTTTTTTATCGCTAAATAATACAGCAACCTTTAATAATCTTCTGCTGAATAAAGATTATCTCATATATTAATTTTATGAGATTTTTTTAGGATTATATCAAGGAGAAGAAACAAACTTATTAAGCTAGAATAGCCACGGGTGCTTGAGACTGTTTGTCTCAGGTATTCACCGAAAGGCAGACAGAGAAAAGCCCCACCTGACTATAAATCAAAGTTTGTACTGACCCCAAAAAGTTGGACAGTTAAACACGAGGCATATAGGTCTGATTCCGATATTCAATTGGAGTCAGACCTTTTAATTTCAGGCTAATTCTTCTGCTGTTGTAGTATTCAATATATTCCGTAACAGCATCCTTCAGTTCGCTTATATTACTGAACTCATCAAGATAAAAACACTCCGACTTTAAGGTTCCAAAGAAACACTCCACCACAGCATTATCCAGACAATTGCCTTTTCTGGACATGCTTTGTTTAATACCATGTTCTTTAAGGATATTTTGATATCTTCTCATACGATACTGCCATCCCTGGTCAGAGTGCAGAACAGGATGCTCGTGAGGATTAAGCTTTTTGAATGCCTGATCGAGCATATTCTCAACCATGTTCATCACTGGTCTTTCCGAAAGGCTGTAAGAAATAACTTCGTTGTTGAAGAGATCTATTACTGGAGACAAATACAGCTTGCGCCCATTGACTGCAAATTCAGTAACATCGGTAACCCACTTCTCGTTTGGCCGCGTAGCCTTGAAATCTCTTTGGAGAACATTAGGGGCGGTTTGCCCTACCTCTCCTCTGTAAGAGCGGTATCGCTTGACCTTAATCGCTGCTTTAAGTGAGAGGGTTCCCATCAGGCGCTGAACAGCTTTATGGTTAATCTGTTTCCCTTCTCGATGAAGAGACAGCGTTACCCTACGGTATCCGTATCGGCCTCTATTCTCGTGATAAATCTCACTAATACGCTTTTTAACGTCCGCATACTTGTCAGGCTTGCTGAGAGCCTTTAGATGATAATAAAACGTACTGCGCGGTATCTCCGCAGCCCTGAGAAGCTCATCAAGAGGATAAAACTGCCTTAGCTCGTTGAGTACTTTCACTTTTTCGTGGGATGAGCTAAGGCTTTCAGCTTTTTTAGATACATAAGCCGCGTTTCAAGAAATCGAACTTGCCTTTCAAGATCCTCAATGCGTCGGTCTTTTGACAGCTCCAATGCTGATGCCGCTTTTTCTGGATCAACTGATATTGCAATGTTTCTTTTGGTGCCAATCTTGAGCGCGCGTAAACCAGCTTCTCCGCGCTCTTCATAGACCTTCAGCCACCTGGCTACAGAACCACTACCAGCAAGCATAAAGTGAGCAGCAGCCTGATTAAGGGACATGTGCTGCTCGATCACAGCTTTCACGACCTTAATACGCAACTCTGGATCAGCACTAACGCCTTTAGGTTTGGGAATTAAACCTTTTTCTCCATGTTTTTCATAGAGGGCAACCCATGTCCTGACCTGGGTTCGGGGGACACCAAAACGTGCCGAGATGATCCTGTAACCATCATCAGTTGTGAAGTAGTGATTCACGACTTCAAGGCGCTTTTCAAAAGGGTATTTTGGCTTTGACATATTAGGGGCTATTCCATTTCATCGTCCAACAAAATGGGTGCAGTACATACTCGTTGGAAATCAACACAGGAGGCTGGGAATGCCGCAGAAATATAGATTACTTTCTTTAATAGTGATTTGTTTCACGCTTTTATTTTTCACCTGGATGATAAGAGATTCACTGTGTGAATTGCATATTAAACAGGAGAGTTATGAGCTGGCGGCGTTTTTAGCCTGCAAATTGAAAGAGTAAGAGTCTTCGGCGGGAAATTATTCCCGCCTTACTTACGGCGTTGCGCATTCTCATTGCACCCAAATTTATTCTTCACAAAAATAATAATAGATTTTATTACGCGATCGATTATTTATTTCCTGAAAACAAATAAAAAAATCCCCGCCAAATGGCAGGGATCTTAGATTCTGTGCTTTTAAGCAGAGATTACAGGCTGGTTACGTTACCAGCTGCCGGGCCTTTAGCGCCGCTTTCGATGGTGAAGGACACTTTCTGACCTTCGTCCAGAGATTTGTAACCATCGTTCTGGATAGCAGAGAAGTGTACGAACACATCTTTAGAGCCATCGTCAGGAGTGATGAAGCCGAAGCCTTTGTCAGCGTTGAACCATTTTACGATACCAGTCATTTTACCGGACATAGTGTATTACCTTTAATAATTAAGTGTGCCTTTCGGCGATATGGCGTGCTTTACAGATTTTGAAGCGTTAAAGGAATGTGCACTACGAGGGGTATCAACGATAACTCTTGAAGGGACTTGCCTTACTACACTGCTTTAATGGTCTGTACGTCAAACCGTTGATGTGCATTAAGCCACGCATTGGCGGGTGATGCAACAATTATTTTTCATATTTATGATTAATCGGTTGGAAAACGGTCCTGTCATCAGGACCGTAAACAGCAATAAAGTGGATAAAAGTCTATTCCATCAACTGCTTACTTAATGCCGGGTTGGCTTGAATCAAACGCATCAATTTTAGTTCGGCACTTGAAGGCTTCACGCGTCTGGATTCCCATTCCTTTACCATGGCGACTGATACGCCCAAAACCCGGGCGAAATCATCGATTTTTAATCCTGTCCCTTTTCGTAACTGCTCAATTTCGGTACAGGACGTTGTTCTGTGCGTCAGGGTAATTTTCTGCGTTTCATCTTTAAAAACAATCTGTTCCAGGCTGCTCAACAGCTCATGCATTGGATCTTTATATTCCATTGAAAACTCCTCAAATCACACTGCGGGATCGTGAATTGCATCGAAGCTCATTAAGAATAGTCGGGAAAAGCAGACACAGCGGGGTGAAGTCAGGGCATGCTCTGGCTATGATTCGATTCAGCCTGTCATTTAGCGTGACTTATAGCCACCTAACGATCTGATAAATGCCGATATATCTCTTACCACTCCTGTTTTGTAAAGATTTCGAAAATCTAACCTTCTGCGAAGGCGTAAATCTCTGGCTACAAAAAAGGCAACGGCACTATCATTTTTTAACAATGAAACAACAAATTAACCTTGTTTCATTTTCTCCATGATTTTACCAGGAAGATTACGTAGAAAGGGTATCCTGCAAGCCTGTCCTGGACTATCCTTGTCACGTCAGACACGCGTGTGTCGTTGTGCGCTTTTTTTGGGTGAAAGGAGTAAGAAAATGGCGACAGGAAAGTCCTGCTCTCGCTGGTTTGCGCCTCTTGCGGCGTTATTAATGGTAGTTAGCCTGAGTGGGTGTTTTGATAAAGAAGGCGATCAGCGTAAAGCGTTTATCGACTTCCTGCAGAATACAGTGATGCGTAGCGGTGAACGTCTACCAACCCTGACTGCCGATCAGAAAAAACAGTTTGGTCCTTTTGTCTCTGATTACGCGATTCTGTATGGTTATTCTCAGCAGGTGAATCAGGCGATGGATTCCGGTCTGCGCCCGGTTGTAGACAGCGTTAACGCAATTCGCGTACCGCAGGATTACGTTACGCAAAGCGGTCCGCTGCGTGAAATGAACGGTTCGCTGGGTGTGCTGGCGCAACAACTGCAAAATGCGAAGTTGCAGGCCGATGCTGCGCACTCTGCGCTAAAACAGAGCGATGATTTGAAACCGGTCTTTGATCAGGCATTCACCAAAGTGGTAACGACGCCAGCTGATGCATTGCAACCGTTGATTCCGGCGGCACAAACTTTCACGCAACAACTGGTGATGGTTGGAGACTACATTGCTCAGCAAGGTACTCAGGTGAGCTTTGTCGCAAATGGCATCCAGTTCCCGACTTCACAGCAGGCAAGTGAATATAACAAACTGATTGCGCCATTACCGGCACAGCATCAGGCGTTTAATCAGGCCTGGACTACAGCAGTTACTGCAACCCAATAAAGAGTAAAAGCCCGAGCGATTATCGGGCTTTACTCTACGCAGTCGCGGCTTAGTCCGCGACGTGCGGATTCACACAGTTCTTCTCAACCTTTCCTTGTAACGCATCAATCAAATTATCCACGGCACAGGCGGCCATGCCATAACGCGTCTCATGGGTGGCAGATCCAATATGCGGTACTGCGACGACGTTGGCCATTGAGAGCAACGGCGAATCTACGGACAGTGGCTCTTGTTCGAAGACATCCAGCCCGGCAGCGTGAATTTCGCCTTTCTGCAATGCTGCGATCAGTGCATTTTCGTCAACCACCGGGCCACGTCCGGCATTAATGAAAATGGCGGAGGATTTCATTTTGGCGAATTGTTCTGCGCCAAACAGATGATGCGTCTCATCAGTTAACGGCAGGATCAGGCAAACGAAATCTGACTCTTGTAACAGAGTATCCAAATCGCAGTAGCGGGCGTTGAAGCGTTCTTCTGCTTCTTTATGGTGGCGGCGCGCGTTATAGAGGATGGGCATGTTGAAGCCAAAGTGCGCACGTTGTGCCAGCGCCATGCCGATCCGTCCCATCCCGACAATGCCCAGTGTTTTATGGTGAACGTCAGTGCCGTACCAGTCCGGGCCTATGCTCGCGGTCCATTCGCCTGCTTTTACCCGTTCTGCTACCTCCACAACCCGACGAGCGGTAGACAACACCAGCGCCATCAGCGTATCGGCGACGGTTTCTGTTAATACGGTTGGCGTGTGCATCAGCAGAATTTTTCGGGCGGTAAGCGCATCGACATCAAAATTGTCATAGCCGACGGAGATCGTTGATGTGGCACGCAGTTTCGGCATTTTTTCCAGCAATGCGGCATTTACATTCTCGTTTGAACCCAGTAAACCTTCAGCTTCGGCAAAAATTGCTGCATTTTGTTCGACGGTTTGTGGGCTGAGGTTTGCCACCTGGTGAACGGTGAAATGCTCTTGCAGGCGTTGCAGTAAATCATCAGGTAAGGCTTTGTAGAGGATAACGGACGGCTTCATGCTTCTCTCCATTCACTGATAAGGCGATCACCTTAGCCTGAAATATGATGAAGGAAAACTGAAGAATGCCAGGTGATTTCTGCATCACCTGGCATGAAAGGGATTACAGCGGGCTTAAGGTAATTTCTACACGGCGGTTTTGCGCCTTACCTTCTGCGGTGCTGTTGCTGGCGATTGGGTTAGCCGGGCCAAGGCCCTGAGTACGGATGCGGCTGGCGTCCACGCCCTGGGTGATCAACGCGCTGGCAACGGAATCCGCACGTTGCTGGGAGAGACGCATGTTCAGGTCGTGACCACCCGTGCTGTCGGTATAACCAATCACGTTAACCGCCGTTTTCGGATACTCTTTCAGTACCATTGCCACGCCGGTCAGGGTGTTAGCGCCCGCCGGTTTCAGGGTCGCGCTGCTGCTGTCGAAGGTCACATTGTTCGGCATATTGAGGATAATGTTATCCCCGCTGCGGGTTACGCTAACACCAGTGCCGCGCATTTTGTCGCGCAGCTTCGCTTCCTGCACATCCATGTAATAACCAACGCCGCCGCCCAGAGCTGCGCCTGCTGCTGCGCCAATCAGCGCGCCTTTACCGCGATCTTTCTTCGAAGAAGAGAGCGCACCAATACCCGCGCCCACGAGAGAGCCCAGACCTGCGCCGATAGCAGATTTACCTGCTTCGCGTTCGCCGGTGTAAGGGTTAGTTGTGCAGCCAGATACCGCCAGAGCGCCACTCACTACGGCGGCAATAAGATAAACACGTTTCTTCATTGTTAATCCTTAATAACCTTTTTATTCTTTGCCACGGGTTCCGTGGCGGGAGATTATGCCGCGTGAACATGAAGATTATTCCTGGGAATACTCGGAAATTTGTAAGTAATATTTAACTGCTCAATACATCTAACCTTTCAGGAGTCTTCGGTTTGGCCAACTCATCCTCACGATATTCCGTTCTGACTGCCGCCCATTGGGGGCCCATGCTGGTTGAAACCGACGGCGAAACCGTGTTTAGCTCGCGTGGCGCGTTAGCCACAGGAATGGAAAACTCCTTGCAGAGCGCGGTTCGCGACCAGGTTCACAGCAATACGCGGGTACGATTTCCAATGGTGCGAAAAGGCTTTCTTGCGTCACCGGAAAACCCGCAAGGCATTCGTGGGCAGGATGAATTTGTTCGCGTGAGTTGGGATGAGGCGCTGGATCTTATTCACCAACAACATAAACGCATTCGTGAGGCTTATGGTCCGGCATCGATTTTTGCTGGTTCCTACGGCTGGCGTTCAAACGGCGTGCTGCATAAGGCCTCGACATTATTACAACGCTATATGGCGCTGGCAGGCGGTTATACCGGGCATCTGGGGGATTATTCGACCGGCGCGGCACAGGCGATCATGCCGTATGTCGTGGGTGGTAGTGAAGTTTATCAACAGCAGACCAGTTGGCCGCTGGTGCTGGAACATAGCGATGTCGTGGTGCTGTGGAGTGCTAACCCACTCAATACGCTGAAAATTGCGTGGAATGCATCCGATGAGCAGGGGCTTTCTTACTTTTCTGCACTGCGTGACAGCGGGAAAAAGCTGATCTGCATTGATCCAATGCGATCGGAAACCGTCGATTTCTTTGGCGATAAAATGGAGTGGGTGGCACCGCACATGGGCACCGATGTTGCGCTGATGCTGGGGATCGCCCATACGCTGGTGGAAAATGGTTGGCACGACGAAGCGTTTCTGGCGCGTTGCACCACAGGTTATGCCGTCTTCGCCTCTTATTTGCTGGGCGAGAGTGACGGAATAGCGAAAACCGCCGAATGGGCAGCAGAGATTTGTGGTGTTGGCGCAGCGAAAATCCGCGAGCTGGCGGCTATTTTCCACCAAAATACCACCATGCTGATGGCAGGCTGGGGAATGCAGCGCCAACAGTTTGGTGAGCAAAAACACTGGATGATCGTCACGCTGGCAGCAATGTTGGGGCAAATCGGCACACCCGGCGGCGGTTTTGGTCTTTCTTACCATTTTGCCAATGGTGGTAACCCCACGCGGC
>ERZ779643.2600-NODE-2600-length-10148-cov-2.263549_pt1 | contig 10148 bp, 9 predicted proteins | sample MGYA00511564_ERZ779643 | MGnify/ENA primary metagenome ERZ779643 (study PRJEB29588, sample SAMEA2147114) | human gut metagenome | biome: human gut; feature: human-associated habitat; material: faeces | place: Denmark | collected 2008/2010 ... | reverse complement strand
GTGGCAGGTGATGATTTAGCTGTTCTAATAGGTAATCTTGCAGATAATGCTGTTGAGGCACTTGCAAAAGAGCAAAATAAAAAATTAAAGATAAGCATATTTCAAAACGGGTCGTACGGAGTTTTAAATGTGCAGAATTATTGCTCTTCTTCAGTTTTGCAGACTAATCCAACTTTGTACACAAGTAAAGAAGATAAGAAAAATCACGGCAGAGGAATTTCTATAGTAAAAAGTATTGCCAAGAAATACGGAGGAGATGTGATTATTTCGGATAAGAATAATGAATTTACAGTTACGGTAATATTGGATAGAAAAAATTTATGAATTTAATTATAAAAGCACAATTGTTTAAAATGGTAGGGATATAAATGTTTAATTATGGTTTTGAATTAGCTGTTAATTTTGTGCAATCAGTTTATCTGATAGGTTTTTTCTTGGCATTCTTAGGTGGCAAATATTCTCGTAAACGCAATATAGCAATGTGTTCATTGTTTATTACTTTAAATTTTACTGTTCTTACATATTTTACATTTAACAATCCTTATGTTGTAATGATTGATATGTTGACAGTTGTTATATTACATGAAGTATATTGCTTAACTTGTTTAAAAGGAGAATTGGCAATTAAAATTATTCTTCCGCTTGTAGCTTCACTGATTAATACGATTATATCTTACGGAGTTTTATATCTTACATCTTTTGTTACGGGTTTATCATTGGAAGAATTGGGTTTACAGTCAAGCTTTTTCAGATATTTATGTGTTGTGCTTGTAAACCTGACAATATTCGTAACTTTATTGCTTATGTGGCGTACAAAAGCAAAAGTGTATAGTTTAAAGAAAGTTTCAAATATAATAGCTCCCCCCCCCCCCCCCACAAGCCATGCCTTTAGGCTTGTGGGGATCAGTGTCCCTCGCAGGGCCCGACCGGTCAGCGATCTGTAAACCCAACCACCCAGGTTGACACAACCGCTTATCGATCCTTTAGGGGTAAACTCACTTCTTACCTCACCGGCGTATAGTCGATAACCGATTCCTCTTCGGTCGCTTCCAGTTTAAATATGACAGGACGCAAACCGTCATTACAACTACATATAGCTACCCCGGGTTTTCTGATCCAGTCGCCATAATAAAACAATGTTTTACCCGCTCCATGCGAAAGCGCAAAAACATATTGGTAGATCGCTTTCCAGGCCTCATCGCAAAAGCCCTCGGGTTTAGCATAGTCGGCATAAAATACCTGCCCGGCTTTTAACATCGGACAAGCCTTCAAACCTTCTGCTCCGTACTCTTTTACCAACTCTTCGTCCAAAGTGGTTTTCAACACCGTTATCTTTACTTTTTTCATCGTATTCCGATTTCAAATTATTAAACCATCTTATATTCAATAACGTACCGTACGACGAGGTGAACCGCTCCAGGAACATCCCAAACAATAAATCACAGTCAGGTCGAACCCTTCGAGACTCTCCCCCTCCTTGGCGGCAATAACCTCAAACTCAACTGTCACAAACACCAAACGCCGTTCTTTTTTCTCGTTCAACACATAGAAATTCGGTATTTTACATTGCGGACACAAACGTCTTTTCATATAACTATCCTTTTTATTTTCTCACTCTATATCAATTATAAAAGCCCGGTCCCTGCCAGCTTCCGTAAAAACGGATTGCGAAGACAAGCGACAAACTGCTCGTAAGTATATACCGGCCGGAGGATGACTGGCTCTCCGGCAGGTGCAGTCGCTGAAAGCAGATCCGACATCCGGTGAAATAATTCCCAACGCAGATGAGAAAGCAAAGAATCCTCGATCCAATAAGAAAAAAGGGTATTCGGACTATTTTTTTCCAAAGCTTTCATTTGCTTGTAAAGAGGATATCCGTCGGATACATCGTGCCATAAATCCACAAAAGCATGGTCGTAATAGCCGTCGGACATGCAATTCGTCGCAAACTCAAAAGCATCTTGCCGAACGATATCGATCTTCTCCTTTTTAGGAAATTGAGGAAGGATATGCTCCCGGAACAGAGCGATGACATTTTCGTCCCTTTCGACAATAGTCAGCGTTTTCACTTCCGGTTTTTCAGAAACCATAAAAGCATAATACCCCATTCCGAGTCCGAAAGCAACAACCCGCCCCGCTGCCCTGGCTATGGGTTGCCGCATGGTTTCTATTTCATTCGGTTTAATAGCCATCCACTCCTGCACGTCCTCCATGACTGCCGGAAATGAAAATTCCGTATCGAAAAATCCGATCTGTGGAATTTCTTTCAACTCTTCATCGGTCCGGATATCATCACAAACAAACGCTTCATAGGGTTTATATTTTTCAATGGTCAGCTTCCAATTTCCAAAATGAGCTTCAGGAATCCGAATTTGCCGGTAATAAGGATTCATCCGATATTCCTGCGGATCGAGCCGGCGGATACCGGACCTCAGATAAGCTGTCGACAGATAACGATCCCGGGGATTATTTTCCACATCCAGTCCACAAGCAGCGACCAACAAGCTGGTATAGGCTTCTGCTAACGTAATTTCACACTCACCGGTGATCCCCTCTATCAGTTCTTTCGTGATAAAATCAGGACATACCGTAAGATATCTGCTCATTAATCCCAGCACCTCATTATTCATCTCCAAAACCTCACCCAGATTTTTTACTTTCCGGCGGTCGATCGGACTTAAATCGATATTCATTTTCTCCTATTCTAAAAATTCAATCTTCACTCCTCAGAAGTCTTCTTTCCTACTCTCACCACCACTTTTCCAACTTCCATCAACTTTTGTGCCTCCGGTATTTCTTCAAAGGAAAATGTTTTGTAAATATACACTTTTAATATCTCTCCGACAGGATTAACAAAGCATATACGAATCTCCCGCTAATCAAGTTAACGCCTAATGTCATTGAAAAAACTTTCTTTGTATAAAAAATAATCACTATCTTTGCCACGAAAATACCACCGCAGTCAAATTGTTTGTCCGGATACCGCCGGATATCCGGACTGCCAGTTACCGTTAAATTTATTTATCACTGTTTGAAGTGAAACCAAGATCCGTAATGGGTCCGGTTTATATCGTTCTTTGACATATCCTCATCTATCAGCCCGTAAATAGATTTATCGACAAAAAGTAAAAACCATCGATTAAAAAATCTTAAAATTATGACATCCGAAATATTATTTCAAGAAAATACCGAAATCGACTCAATACAACAAATGATCACAACAATCCATAACCATATCGCCGAATACCGATCCAACCTCTCCCGAAGGCCCAACGTCTATCGCCCTAAAATAGCCGAATTACAAGCTAATCTGGCTCAAATTTACTGGTATGATTATAAAGATTACCATTCAGCTGAAAAGTTATTTCTTCAGGCATTGGAGAACTACGAAAAATATTCAGGGCGCAGAATCATCATACAGAGTCATAAATTGAAGATTATGGACTTTTTAGTAAACCTATACAACCGTTCGAATCGTTTGGAACTTTCCGAACAAATATTACTGCGAATGTTGGAAATACAAAAGAGACTGGCAGAAAACTATTGGTGGATTTACCTCGAAGATGTAGCAATAACCCAATGGCGGCTAGGCAATCTATATGTCGACATGCGACGCTTCAATTCGGCGGAACGGCTGTATTCGGCCAGTCTGGATACCCGATCCGAATTCGACCGGGAAGATATATACCGGTATCGTCCTGCAACGGCACAATGCCAGCGAAGCCTGGGAAAACTTTATGAAGTACATTTAAAAAACTATCCGAAAGCAGAGCAATGTTACCGCAAATCGATCGAAATATTACAAGAACTCTGTGAAAACGAATATGAACGCTGCAATTTCATCCGTTCATTACAACATTCCCAACTTCTTCTGGCCCATCTGCATAGCGATACCTCCAGCGAACAGGATCGTCCGGCAAACTAAAATTCCGCATTTTACGATGCCGGCAAAAGCTACGATCGAATAAGTGTAATCTATCGCCCCTCCAATTTCCAGTGTAGTGACCGTTTATCCGTCATTACCGTTTTATCCGCTCAAATCCTTAACAATCCCTGGCAAAGGGCTATTTCCTTCGGGTCACCCGTATGTTTACCTTCCACATCGGAAAGCTTTACGACAGGCCAAAATTCTTTTCCTCCCTGAGGTTTACACTCGAACATTTTGATTACCATGTTCAGCGGTTTTACTCCGACATCATTAGACAAGAAAGTACCGATCCCATAAACATCATGTAATCGTCCGTTCACAAAGGAGCGAATATTTTCTACCCCTTCCAGATCGAGAGCATCGCTATAGACCACGGTCTTTGTCCGCGGATCGATCCGTTTCTCCCGGTAATGTTTCAAAGCTTTCTCGGTAAATACATAAGGATCACCGCTATCCCAACGCAACCCGTCGAATAGCTTAGCATATTGCGTATCGAAACTGCTGAAAAAGTTATCGGTTGTATAGGTATCCGTCAAGGCTATCCCCAAATGCCCGTCATACACATCCACCCAATTAGCCAAAGCCAGAGCATTGGCAGACCGATAGCCATAATGTGCCCCATGGTACATAAACCATTCGTGGGGATGAGTTCCCATAGGAGTAAGGTTATACTTCATCGCCAGGCATACATTACTGGACCCTTTCAAGTATTTGCCGGAATACTCCTTCAATATTCCGATCACCCGATCCTGTACCTCGAATGAAAAGCGGCGCCGTGTGCCGAATTCCGATATTTCTGCACCGATCTCTGCAAAACGACGGGCTTTATGGATCGCTTTTTCTTCCACCTGCCGGGCAAACTGGCCGGTCATCTGAAAATAAAGTTCCGATATCATCGCCATTAAAGGGACCTCCCAGAGTACCGTACGATACCATAATCCACGGATCTCGAGTTCCAGGCTACCCCCATTTTGCAGAATCCTTACTTCTGAAGGATCGAAACGATATCCTTTCAAGAGATCGAAAAATACAGAATCGAAATAATAACATTTTCGCCGCATAAACCGTTCGGCCTCGTCGGTCAAAGTCAATCCGCGCATCTCTTCCACTTCTGCCTGTAAAGCTTCGGCAAATCCTGACGGGAAATCGGTTTCTCCCCGGTTGACAAAACGATATACGACTTCGGCATCCGGAAATTTCTTCTGAATGGCATTCATCGTTGTAAATTTGTAGAGATCGTTATCTGTAAAATCTTTGATTATCATATGCCTTCGATTAAAAATTCGACCTCAGCGCCGTTGTCGTTGTAAAACGGGCACCTAAAGGCTCAGGCCAGATCGTATGTACATAATGCCTTTAAATAGTCCGGCACCACTTGTCCGTCGACCTTAGGCTTCCATACCCCCAGCTTCCGCCTGAATCCGGGTAATCTTCATTATTCCCATTTTAAATAAAAACCCTTTTCCGTAAAATACCGATATTTTACCCGATCAAAGCGATAATACCTGACCTTCCTACCGTTCTTCGCCCGATTTTCCTGTTCTGCATCGACCAATAATCCGGTCCCTACCATCTTTCTACGAAAATTATCCCGGTCGAGTGTACACTGTAAAACCGATTCGTATAAATGCCGAAGATCGGCCATCTTAAATTCAGGGGGCAACAGATCGATCCCGATCGGCCGATACCGGGCTTTTAACTTTAATCGGTCGGCAGCCATTTGCAGAATTCGTCGATGATCGAATGCCAGGGGCGGTATTCCGGACAAAGGAAACCATTGGGCCCTATCGGCATCGTCCCCTGCCTTCACTTTACAATCCTCCCATCTGACCAAAGCATAATAAGCGATACTGACAACGCGATAACGAGGATCACGATCGACATCCGAAAAAGCATATAATTGTTCGAAATTCACTACTTTCAATCCGGTTTCTTCTTCCAACTCCCTGCGGGCACAGGTTTCTGCATCTTCATCCATATCCATAAAACCTCCCGGCAAAGCCCATTTCCCTTTAAACGGTTCGTTCCCTCTCCGGATCAATAATACCCTCAACTCCCCCTCGCCGAATCCAAAGATAACCTGATCGGTCGTCAACGCGGGACGGGGATATTTATAACAATACTGGTTTTCCATCATGCATCTGCCTTTTATATCACAAATGAAAGAAATAAAAACAACAACACAAAACCAGTCCTAAGGTTCAACAAAAAAATGTTTCCAGCTAACCTATAAGTTTTCTTTCTGAGTTTACCAGGACTCAACTCAGTGCCCGGCCGGGATACAAAGGTAAGAAGCCCGAATAGCCGATAAGATTGTATTCAAAAGTATAATACAGCGCTCCAGGAACGGGAGCGATTGTGTGGGAGCTCCACACAATCGCCACATTTCCTTGATCTATAACGAACCGATCCGTTTATTCAAAGCATTTTCAAAATTTTTCAGTATAGGATCAACCGGATTAAAAAGCTGACGGAATATATGTAATCCTTCTTCACACTGAGCTTTATTTCCTTTTGCACACAACATCGCATTTAATTGCATCGTCAATCCCCAACGGTCCGAAGCAGGAAGGGACATAAATTGTTTTTTAAAAATAGAAAGTACTTTATCCATTTTATCCATCCGAAATGCATCGTAATAATCCAATATGGACAACAAATAACTTTTCCGTTCCGGCCGAACAATTTTGATATCCTTCCTCAGAGTCTTAAAACGTCCGGCATCATATTCTTTCTCATCAAATACAAGACTATTGACAGTATTGAATACCGGAACGTAAAGTACTTTCTGAATCCATGCTTCCAGTTCCTCCGGAGCAATATAGGCAGTAAATAATTCCCGGTGTTTTGCGACAAAATGGAATGTATACGACGAAGGATCCGACAGGTAACGCCGAATCAGCTGCCAGTCCTCTTCGTTAACCGTCTCTCCATTTTTCCGGCAAAGCTCATCCAATACGGCCGGAATTTTATCAAACCGATATCCCCCCCCAAAGTCGTAATATACCGGCGAAGGAAATCAGCCTCCCGGTCACCTGTTTCATAACGTTTCTGCATCCCTGCAATCGAATTTTCCGGATCCATTCCTTCCCGGATCAGCCGGATAAATTCACCGGCATCATGTCCGCCAACGACCCGGTGTACCTCGTTCCCTGCTGCATCCAGCAATAAATAAGTTGGAAATACCTGCATCCCATAACGCTTCAATAACTCCCGTCCCTCGCCCTTTTCCATATCAAATTTAACATTGATAAAATGCTCGTTAAAGAAGTGCCCCACTTCCGGATCGGTGAAGACAGTAGTATTCATCATTTTACAAGGAGCACACCACGAAGTATAACCATCCAAAAAGATCAGTTTACCCGTCGCTTCAGCCTCTTGTAAAGCATCCTGAAAACTACCGGTCCTGAATTGAATTCCTTTGCCGGCAGCCAATAACTTTTCCAACTGTTGCGTAATCTCTTCCCGGCGCAACTCCTTCGCCTTGATCAAACCGTCTTTACCAATGATAAAACAATCAGGCACTCCGGCAATATTATATGCCTTAGCCACCGGACTCTTCCAGGCTTTCAGATCTGTCAGGCAATACCAGGGCACAGCATGAGTTTCCAGGTCCTTCAACCATTTATCCCGGTTATCATCTAAATGAATGGTGATAAACACCACACTATCTTTAAACCGTTCATAAGCCTGCCGGATGGAAGGAATTTCCTTCTTACACCAACTACACCAGGATGCACTGAATTCCAGAAAAATATATTTTCCCTTAAAGCTAGCCAAGGTATACTCTTTTCCCTCCCGGTCGAACACCTTAAAATCGGCAGCAGGCATTCCCGGACGCACTTTACTCTCCTTCTCTAAACTTTGTCTCACTTCCTGTAAACACAAAGGATCGAATCCCGGTTCAAACCGATTCAATACTTTTCCGGTATTTTCAAATCCCAGATTAAATACCAACCGGGTAACCAACTGTGCCGCCGCTTCACTTTTTTTGGCATCTGCACGGAAAGCCAATACACTATCAATGGATTGCATCAATAACTTTTCTCTCTCTGCCGACAGCCGGCGTACTCCGGCAATATCTCCCTCCATAAACTTCTCACCGATAGCCATATTCAACTCACCCGAAGCTTTATAGCAGGATAAACTCAATAGATAATCATTATAAGCACGCAGCTCATCAGACACCTGCTGTTGTGCATATATTTCCTGTATACACAATAAGAACAGACAAAATAAAACAACTAATCTTCTCATCAAATTTTATTCCATTAGATATTATTCATACTTCCAAGAACCACCCGATTTATATATCAAACCTTTGACTTCTCCGGGAATTTGTTTCACATGCTCGAACTCCTGTCCATCCGTACTCGTCCAATAGAAGTCATGAGTATTTCCATTTTGTACACACACACCGAACTGTTCTCCATAAGAATCAAGGGTAAAAGCTGTTATTGTTCCTGTTTTAAAATCGGCTACAGCTACCGGAGTATCGTTCAATTCAAAATTATACCGGAAAATTTGTGCTCCCTGAGAATAATAAGCCTCCTTCGTTGTATATCCCACTGCAAAACGGGTCTTTTCATTCACAACTGCCGGAAATACATCCTGTGCAATTGTTGTCAATGTCGGTTGTCCTCCCACGATCCCGAATTGAAAACGCTGAGTATAATATTTTCCATCCGACTTATCCCGCAAAACGGCATAAAACAAACTCTTCCCCTGCTGCTGAGAAGCCGGAGCCAGATAGATCAACTCTTTATCAGGATCAACCAGGCTGAATTTTTGTCCCGCATCCTCCACCTGATCTAATCCCCGTAACTCTCCGTTATCCAAAAACAAATATCTTCCTTCATTTTCTTCATAAAATAAAGCAACATTATAATCAGGAGGGAAACTATACCCCACCACAGAAGAGAGCTTATAATCCCCGTAGAAAGGAAAATCCGGATACCGGTCCTGGTACAAATACCCTCCGGGAGAATAACGGACATACAATTTCCCGGACCCGGAAACCAAACAGGAATAATTCTTTATAAAACAAGCTGCCTTAATTTCTTGCAAATCTTCCGGCAAGCTTCCGCCGACAAATTCCTCTCCGGTCCACACCTCTTTCCGAAGGTTACTCCAGTCTAATTCTACCGGTCCGTCCGATCCCGGCCCTCCGGCCATCACCAATACACCGTTTGCATTCAAACCGGCATCAAAATGTTCTACCACTCCATAAGCTTTAGGCCCCAATTCCCTGTTATTAACTGCCGTATAAACATTCTGAAAAAACTTTTTACTGCTCGCCAACATGTTCAACTCCGCTTTTCCTTGATTTTCAGTCATCCACATCCAACCATTCGTAAAATTACTTAGCAAAGTCACCCGAAAACGCTGACTATATGAGATTCCCGTACGTTCGTCTTTAACGATAAAAGCACCGAAAATATCATTCCACCCTTGGGGTTCTATCCCAAAAGTAACATTCAGACATTTTTCAGTAGAAACCACAAACGTATCCAGCTTCCATTGATAGGACAGATCATCATGTGCCTGTGTACTATCGGTAAAACGAATAATCGGTTCCGGCATCGTAAAAGGTTCTCCAAACCAGAGTTCATATTTTTTATTTTCATCGATCCCATCAATTTCAATTGCATACATTGTTTTATAATCATAATTTCCTTTATCCTTATAGCAACCGGCCATTACCAGTAATGCCAGTAACAATATATATATCTTATTCATAACTCGATCTAAATTTAATTGGTACCCCTTTATTACTATCCCACCATCTTCACCTGCATAGGTTGATTATTCTCATCCATGATTACCCGTCCCTGAGCGGCTTCTTCTTCCAGATAATATTTAAACTTCAGGATAGCGGCCCTCTTTTCCGGATAAGCAATATTTTCCAAATCAAAAGTACCGCTAATCCGGATAAACAAACGATATTTCGTTTCAGAATAACTACCCAATCCTTCGGTTTCATGCCACTCATCCCACCATCCGGGCCGAACGATCCGATCAGTCAGATATATTTTACAACTATTACTCTCCGGGAAACACAATTTAAAATGGGCACTCTCCACCAAATCCAACTGCAGATACAATTTTTCCGCTTTCAATTCTTCTGTATTCATCACTTCAACCCAAAGTGTATCCGTAACCCGATTGGCCCGCAACTTACAGTTTTGCGCCGGAATATTGAAATGCACCCCTTCCTGAA
>ERZ779643.2593-NODE-2593-length-10171-cov-1.870799_pt1 | contig 10171 bp, 10 predicted proteins | sample MGYA00511564_ERZ779643 | MGnify/ENA primary metagenome ERZ779643 (study PRJEB29588, sample SAMEA2147114) | human gut metagenome | biome: human gut; feature: human-associated habitat; material: faeces | place: Denmark | collected 2008/2010 ... | reverse complement strand
TAATATAAATATATTCCCAATAAAGATGCACTTGAATCAAGCAACACATCACTTACCTTAGCAGTTCTTGCCCTAATAAATAATTGATGCAATTCATCACTTCCAGCAAAAATCATACAAAAAATAGCAGAAATAATAATTGCATGAGAGGTCTTAACATCAAAAGTTTTAAACATGTTAATAATTAAGAATCCTAGTACAAAGTAGACAAAAAAGTGAGCACATTTTCTAACTGGAAATGTTAATTTTTCACGGCTTTCTTCTTTTATTTTAAAAATGTTCCCAATATAGTTAACAACTTTATCCGAAGTACCTTTAGAAATATCTCCATTTTGATTTGAATAACCAAATATTAAAGTACACCACACAATAACTATAGTAATTGATAAAGCCTTTTTAATCATTAAAAGTCTATTCTCTTTTCTATATAATCGTCTGATGTTTTGAAAAAATCTTTAATAAATTTCATATCAATATCTACTTTTTCACCTACTAATGTATTTATATCATATTGTAATAACAAATCTTTAAAATTAACTGTATCGGTAATTACTCTTTCCCAGCAATTAATATATGAAGATCTAAAATTTATTTTTCTATACCAACTTAAATTAAGTTCTAAAACATCTTTAAATTCTTCAACATTTAAATATTTTTCTTTTGCTTTTTCTATTTTTAATGGGGATTCAAAATTTGAAGAAATATAACCAATTCTAGAAAATTTAGTATCAAACATTTCAAAAGTATCAACTACATCAAATACAATTGAATTAAGATCATTAAAATAACTATGTTTCATAACTATTAAAACATTTTTATCATTGATTTCAATTTGAAATTCTGAATTTTTATTAAACACAACTAAAAAAGTATTATTTTCATTTCTAGGAATGATAGTCGGTTCTCCTAAGTATTCATATCTATCCAATATTTCTTTTGCTATATCAGTTAAGTTAAAATCAGGTACCTTTTCATAAAACAAAATAATTTCTTTCGTATTTTTCATATTTTTCCTACTTTCCATAATAATTTGTTAACAAAATATCTCTATTTTTATTTATATTATAATTAACTTTAGTCAAAATTGATTCATCACTTAAATCACAATCAGAACTTTTTATAAATGTTCCATCTGAAAACCATACAAAATCATCATGACTTGTTGAGAACACATCATCACCGAGATAATTTTTAGGATCATATGTTATATCCAACATATTAAGAAGTGTTGGTAAAATATCAGCTGTATCAAGTATTGTATCAACCGTTTTAGCCTCAATATCTTTTGACCAAATAATAAAAGGAGTATTTTGAAGTTCTTTACGATCATTTAATTTATTTTTTTTCATAGCAACATAATCAGTATCAGAATAGCCATAAACATAATGGTCACTTACTAATACTAAAACAGTTTTATCCAAAAGCTTACTTTTTTCTAACTTTTCAATTAGAGTATTGATCGCATCATCTGTATCATGCACCAATGTTCTATAGATATATTCTTCTTCACCATATTTCTTTTTAGATAAAGTTTTCTTTTTTATAGATTTATATACCTTATTATTAGTATTGTATTCTAAGTGTCCAGAATATGTTGTAAAGAATGTAAAAAATGGTTTATCACTTATCATAAGCTCATATAAGTTATCATCGCTTATAAAATTATAGTCACTGAAATAATTCTTGTTCTTATCAAGTAAACCTGAAGCTTGAAGATCATAAGCCGAATAATGCATATCATACCCTAAACGTTTATGAAATTTTCCGCGATTATAAAATGTTTTAGTATTTGCATGAAAACTTGCTACTCTATATCCATTTTTCTTTAACATGTTAGCCATACTATAAGGATAATTAACATCATCCTTATCATATATTGTCTCTTTATCACTTATAGCATACATTCCAGTATTACAAGCAAACTCGGAATTAATTGTTTGACCACCGTTAAAAAATGGTGAATATCTATTTGTAAAATTTAAACCAGTTTGACTAAGTTTATATAAAGTTGGGGCAGTATCTTCATCAATTACCCAATTATCAACGCTTTCCATCATTATATAAATAACATTTTTACCTTTAAATATTCCTGTATAATCGTTATTCTTAGTCTCTACTCCATAAATATTATTATATTCATCAATTTTACTCTTAAGTGCGCTTTTATCAAGAGTTAGTAGATTATAAAAATATTTATATATAGCACGAGCATTATATTCATAAAATCCACTTATATACATTGATGCATTTGGATTAGTATAATTAAAGTATATACTTTTAGCATTGTAATTTTCTTCCCAAGTTCTAACATTTTTATTGCTTCCAAGTAATATATAACCAGTTGTTTTAAAAAATAAACTTACAACAATCAAAACCAGAATAACAACAAATCTAGGCTTTGTTTGGACACCTTCATCATATTTGCTTAATACTTTAACGACAATCATACATATAAATGTAAAGGCAATTGTTAAAAGCATACCAACGCTCATGTTTGCAAATATTGAGTGTACATATTGCAATCCCTCTCCGGCAACAAAAAGATCAGAAAAAATCATAAATTTTCCTAAAGATTGCACATAACATATTTGAGCAAAGAATATAACATCAATGACAATATTTAAGATAATATACACGTTATAACGATACTTTTTAGGAACAAGATATAAGATGAGTAAAAATATAACTACCCAAGATAAGGAAAATAAAGCCCAAAGAATGTGGTAATGAAAGCCATTGAAATAATAACTATCCAAATTTATTAAATCGCGAGTAAAAATGTTTGTAAATATACAAATTGAGAAAAATGATATAAACATAATTAAATAATTGATCAATTCAACATTTTTGATTTTTTTCATAACTCACCTACTCAATCACTTTTATATATTCAATTACTGGTTGATTTTCTAAAGCAACTGTTCCATTATTATCTTCAACATCAACATTTTTACAAACCTTATCAACTACATCCATACCATTTGTAACAGTACCAAATGCTGCATAATTACCATCTAAATAAGTTGAATCACTTTGCACTATAAAAAATTGAGTTGATGCCGAATCAGGATCACTGCTACGAGCCATGGATATTGTTCCACGTACATGGCTTATATTGTTTGTAATGCCATTACTTGAAAATTCACCTTTTATCGTATTTCTTGAATTTCCTGCTCCACCTTGCATCATAAAGCCATCTATTATGCGATGAAATTTCAAGCCAGTATAATATCCACTCTTAACTAAATCAACAAAGTTTGTAACGGTTATTGGAGCCACATCTGCATCAAGTGTTGCATCTATCGTTCCATAATCTTTAATCTTTATTTCTATATTATATTTCCCACTTAAATATTCATCTGTTGCTGAATCATTTTTTCCAGTTAAATAACCACAGATAATAATAAATAAAAGAATAGCTATAACTACTAAAATACTTTTCTTATTCATACTCTCACTTCCAAATCTATTTTTTTATTATTTGCATTAATTTTTCTACCGCTTTTAAGCCATCACTTAAAGCATCAATTACTGTTGCATTACCTCTTGTTGCATCTCCACCAGCAAATACACGACTATCACTAGTAACATAATCATTTGCCTCTATTTTATAAAACTCATCCGATTTAATACCATTTAAACGAGGAATCAAATCATTATGAGTCGTTCCAATCGCGGTAATTACCATATCACATTCAATTTTTTCGTGTTTTTTAGCTATTTTAAATACGCATTTGTTAACTGTAAAAGCCTTATCATTTTCAATTCTTACCGGTTCTGCATTAAAGATAAAGTTCACGTGTTCCATTTTAGCATGCTCATATTCTTCTTTACGCATCTTTAAGAATTCCTCACTCTTTCGATAACAAATTGTTACATCACTTCCAAGGCGAACCAAAGATCTAGCAGCATCACATGCTACATTTCCTCCTCCAATAACAACAACTTTTCTAGGAATTATTAATGGAGTATCAGAATTTGGAGCATGCATTACATTTATTCTTGTTAAAAGTTCATTCGCACTCAAAACATTTTTAGACATAACACCAGGTATATCAAACATTTTAGGTACACCAGCACCTGTTCCTAAAAATATATAATCAAAATTCTTTTTTAATTCTTCAATTGTAATTGTTGCTCCAATCAAAACATCCGTTTTAAATATAACACCCATATTCTCAAGTTTATAAATTACATCATCAACTATTTTTTTAGGTAGACGAAATTCTGGAATTCCATAGATTAAAACTCCACCTAATACATGGCTTGATTCAAAAACAGTTACATCAAATCCTTCTTTTTTTAAATGATATGCTGAACTTAAACCAAATGGACCAGAACCCACAACCGCCACTTTTAAACCATTGCTTTTTTTTACTTTAATTGGAGTTTTATAATTGCTTACAAATCTTTCGAGATTACCAATCTTAACACTTTCTCCTTTTAGACCGCGAACACATTTGGCTTCACAGGTAAGTTCTTGAGGGCAAACGCGTCCACATACCTCCGGCATTACACTTTTCTGACTGATGATTTCATAAGCACGCTCATATTCTTCATTTTTTATTGCCGATATAAAATCAGGAATATCAATTTCCAAAGGACATCCTTTTTTACACATAGGATTTTTGCAATTCAAACAATAATTGCTTAAAGAAACTGCCTCTTCACAACTGATATCTTTTTTTACTTCAGAAAAATCATATTTATTGTTCACAGTTACCACAGCCTCCATGATGAGTATCTCCTTCAATTTCTTCAAGATACTTTCTTCCTTCAATCGTTTTATACATATCCATTCTTTTAATTAATGAATCAAAATCAACTTTTGCTCCAATAAATTCTGGGCCATCTATACACGCGTAGTGAATTATTCCGTCATAAAATAAACGACAAGCCCCACACATTCCTGTACCATCAATCATTATAGGATTCATACTTACTATTGAAGGGACTTTTAACTCCTCTGCTAGCTCTACAACTTTCTTCATCATTATTACTGGTCCAATAGTTATTATAAAATCATAACAAAGATCATCAACATAATCGGTAACAAGTCCAATATGGTCTGCTGTGTTATCCTCAGTTACGATTATAACATCGTCAAAGTATTTATCTATATCATCCTTTAATATGCAATTATCAATTGTTTTCATCCCATAGATTAAATCACATATAACACCACGTTTTTTTAGTTCAACAGCTTGAGGAATAACTGGAGCAATTCCAACTCCACCAGCTACAAATAAAACTTTTTTAGCCTCCATATTTAAAATGATTGATGGTTTTCCAAGTGGACCTAATATAGAAAAAATATAATCATTCTTTTTTGATAGATCATATGTTGTTTTACCTACAACTTGATAAATCATTGATACACAACTACCTTCAGTTTTATATATTGTTAATGGTATTTTTTCTGATGTTTCATCTGGCATAACAACAACAAATTGTCCTGGTTTAAAATGACTAGCAATAAGTTCATTTTCAACTACTAATTCAAATACATTTTTCGCGATTTCTCTATTCTTTATAATTCTATACATACTTTACCTCATCAATAACTTTAGTAGAACCAATTATATCATCAAGTGAACGATGCTCTTTTGAGAACAACAATACCAATCCAATAATTTCAATAACATAAGAAATCATTGAAGAAAATAAAATAGCATAGAAATACACTTGATTTTGAGAAATCATTAAAAGCAATAATTGAATAACCACAATAATATTAACCCCCATAAAAATACTTGATCCACTTAAAAATGTCCTTAGCATTAAGTTAGATAATTTTACCTTTTCACCATCTTGCCTTACAACCCTTAATTTAAATAATTTTTTACCAAGAGTTTGTCCATTAGTAAAATATGCAAATAGTACAAAATATAAAAAGCTAAAAACTAAATAATATATATTGTTAAAAAGCATTGAATAATCAATTTTATATATTTGTTTACTCATTTTATTTGAATAATCAACAACATTTTTAATAGTTGGATTTGTTAACACACTTTCACTTTCTGATTTATAAATTTCTCTGTATTCATCATAAGCAACTTTATAGTTTCCTATAAATGGATTAACATATGATATTGATGAAAATATAGTTGATATAAATGTTACTAAAAATATATCTATTAAAAACGCTGATATTCTACGATAAACATACTTATTCATTTTTCCACCTCTATGGATATTATATCACGTTAAATAATAAAAAAAAATCTACAAAAATGTAGATTAATAGCAACCTCTAATAAAATATTTTATGTTTCTTTTAAAGTAATCAAAATAATTGGCACGTTTTATATCTTTATCAACAGTTAACTCGATATCTTTAATTTTAATATCATTTGCATAAATTGTAAGTGTTCCCACAGTATCTCCAACTTTTAATGGCGCAATTACCTTATTCTTAGTTATTTTATAATTATATTTATTTTTTTCAAGAATATTAACTAGAGCAACAGCATCCGTTTTTAATTTTAAATTAGCATATTCAGCTTTACCTGATTTAATTTTTATTTTTCCTAAATTTTCATCACGTTTTAATACTGTTTCAAGTTTAAAGTTAGAAAATCCATAATTTAAAAGAGAAATAGTATCTTGATTTCTAATTTTATTGTTTTCTTCACCCATTACTACACTTATAAGTCTCATATCATTTCTTTTAGCTGTTGCTGTAATACAATATCCACTTTTAGTTGTATATCCTGTTTTTAATCCGTCTAATCCATCATAATAATTAAGAAGTTTGTTAGTATTAACAATCCATGTATTTGTTCCATTTGGATGAGCAATATAGTCTTCATAAATGCTTGAATATTCTAATATTTTAGGATGTTTTAGTAACTCACGAGCAATAAAAGCCATATCATATGCTGATGAATAATGGTTATCAGAATCTAATCCATGTACATTTTCAAAATTAGTATCTTTAAGTCCTAATTCTTTTACCTTTTCATTCATTAGTTTAACAAATCCATCATGAGTTCCTGCAATATATTCAGCAACAGCATAAGTTGCATCATTAGCTGAAGCAATACAAATGGCTTTTATTAAAGTATCTAGTTTCATCGTAGTGTTTGCACTTAAGTATATTTGACTTCCTCCCATAGAAGCTGCACTTTCACTTATTGGAACCATATCATCAAGTTTAATATTTCCCTTTTCAATATTTTCCATAACAATTAAAAGTGTCATCATTTTAGTCATACTTGCCATAGGTAATCTTGTATGGCTTTCTTCTTCACTTAGAATAGTTCCAGTTGATTGTTCAATTAAAATGCTTGATTTAGCACTAGTTTCAACTGCTAAAACTTTAAACGGAATTAATAACATAATTAATAGAATTATCTTTTTCATTTCTTCACCTACTTAATACTATGAATGTAAAAAAAAAGAAGAACTAATCTTCTTAATATTTTAAACTATCAAATATATTTTTAGCTAATCTAACTGAATCATTTGGATCGACGATTTCGCCATAATATATAATGCCGTCGTAATCAAAAACATAATATATATCATTGTCATTTTTCTTTATTATTGAAGCAGTAGTCTTTATTTTTTTTATATAATATTGTTCAATATTTTTTGATTCAGCACTTTTACCTATTCCAAGAATTTCATTTACCCGATCATAATATTTTGTTTTTATAACATAGGAAAAATAAATACTTGGTTCACTTTCTAAATAATTTTTTCTATCAAAATATGAATTGATATAATATCCAAAGCTCAAATATGCATATTTATCATTATTTTTTACTTCTATATCATATATTGCCCTTTGATTTTTAAAATAATTACTTTTTAATAACTTTACTCCTAGTTCTTTTTCTAATTCATAAACAGTGTACGATGGATAGCAGTCTTTATCTAAGTTATCCAATAAAGCAAGAGAATAAGACTCAGCAACACACTTAGATGGCAAAACTAAATTAGCATTTTGGTTTATTTCTTTTACTGCATTAGAATTAATGTATATGTAATCTTTTTTTTGATAATCACCCTTTGTAACATGATAGTAAAATATATTATTTAATGTATCTTTGATATCATCAGCATATGCGATACAAAAGGTCATAAAAGAAACAAATATTAAAGATAAAAATAATGAATACATTTTTCTCTTTCTTTTATTTATCTTACTGATTCTATATATATTATTTTTTATTTTTTCCTTATCATTATCTAAAAGCAATAATTTATCAAATTCATCTCTAAATTCATTTTTCATATTTCTATTTCCTCTCTAAGTTTTTCTTTTCCTCTATGTAACCGCATTTTTATAGCTGATTCACTCTTATTCATAATTTTAGCAATTTCTTTAATTGAATAACCTTCGTAATAATAAAAATATAAAGGAAGTCTATATTTAGGATCCATTTCTCTAAGAGAAATAAATAAAGCACTTCCTGGACTTTCCTTTTTTATATCTGGAAGTTCTCTCGATACTTTAAACCAAGAAGATTTTAAATAATCCTTACATTCATTAACACATACCCTTATCAGCCATCCTTTAATTTTTTCACATTCATTCATTATCTTTCTATTATTATATAATTTATAAAATGTTTTCTGAGTAATATCTTCTGCATCTTGCCTATTAACAACATAACTATAAGCTAATTTGTAGATATCTCCAACGTACATATTATAAATATTCTCAAACTTCTCATTCATTTTTATCTCCTCTATAAATTATAATATCATCTAATTTAACGCCTTTCACATACATAACGATTTAAGTTTAAAAGAAGTCACAAAAAAAAAGAAGAACTAATCTTCTTAATTAAATTTGACTTTTTAATCTTGGAAGTTCAATTTCTTCTTCTACTTCTTTTCTCTTTGGTAAATAAATTTCTACATTTCTATCAGGAAGTTCAGATTCATCAACTATAACTATTCTATTGATAATAAATACATCAATTTTATATATTATCAAACCAATTATCCATAATACAAATAATCCCATTGATAATTCATATAAACTCATCATTATCGGATTAGAAAATACACTAAATTCATCAAATGCTATGTTATTAGTATTGATATACTCAATAATTGATAAAAATATGAAGGATATTGTAAGTGGTAAAACCGAATTAATAAATTTTAATATTTTATTAGTATTTTTCATATTCGTTTTTTTGTTTAATGATTAATGATTAGAAACCTACATTCAAGCCAAACGTAACACCACGATTGTAATAAGACGTACCGAGATCGAGGTCAATGTAATCAATAGATGAATAGATGTCACCCAGATTACGTCCTTGTACATATACTTTCAATGAATTGATACCTATCTTTTTACAAATGTTTTGCGGGATGTTGTACCCCAAAGAAATATTACGCAGTTTCAGGAAGGAAGCATCCTTATAGCCCAACAGACCGGCATAAGAGTCACCCGAACCGTAGATAGGCATCTGCCATTCGGCATTCGGATTATCCGGTGTCCAATAGTCTATTTCACGCTGCTGGAACTGGCCGGCCTGTGCCTCGCCTCCTGTCGAAATCATGTAACCGAAACGACCGTACAATTCAATTCCCAATTCAACACCTTTCCAAGTAAAATAGTTACTCCAGCCCAACGTCCAGCGTGGGGTCTTATTACCCAAAATTATCTTATCATCGTTGGCATCAAGCTGGTAGTCTCCATTCTGATCTACCGGCTTCACCATGCCGACCTTGAATTTGCTTCCCTTCTCATTCCACTTAGCCATTTCCGCCGCATCTGATTCTTTCCAGATACCATCGGCAGCATAATCATAAAAGACTCCTATAGATTGACCAATGAACCATGTGTTGTCAATCATATCATTCTTGCCATTAGCCAGTTCAACAATCTCTTCTTTCTGATAAGCTGCATTGAGAGATGATACCCATTCAAAATCCTCAGTACGGATGGGAGTTACATTCAACGAAATGTCCACACCGAAGTTCTTTGTCTGCCCGATATTCTGCATTGTAGAAGGATACCCTGTCAGAGTAGGAATATTTACGGACATCAACAAATCTTTCGTCTTGGAGTGATAAACGTCTATCGTACCATTGATACGGTTACTTAAGAATCCGAAATCAATACCATAGTTCCACTGTGTAGTTTTCTCCCACGACAGGTCTCTATTAGCCATCGAATTGGCTTTCTTACTCATATCTA
>ERZ779643.2589-NODE-2589-length-10182-cov-2.144762_pt1 | contig 10182 bp, 5 predicted proteins | sample MGYA00511564_ERZ779643 | MGnify/ENA primary metagenome ERZ779643 (study PRJEB29588, sample SAMEA2147114) | human gut metagenome | biome: human gut; feature: human-associated habitat; material: faeces | place: Denmark | collected 2008/2010 ... | reverse complement strand
ATTAAAAATAAAATGAGCCAACGCCGCCCGCCTTGCTTGCGTATTCGCCGTCAAAGCTGCAATATTAGAAGTTACAGTAGTACCAATATTCTCGCCCATCACCAGTGCAATGCCCAAATACAAATCAAGCACACCACTGGAACAAAGAATCAATGTAATGGCCATAACCGCAGCAGAAGACTGTGCGCACATTGTTATTATTCCACCTATCAACAAGAATGATAAAATGGAAAAAAATCCCCATTCCTTGCAAGAGGTAATAAAACTGATGATAGCTGCATTATGCTCCAAATCCATATGCATGGCATTCTCACGTAACGTAGTCAATCCCAAAAACATGAACGAAAATCCAAAAATAAATTCCCCAAAAGATTTTTTCTGACTTTTATTAGAAAAGATTAAAGGAACAGCCAATGCAAAGAGAGGAAAAATAAGATTATTCATATCGATCTGGAAACCGAAAATAGACATAATCCAAGCGGTCACCGTAGTACCAATGTTAGCTCCCATAATTACAGAAATAGCCTGCCCCAAAGTCAGCAATCCCGCATTTACGAAACTAACTGTCATTACCGTTGTCGCAGTAGAAGACTGTACAGAAGCTGTCACAAATGTACCAGTTAACAGCCCGGTAAAACGGTTCGTGGTCATTGCCCCCAGAATATGACGCAAATGTCCGCCTGTCAGTTTTTGCAAGGCCTCACTCATGGTTTTCATCCCATACATCAGAAGTGCCAGTGAGCCTATCAGTTTCAAAAAAAACAAATATTGACATGTAGATTCTCTTTTATTTAGACTCTCTTCTTTCTTACACTTTATTAAAAAACACAGAGGTACAAAGTATTTAACCCATCATAGGTTAAACCTTGCACCTCTGCATCTATATCATTGTTCTGTTCACCATAGCCATTTCAGGTTAGGATTTCTTTTCCTTCACATTGCTACTGGCTTCCACCACATTAACTACATAATCGCCCAGTTTTTCACATTCTCCAATGATATCCATATAGTGTACACCCATCTGATAATCATACTCCTTATTATTCACATCCAGCACATTTTGGTTCTTTAGCTGATTACGATAGTTATTTATTTCATTCTCTATATTAAACGATTTATTCACATCCACCACATGATGTTCATCTTCCACCAACGAAACCATTTGGGACAAAGCATCATCTGTCAACTGGAACATCTGATGAATATGATCATACTGTTTCGGAGTGAAATCCATATCACTCCGATGCTTACGATTAATTGTACGTGCCAAATTATAACAGCTGTCACCAATACTCTCTATTTCAGTCACCTCACGAAGCATAGCACGAATCTGCAACTTACTCTCAGAACTCAAACGCCCGTCGGATACCTGATTCAGATAATTAGCAATCTCCACCTCCATATTATCACTTATATTCTCATATTTCTCAATACGGCTGAACAATTTGTTAAAGTCATTGTCATTCGTGGTATGAAGCAGATCCCGCACCATGCCAAACATACGATGAGTACGCTCTGCAAAGAGATTGATTTCCTTGCGTGCCTGCAATATAGAAAGCTCCGCAGTAGAAAGCATACCACCTGTAATAAAGCGCAAACGATATTCTTCATCCTGCTCTCTCTGAGGAATGATTTTACAGACTGTTTTCTCTATCAACTTAACAAACCAAATAAGAATCAACACATTGCATATATTAAAAGTAGTATGAAAAGCAGACAGTTTAAAAGATACGGCAACAGCCGGATCTGCTGTTTTCATTATATCTTCTACAAACCATGAAACCCCCATAGTTACAGGCTTGAAAAGACATAATACCCAAATAACCCCAAAAACATTGAACACCAAATGAGCCAGCGCAGCCCTCCTAGCCTGCGTATTAGCAGTCAGTGCAGCAAGGTTGGCTGTTATGGTAGTACCAATATTCTCGCCAAGCACCAATGCAGCCCCCAACTCAAAACTAATCCAACCATTGGCACACATAATTAAAGTAATAGCCATCGTTGCCGCCGATGCCTGTACAATCATAGTCAGGACTGTACCGATGACAACAAATAAGATAACAGAACCAAATCCCATATCGGTATAGTTCTGAACAAAAGACAACATTTCGGGGTTTCTACTTAAGTCAGGAGCATTCGTCTTCAAGAGAGAGAGGCCCATAAACAAAAAAGAGAAACCGAATATAAATTCTCCAATGGATTTACGGTTACTCTTTCCTGAAAATAATAAAGGTACGCCAACAGCCAATAACGGAAGTGCCATAGCAGCAATATCTACTTTAAACCCTAGCGCAGATATAATCCATGCAGTGACAGTGGTACCGATATTTGCCCCCATAATGACTCCTATTGATTGTGAAAGCGTAAGGAGTCCGGCATTAACGAAACTTACTACCATAACAGTAGTAGCAGAAGAGGATTGAATTAACGCAGTGATAAGAACACCGGTTAGCACTCCGGTTACCCGGTTGGTGGTCATCGCTGTGAGGATTTTACGCAGTCTGTCACCAGCAAACTTTTGCAGCCCCTCACTCATGATTTTCATTCCATAAAGGAATAGCGCCAGTGAACCTAGCAGCTTTAAGAAATCATAAAAAGAATACTCCATCTTTAATTAATTTGGTAGGAATTGGCTAATCTCCCTTTTATTCAGTAAATTTCAAGCCGTTTCACTACGTTAGTAATAATTATTACGATTATGTTACAAATCTGTTGCAAAAATAACAATATTTCAAAGAACTTCCCAATCGGAAGCTCACTTTTGGATATTTATAATGGTTTTAATCTAGATATCCCATATGGACCAGTCAGTGCCAAAGTCAATAACAAAGTAGAAGGACTCAATTACCGGGCCTATAATAATAAGGATGTGGAATTCCTGAATATGCTAAATCCTTCGGGAATGCGCACTTATGTCCGTTCACTTTGCTTCATCTTGTGCAAAGCGGTGGAGGACCTATACCCTGATGGAAAAATCATGCTTGAACATCCCGTATCCAAAGGATATTATTGCGACTTGCAGATAGGGCACGAGACCGGACTGGATGATGTTTCCCGTATTAAGCAGCGAATGAAAGAGATTGTGGAAGCCAACATCCCTTTCCATCGTTTTGAATGTCATACAACTAAAGTAGTAGAACTATTCTGCCGGAAAGGAATGATGGACAAAGTAAAACTACTTGAAACTTCAGGAGAACTTTACTCCTATTATTATACTTTGGAAAATACCATTGACTACTACTATGGCAGCCTGCTGCCCAGCACCGGATATATCCGCAAATTCGACATTGTTAAATACTATGACGGCTTGTTGCTGCGAGTCCCCAACCGTCAGAATCCGGAAGTACTAGAGGAAGTGGTAAAACAAGAAAAAATGCTGGAAGTATTCAAAGAGCACCGACGCTGGAATCAGATTTTAGGTGTGGGTACTGTAGGAGATTTCAATGTGGCCTGTAATGAAGGCTATGCCACCGATCTGATTAATGTGTCCGAAGCCTTGCAGGAAAAAAAGATTTCCAATATTGCCGATGGGATATACCACAGAGGAAAAAACGGTCAAAGAGTAAAACTGGTTCTTATCTCCGGTCCATCCTCTTCTGGTAAAACGACTTTCAGCAAACGGCTCAGTATCCAGTTGATGGCAAACGGGCTGAAACCTTACCCCATCTCCCTGGACAATTACTTTGTTGACCGAGAAAAGACACCAAAAGATGAAAAAGGTGATTATGATTACGAATCATTGTATGCATTAGATTTAGAGTTCTTCAACAAGCAATTACAAGATCTGCTTCATGGAAAGGAAGTGGAATTACCACGTTTCAACTTCACCACAGGAAGAAGGGAATTTAAAGGTGACAAACTTAAGATTGACGATAACATGATATTGATTCTCGAAGGGATCCATGCACTTAACCCCGAGTTAACTCCTCATATTCCCACCGAAAATAAATATAAAATATATGTATCGGCATTAACCACTATTCTGCTGGACAATCATAATTATATTCCGACTACCGACAACCGTTTGTTGCGCCGTATTATCCGCGACCACAAATACCGTGGTTATTCCGCAGAAGAAACGATCAGAAGATGGCCCAGCGTACGTGCCGGAGAAGAAAAATGGATCTTCCCATATCAGGAAAATGCAGATGCCATGCTCAATTCTGCCCTGTTGTTTGAACTGGCCATTATGAAGGATTATGCCATTCCTATTCTAAGGAATGTTCCCAATAACAAACCGGAATATTCAGAAGCATACCGTTTACGCAAATTCTTGGAATATTTCGCTTCGGTACAAGATAAAGAATTGCCTCCTACCTCTTTACTGAGAGAATTTTTAGGAGGAAGCAGTTTCCGGTATTAACCTGTTATTAAACAGTATATAAGGTTTGTTTATGTGCGAAACAAACAGTAATTTCGACCACTATTAAACAAGTATAAGCGAATGCACTCCAAAGGCTATAGAAAACTGTTCAACTGCCTGATGTTCTACTACTAAGAACATTTCTTCTTCAGGAGGGTATGCCAAAAGCCAGCAGACTGTACATTCATTAGCCACCATAAAGATGGATTGAATGACAGCGTATCTTACTTTTGGCATACGTTTCATTCTATTGATATCTTCTTCTGCATATCAATCGGTCGGCTCCTTCAATCCGTCCTTATGGGAATTCCTATTTATGAACAAATAAACCTTATTATAACTCTTATGATAACAACAACCAACGGAATGACAGACCGTATCCAACGCCTGCGTCAAGAATCTTTTAACGCACAACCTTCTCTGTCCATAGAACGTGCTCTGATAGAGACCGAATTTTACAAAGAAAACGAAGGGAAATATCCAATTCCCATTCTAAGAGCACTGAACTTTCTTGAAATCTGTAAACGGAAAACTATATACATAGGTAAAGACGAACTGATTGTAGGTGAACGTGGACCACATCCCAAAGCCGTATCTACTTTCCCTGAACTGACCTGTCACAGCGTGGAAGACCTTCATGTATTGAACACCCGCGAATTGCAGCGTTACACCATCAGCCAGGAAGATATAGACACCTATGAGCGCGAGGTAATTCCTTATTGGAAAGGGCGCACCCAACGCGAACGCATCTTCAATCACGTTCCCAAAGAATGGAAAGAAGCTTACGAAGCAGGAATGTTCACTGAATTTATGGAACAACGAGCCCCCGGTCATACTTCCTTGGACGGAAAAGTTTATCAATATGGCATGCTGGATCTGAAAGAACGTATTGCCCATGAGCTGAGAAATCTGGATTTCATGAATGATCCAGAAGCAACCGACAAACAAGAAGAACTGACCGCCATGTCCATCTCTTGTGATGCCGCTATCATTTTTGCCGAACGCCATGCCGAACTGGCCGAAAAGATGGCTGGACAAGAAACCGATCCGAAACGCAAAAAGGAACTGAAAAAAATAGCGGAAATCTGCCGATGGGTTCCTGCACATGCCCCACGTACTTATTGGGAGGCCATACAGATGTACTGGTTTGTCCATCTCGGCACCATTACAGAGCTGAACGGATGGGACGCCATGAATCCAGGACATTTTGACCAGCATCTCACTCCTTTCTATGAAAATGACCTAAAAGAAGGAATACTGACTCGTGCAGAAGCCAAAGAACTAATGTCATGTTTTTTTATCAAAATAAATAATCAGACAGCCCCACCCAAAGTTGGCATCACCGCCAAAGAAAGCGGTACCTACAATGACTTTACCAATCTGAATATCGGTGGCATCAAACGCGATGGTAGCAACGGGGTCAGTGAAGTATCCTATATCATGCTCGAAACAGTAGATGATCTTCACCTGTTACAACCCGGAAGCGCCCTGCACATCAGTGTATGCACCCCAGAGCGTTTCCTACGCGAAGGCTGCAAAGTAATCCGTAAGGGCTACGGCTACCCATCCGTATTCAATCCCGACACATACGTCATGGAACTAATGCGACAGGGAAAGACACCGGAGGACGCTCGTGAAGGCGGATGCAGCGGATGCATAGAAGTAGGTGCTTTCGGAAAAGAAGCTTACATACTGACCGGTTACCTTAACATACCCAAGATATTGGAAGTCACCTTGCACAACGGAACAGATCCTGTATCAGGCAAGAAAGTAGGCTTGGTAACAGGAGATCCCCGCACCTTCCGGAGTTATGAAGAACTTTATGACGCATTCCTTAAACAAATCCATTATTTTGTAGATATGAAAGTACGTGTCAGCAACTACATTGACCGTATGTTCGCCAAATACGCTCCCGCCACTTTCCTGTCTTTGTTCATTGATGACTGTATTGCCAAAGGAAAAGATTATTATAACTGCGGACCGCGTTATAACACAAGCTATATTCAATGCACCGGTTTGGGTACTATTACCGACAGCCTCTCCGTTCTGAAAAAACATGTATTCGAAGAACGTAAATTCAATATGGAGCAAATCATCCATGCTACCGACACCAACTTCGAAGGACAGGAAGCCATGCGACAATTCATTCTGAACCGCACACCTTTCTTCGGTAACGATGACGAATATGCAGACCGTATCGCCATCCAGGTCTTTAACGACCTTTACGACGCCATCGAAGGAAAGCCGAACACCAAAGGCGAATGCTTCCATTTGAACATGCTGTCTACTACCTGTCACGTTTACTTCGGCAAAATGATGAATGCCACCCCCAACGGCCGTCTGGCCGGACGTGCCATCAGTGACGGTACCTCACCCTCACACGGAGCAGATACCCACGGGCCATCCGCCGTCGTAAAATCATTAAGCAAACTAGACCAGGTGAAAAGCGGAGGTACTCTGTTGAATCAACGTTTCCTGCCCTCACTGCTGAAACGTGATGAAGACCTGGCCAAACTAGCAAGCCTCATCCGCAGCTATTTCGCCTTAGGAGGACATCACATTCAGTTCAATATAGTAGATACCGCCACCTTACATGCCGCCCAAAAGCATCCTGAAGAATATCGGGACCTGTTGGTACGCGTAGCCGGGTATAGCGATTATTTCAATGATATGAACGCAGATTTACAATATGACGTAATAGCCCGCACGGCACAAGAAACCTTCTGACAAAATGAATCTGATTTTCGACATCAAACGCTATGCTATCAATGACGGACCGGGCATCCGCATCACACTTTTCATGAAAGGATGCCCGCTCTCGTGCGTATGGTGCCATAATCCCGAAGGCATTCGTAATGGAAAAGACAAACTATACACAGCCAAGAAATGCCTTGGCTGTGGAACTTGTCTGAAAGTATGCCCCAACGGTGCACTGACACTGACTCCCGAGGGTATTGTCACCGACAAACAAAAATGCGTGTTATGCGGACGCTGTGCCGAAGAATGTCCGGCAATGGCTATCGAGATATCAGGAACGGAATATACCGCCGAATACCTGATGCATGAAATAGAAAAGGAAATTCCATTTATGGATCAATCGGGCGGTGGGGTCACTTTTTGTGGTGGAGAACCGTTGCTTCATCCCAAATTCTTGATTGATATGCTGAAACGTTGCGGACAACAGGGAATTCATCGGGCGGTAGATACCACCCTACTTGCCCGCAAAGAAACGGTGGATGAAGTGATGCGGAATTGTGAATTATTACTTATCGACTTAAAATCAATGGACAGTACCGTACACCAAACATTTTGTGATGTTCCCAATGAATTAATTTTGGAAAACATCCGCAGAGTAGCAGAAGCCGGTTTCCCTTATTATATCCGCATTCCATTGATTGAAGGAGTGAATGCAGATGAAAAGAACATAAAGCAGTCTGCCGAATTTTTGGCCAGTCTTCCACGGCATCCTGAGATAATTAACCTATTACCTTACCATGATATAGGAAAGGGAAAGCATACAAAGCTAGGCAGTATCTATAATCCTAAAGGATATAAAATGCAAACGCCATCCGAAGAAGTACAACAGCAGTGCATACAAATCTTGACTGATTACGGTTTAAAGGTAACCATAGGTGGATAATTATATATCATCGGGGGTAGATAAAAGTATTTCTATCTACCCCCAATAATTTTATCGCAAAGCCTCCACCTCTTCTGTAGTAAAAGGAACCTTCTTACCTAAAAGACGTGCCCCGTCCTCCGTTATCAAATAATCTTCCTCATTACGCAACTCTGTAAACTCACGATAACTCTCCAACTTATCATAATCGATAAAATCCTTAAAGCATTTCTCCGCTTTCCAACAATCTATTAATATAGATACCCGGTTCTATAGTAAGTTCAAATTCCGGTTCCAAAGATCCGGCCAGCCTTAATAATTTACGGCTGACCTAAGTACTTTTCTAATGAATCACCTGTCTTTTAGCAACTGCTTTTTCCAAACACTTCTTCAAATCCGCGGCAGAACCAGTTTCTGTCACTCCCACCCTCTACGCTTTCTCACACAAGGCAGGCTGGATTCCCATCCATACAATATGATCCATAGTCAGCTCATCCCCGAAGATAATTTCCTTATCCTCATCCACATCGATAATGGCAGCCAACCCAGCATAGGGCAAGCCGAAAAAATAAAGAAAAGTAGAATCCTGGCGGAAATGATAAGTATTATCCTCGCCACTCTCCTCGTTGTCCCAAATAGCAAGAAACCTATCCCCACGTTTTTTCAAACTATTACGATGGGTTGTATAAGTTTCTTTTGCAAACATAATCTTATGTTTTTTATATAGATGACAGGTAAAGATAGCCATCCCCTTAAAATAATCCCCCCAAAAAGGAAGATTATTACAATACAATTTCCTATTTTTGTCGCAATAAACAAGGAAATAAAAATATTATGGCACAAGGCTCACGTCAAGTACAAACACAAGCCCAGCAACAAATACAGACTTTATCTCCACAACAAATACTGGTAGTGAAATTGCTGGAACTGCCCACTGTGGAGTTGGAAGAACGTATCCATTCCGAAATACTGGATAATCCGGCCCTGGAGGAAGGGAAAGAAATGCCCGAAAATGAAGATGACAACACAGAATACGTTGAGAACGAAGACGGAAATACAGACTCGAACGAAGATTTTTCATTAGGCGATTACAGCAACGAAGATGATATTCCCGATTATAAACTACAGGAACATAATCGTTCCAAAGAAGGAGTAGCCGAAGAAATCCCTTTCTCGGATGCCGTATCTTTTTATGAAATATTGAAAGACCAGTTGCAGATGCAGGAACTTACCCCAGAACAACGAGATATAGCCGAGTACTTGATCGGTTCATTGGACGATGACGGCCTGTTACGCAAAAATATGGAGTCTATCATGGATGAACTTGCCATCTATCGAGGCATCTATACCACTGAGGAGGAATTAAATAAAATCTTGGAAATAATCCAAGACTTTGATCCGGCAGGTATCGGTGCCCGCAGTTTACAAGAATGTCTTCTGCTACAAATACAAAGAAAAGCCGATTCGCCGTTGAAACAAATAGAACTGGACATCATCGGTAAATGTTGTGATGAATTTACCCGCAAAAATAAAGAAAGGATTATCCAAAAACTAGGTATTACCGAAGAACAATATAATGAGGCGGTGAGCGATCTCACCAAGCTGAATCCTCGTCCGGGCAGTTCACTGGGTGAAGCAATGGGTAAAAATATGCAGCAGATTATTCCCGATTTCATCGTAGAAACGTATGAAGACGGCACCATTACTCTAAGTTTAAACAATCGTAATGTTCCTGAGTTGCGTCTGAGCCGTCAGTTCACCGAATTGCTGGATGAACACACTCGCAACAAAGACAATCAGAGCAAAGCCTCAAAGGACGCACTGATGTTCCTAAAACAAAAAGTAGATGCCGCACAAGGTTTTATCAACGCCGTAAAACAGCGACAACATACGTTGCTCACCACCATGCAAGCCATTATAGATATTCAACGCCTCTTCTTTTTAGAAGGAGACGAATCCTTGCTGAAGCCCATGATCTTGAAAGATGTAGCCGAACGCGCGGGATTGGATATTTCCACCATATCACGGGTAAGCAACAGCAAATATGTACAAACAAACTATGGTATCTATTCGTTGAAATTCTTTTTCAGCGACGGTTACACCACCGAAGACGGTGAAGAACTCTCTGTCCGCGAAATCAAGCGTATTCTGAAAGAATGTGTAGACACCGAAGACAAGGAAAAACCGTACACTGATGATG
>ERZ779643.2585-NODE-2585-length-10189-cov-2.094336_pt1 | contig 10189 bp, 8 predicted proteins | sample MGYA00511564_ERZ779643 | MGnify/ENA primary metagenome ERZ779643 (study PRJEB29588, sample SAMEA2147114) | human gut metagenome | biome: human gut; feature: human-associated habitat; material: faeces | place: Denmark | collected 2008/2010 ... | reverse complement strand
GCCACCGTTTTCAGGAGTTCATGGAAGCGGGCGAGTTCAGTGAAGGGCACATGTTGGCCTATATCGGTGCGGCTGCTGCCTATATGCATGGTGAGGAATGGTTGGAACAGCTGCTGGACTATATAAAGGGCAATATCGATTTCACGGAGAACTACCTGCGCGAGCATATTCCGGGCATCGGCATGATACGTCCGCAGGCTTCTTACCTTGTTTTTCAGTGATTAATTTAGCAATCTTACCAGCAGTTGTAGTTTTACCTGAACCCTGTAAACCAACCATCATGATGATTGTAGGATCTTTAGAGTAGTCTACAGTCACCATTTCTGTACCAAGTAATGATACTAATTCATCATGAACAATCTTAACAAGAACCTGTCCTGGTTTTAATGAACCAATAACGTTCTGACCGATTGCTTTTTCTTTTGTATTTGCAATAAACTCTTTAACTACCTGGTAGTTAACATCGGCTTCAAGTAAAGCCAAACGGATTTCACGAAGCATCTCCTCCATGTTTGCTTCAGTAAGAGTCGCTTGTCCTGTTACCTTTTTTAATGTCTCTTGGAGTCTATCTGATAAAGATTCAAAAGCCATAATTACCTCCCTAGATATTCTTCAGCATTTCAAGATATTCATCAATATCTTCATGCTTCTTATTCTTTTCTTCTTCAATCTTATTAATTAAATTAAGTCTCTTACGATGATTTTCAAGAATATGTAATTTAGATTCATACTTCTCTAAACTCATCACAGAACGCTTAATATTATCAAAAACAGCATTTTTAGAAACATTTAAGTCTTCAGCTATTTCTGATAGAGACAGATCTTCCTCATAGTAAAGAGTTAGATACTGTTTCTGTTTGTCTGTCAACAATTCTCTATAACAATCCATCAAGAGGATGACTTGTTCTTTCTTTTTTAACTCTTCATCCATCATCTTACTCCATTAGATCATTACACAAACCATAAATATACTGTTCAAGATCAAATTCCTGTAAGTCATCAATCTTTTCACCTAGACCAATAAACTTAACAGGGATATTCAACATATCCTTAATAGAAAGAATAATACCACCCTTGGCAGTACCATCCATCTTAGTAAGGACAATACCTGTAATATCTGTAATCTTAGAGAATTCTACAGCCTGTGAAATACCATTCTGACCTGTTGTTGCATCTACTACAAGTAATGTTTCCTGAGGTCCTTCTGGTACAACTCTCTTGATGATACGATTCATCTTTTCAAGTTCCTTCATTAAGTTTACTTTGTTCTGTAAACGTCCTGCTGTATCACAGATGAGTACATCATAACCGCCTGCTTTTGCCTGTTCTAATGCATCAAAGATAACAGAAGATGGATCTCCCCCTTCTTTACCCTTAACACAAGGAATATTTAAACGGTTTGCCCATTCAGCAAGCTGTTCAATGGCACCAGCTCTAAATGTATCACCAGCAGCCACCATAACCTTCTTGCCTTCTTCATGAATAATCTTATTGGCAAGCTTAGCGATAGTAGTTGTTTTCCCTGCACCATTGACACCAACCATCAAGATGACTGTTAAGTCATTTTCTGCATAGTTGATCTTAGTTGTCATATATGAATCATTGGCATAGATGACAAACATCTTATCAACGATAATATCATTAATCGCATGAGGATCCTTGATATTTTCAAGACGTACTTCCTTCTTGATTTCATCTACAATCTTCATAACCATGTTGACACCAACATCACTCATGATCAGGATATTTTCTAACTCATCAAAATATTCATCGTTGATTTCACGATATCTTGCGGCTAACGCATTAATTTTAGATGAGAAAGAAGCAGATGATTTATCAAGACCAGCAACATACTTCTCATTCTGTTTTGTAGACTTACCTACAAATGTTTCTTTAATCTTTTGAAAAAATCCCATAATGCATCCTCCTAACTGCTTGCATATTCAGTAGCATCCTTAAGCTTAACACTGACAAGCTTAGTGACACCTTTTTCCTGCATTGTAGCCCCATATAATAGGTCACATTCAGCCATAGTTCCTTCACGATGTGTAACGACAATAAATTGTGTCTGATCTGAGAAACTACGTAAATACTTCGCAAAACGCTCTACATTCGCAATATCAAGAGCCGCTTCTACTTCATCGAGAATACATAAAGGAGATGGCTTTACGCTGATCATCGCAAATAAACAGCTTAATGCGATTAGTGCATTTTCTCCTCCTGAGAAAGAATGCAGCTTAGCAGCCTTTCCAGGTGGCTGTGCTTCAATATCAATACCTGTTTCTAGAATATTATCTGGATCAGTATATTTAAGTGAAGCATGTCCTCCGCCAAATAAATAACGGAATACATCGTTGAACGCCTTATTGATTGCTTCAAATGAAGCGCTGAACTTCTCAACCATAATAGCATCCATATCTTTAATAGCTTTTAATAAGCTATCCTGTGCTTCTAATAATTGTGAACGCTGCGTACTTAGTGTTTCATAACGTGTACTTACATCATTGTATTGTTCAATGGATTCTACATTGACATGTCCTAGTGACGCAATACGCTGTCTTAAATCACGTACTTTATCCTTAGCCTTATCAATATCAATGGACATATCGGCTTTTTCCTGCGCATGTTCATAAGTCATTGCATACGCATCATTAAGTCTTAATAAGTAGTTCTGAATCTCTGTTTCTAAACGAGACTTTGCGACCTTCTTATCCGTACTCTGACTTTCTACATCCTTTAAAGCAGCACGATGTTCACGTAAACGACGAGAGACTTCATCATTTTCATTCACATAACCCATACGGATTGTACGTTTTGCCTGAATTGTTTCTTTTAATTCATCACGACGTCTTTTTGCATCATTTAAACGATCGAGTAATTCATTGTTTTGAGTGCCTTTGATGACTTCATCAAGTTCGACACTCTGGTGTGTTAAGTTTTCATAATCAGCCTTAGCAACTTCATATTCATTCTTCTTATTTGTGACAACAAGTTCAAGTTTTGCGAGAGACATCTGTTTCTGCATAAAGAGCTGTCCGATTTCTCTTCCCTCATTTTCTAATGTATGAAGATCTGACTTCATCTTATTAAGGTCTTTTTCTTGTTGATCTAATGTACGAGACACACGTTCTAATTCTCTTTTAGACATCATTGAATTATTTGTATGCTTATTTGCCCCACCAGTTAAAGAACCACCGACATTGATGATATCTCCTTCGAGGGTGACAACACGATAGCGATGATAAATAGACTTTGCGATTTCTGTCGCATTGTCTAGATGATCAGCTACAATTGTATTACCTAACTGGTTTAATACAACATCACTAATAGACTTATCATAAGTCACAAAATCACTCATTACACCTAAGTATCCAAGAGACTGTTCAGCAAGCATCTTTGCTTCGTCTCTTAATAATCTAGGTTTCATTGTATCAATAGGTAGGAATGTCGCACGTCCTGCCTTATTCTTTCTCAAGAAATAAATAGCTTCTTTTGCCTGATCATTTGTACGAGTGACAATAAATTGCACTGCCCCACCTAGCGCTGTTGCAAGTGCTGTTTCATAGGTTTCCTCTGTTTCAATCAGATCACCTAAAGTTCCACAAATACCAGACAAAGAATTCTTCGCACCTAAAATAGTACGTACACCATAGCTATAGCCACTCTTATTCTCAATAATATCAGTCAATCTTGTCTTCTCAGTACGAGAATTATGAATGTCAATATTCTTCTTTTCAATTAACGAACGAAGATTTGCCTGCTGTTTCTTATTTAAGGAATCCTTTTGAGAAAGGTCATTCTTTTCTTTCTTGACATCATTATAACGCTTCACTCTATCGTTATAATCTATAATCGCATCTTGAAGAATAGACTTCATACTTGCTTTCTTTTGTTCTATATCTTCCTGGCTTGTTGTTTCTAATATATGCTTACGATTGGCATCAATTTCAACCTTCTGTGTTTCAAGACTGCTGACTTCATTCATTGCCTCTAATAGCTTTTCCTGAAGTTCATTGACTTCCTGGTCAAGTGCATACATCTTCTTTTCAAGTTCTTCACTCTGCTTTTCATCAAGAATAACAGCACCATCATTGGTAATACGTTCATTTTCTAGGTCTTCTAACTCTTTATTTAAAGTCTTTAATTCTTCAGAAAGAGTACTGATTTCCTTTACTAGCACTGAAACTTCTACTTTCTGAAGTTCTTCTTTGAACTCTAAATATGTTTCAGCCTTTTCTTTTTGTCTTTTCAATGGTCCTATCTGTCGTTCTAATTCACTACAGATATCCTGAACACGGTCTAGATTGTCTGTTGTACGTTCAAGCTTTCTGACTGTTTCAATCTTACGTTTCTTATATTTTGCAACACCTGCTGCTTCTTCAAACATCGCACGTCGATCTTCTGGTTTGCTTTTCACAAACTCATTGATATTATTCTGAGAAATAATAGATAAAGAATCTCTACCAAGACCTGTATCCATAATCAAATCAGTAATATCCTTTAAACGGCACTGTTCTCTATTTAATAAGAATTCAGAATCACCTGTACGATAAAGACGACGTGTGATTTCTATTTCATTAGAATTAAAATCAAGAAAATGATCTTCGTTATTAAAGACAAGTGTCACTTCTGCTTCACCCTGTGCTTTACGATCTTCACTTCCAGAGAAAATGACATCCGTCATTGTTTCTCCACGCATTGCCTTTGCAGACTTTTCTCCTAGTACCCAGCGGATGGCATCAGTAATATTTGATTTACCGCATCCATTAGGCCCTACTATTCCAGTAATACCTGGCATGAATTCAACTACACTTTTATCCGCGAAGGATTTAAAACCATGAAGTTCAATTCGTTTTAAATACATGTTATTCCTCTCTAATCTAAAATAACTTTGCCGTCTTCAAAACCTTTTACGATTGCAAGAGACTGTACTTCATATCCAGCTTCTTCAATTCTATGTCTTCCCTGCTGGAATCCTTTTTCAACGACAATACCAATACCTTCTACTGTTGCACCTGCTTGATGACATAAGTCAATCATGCCCATAACAGCTTCACCATTAGCTAAGAAATCATCCACGATTAATACATGGTCTTCTGGACTTAAATATTTCTTAGAAATCTGTCCAATATAGTCTTTATTCTTAGTATAAGAATGAATTTCTGTAGTATAGAAATCATTGTCAGTAATTGCAGAAGAACCTTTCTTAGTAAATACTACATGACAATTATTGAATTTCTGTGCAACGACAACAGCTAAACCAATACCGCTTGCTTCAATAGTAACAATCTTGTTGATTGGTTTATTGTTATATCTTTCATAGAATGCATCTGCAATCTTATTAAATAGTTCTACATCAATCTGATGATTTAAAAAACTATCTACTCTTAATACATTTTCATTAATAACATATCCGTCTTCTAAAATCTTCTTCTTTAATTCTTCCATCTTCACTAATCCTTTTTCTTTTTTGTGAGTCCTGTAAACATCTCATATGGGATATAAACAGTAAATACAGAACCAACATCTTCTTGTGATTCTACATCTATTTTATAGTGATGTAAATCAATAATCCTTTTTACTATAGATAAACCAAGTCCATTTCCTTCAATTGTACGTGATTTATCCTGTCTATAGAATCTTTCAAAGATATGAGAAATAGCATCTTGGCTCATTCCCACACCTGTATCTTCAAATCTTACCTGTAGTTCAGTCGGTGTTCTTCTCACTTCTACTGTTACTACACCATGCTCATTCGTATACTTGATCGCATTACTTAATAAATTGATCCATACCTGTTCCATACGGCTTTCATCTGCTTCAATAATGAATTCTTTTTTAGGATGAATGAATTCTATTTCAATATCCTTACTTAAAGCCGCATTATCTTCCATCTCAATAACACGATTAAGCTGTTCAATAAGTGGGAATTCACTCTTATCTAATGATGTATCTTCACCATCTAATAATGTTAATTGAAGCATATTCTTAGATAGATGAGACAAACGATTTGAATTGAACAATATAATATCTGCATATTTCTGTCTTTGTTCATCTGTCAGATTCTCATTCTTTAATATTGTCGCAAATCCACTAATAGCCGTTAAAGGCGTCTGGAACTCATGAGATACATCCGATATAAATTGTTGTCGGATTGTTTCCTGCTTAGCGAGTCTGACTGCCATTTGATTGAAGGAAGCATACAATGAGGATATTTCATCCTTTCCTTCATAATTGACACGCACCTTATAATTCCCTTTCGCAAGCTCATCAGTGACCTTTGTGAGACGTGAGATTGGTTTCACAATAATATCTGCAACAATCAGGAAGACAATACTTCCTGTCATCATAAAGATGATAGCTGCACTTGTATAAGACTTCATAAAGATATCTTTTGTAGCAGAAAAATCCTTCTGAACTGTAATCACATATGTTTGATTATCAATCTTAAATGCTTTTGCATATTGCGAAATGATTCCTTCGCTACGTAATGACTTTTCTTTAGAAGTCGCAAGTGTTTTTAATTCATCATCTTTAAGTATAAGTTTCTTATTAACATGTCCATAACTTTTTGTCTGTCCTTCACATGTGACGGTGAAAGACATTTCTGATGTTTCTGAATAATCTGCTAAAATCTTATCCTGATTCTTATCATCAATTAACTTGATCAAATCTGCAATATGATTGGAAGAATGTTCTAACTCTTCTAATGCCAGTTGATCAGAGTCACGATTATAAGATCTGATTGTAAAGAAACAACAGATTGAAAAGCTTAATAAAGATGTTAATAAAAAGCCAATTATAAGTTTACTATAAATAGACTTCATTACTCAACCTCTATTTTATAACCTAAGCCACGTACTGTCACAACTTTGAATCCTGGGAGATGCCCAAGATTCTCACGAATACGCTTAATGTGAACATCTACTGTACGATCAAAACCGTCATAATCCATTCCCCAGATTTTTTCAATAAGCTGTTCTCTCGTGAAAATCTGATTAGGATTCTTTGCGAGTTCAAATGCCAATTCAAACTGTTTTAAAGGAAGATGGATAATCTGATCCTGATAACGTACTTCATATTTATCACCATCAAAGATGACATCACCAATCTTCACTACATTTGAAGAATTAATACTATAACGTTTTAAGATGGTTTTAACACGCGCCATTAATTCATCTGGGTCAAAAGGTTTTGTAACATAGTCATCAATACCTAAAGAGAATCCTCTTAATTTATCTTTTGATTGTGATTTAGCTGTCAACATAATGACCGGGAATTCACGATATTGTCTCATTTGTTCAACAAGTTCAAAACCATCCATTCCGGGCATCATGATATCTACAACAGCCAAATCAATATATTGGTTTTCTACTATATCCAATGCTTCTTCAGCATTCGCTGCTTCAATTGTATCAAAACCTGCTTTATCGAGATAGAAACGCACTAATTCTCTAATATGCATTTCATCATCTACAACCATGATTTTAGATTTCATCTTATTTCACCTCATTTATTCTCATTATATCATACTTATTGCATCATGAAGAGATGAAAGTAAGTCCTCAAGCTGATCTAGACTCGAAAGTGTTGCACCTGAAGCAAGGGCATGTCCTCCCCCACCAAACTTTGCAGCCACTTCATTAATAATCGCATTTCTAGAACGAATAGAGACACGGTAGACATTATCTTTCGTATTTTCTGTAATAGCACACCAGACTTCAAATTCCTTAACATTCGCAAGTGTATTGACGTAGCTAGAGCCTTCTTCACGACTAATACCTAATTCTTTAAGGTCTTCATCCTTCAATATATAGTAAGCCACTTTATCATTGACTTTATAATTGTTCAAGATAAACTGTGTGACTTTTAAATCTTTTTCTTCTCTTAAATACATTGTTTGATAGATTTCTTCAATATTAATACCGAATTCCAATAAGTAAGATGCTGCCTTGAATGTACGCGCATCAGTAGAGCGATACATGAAACGATTTGTATCACCAATAATACCCATATATAAAGCACGTGCACCTTGTTCATTTAAAGAATAAACATCCTTTACTTCTTCTAATAATAGAGAAACAATCTGAGAAGCACTTGATGCAGTGGCATCTTCAATATTGATATCTCCATAAGAATCTACGACGATATGATGATCAATCTTAATGATCTTCTCACATACTGAAATATCACCATCAATACGTTCACGATTAGCTGTATCAATCACAATACCTAGAGTAGGAAGTTCTTTTTCTTCATCTATAGGGGCATTGAATTTTTCCCATAAAACATTCTCAAAGCTCCCTTTTAACACAACATTGATTTCTGGAAAGTTTTCTTTTAAGAAATAATACATACCTACAGTAGAACCAAAAGCGTCATAATCAGGATTAATATGACGATATAAGAATACTTGTTTATATTGTTTTAATAAATTAATTATTTTATCCATAATTTAACCCACCTTTTCCCCCATTTTAACATACTTTCATAGAAATAAAAAAGACAGAAATCAATATATGACTTCTGTCTGTCATTTTATCCTAAATGTAATAGTTTCATAGTATCTCTAGCGATTTCTACTTCTTCATTTGTAGGGATTACAAAGACATCAATCTTAGAGAACTGATGAGAGATTAATCTATTTTCGTCTGAACGAATCGCATTTGATTCTTCATTGAGGAATACACCTAGTGCACGAGAACAATCATCGATAATCAAACGTCTTAAGTAAGCAGCATTTTCACCTACACCCGCAGTGAAGGCAATCGCATCTAAGCCACCTAATTCAACGAAATACTGACCAATATATTTAGAAACAATACGTGAATATAATAAACCAGTTAATAATGCACGTTCATCACCTTCATTGAATAAAGCATTTTCAATATCACGTGAATCTGAAGAAATACCTGAAATACCAAGCATTCCTGATTTCTTATTATAGATATCTAATACTTCATCAGGTGTTTTATTCAATTTCTTACATAAATAAGGCATGATAGATGGATCGATTGTACCACATCTAGATCCCATCATTACACCTGCCAAAGGTGTGAATCCCATTGATGTATCAATACACTTACCATCTAATACTGCAGAAAGTGATGCGCCATTACCTAAATGACATACGATGATACGTGAATGTTTTGGATTACCTAATTCTTTAATAACCTGCTCAGAAACATATTTATGACTTGTACCATGTGCACCATATTTTCTAATCTTATAGTCTGTATAATATTCTAATGGTAATGGATATAAATATCTTTCTCTATCCAATGTCTGATGGAATGCTGTATCAAATACGAATACATGTCCTACTCCTGGAAGAGCTTCTTTGAATGCACGATATCCTACTAAGTGTGCAGGGTTATGTAGTGGTGCTAATTCACATAACTCTTCTACCTTACTTACTACGTCTTCATTTACAACAGCACTAGAATCAAAGTATTCACCACCATGTACAATACGATGTCCTACCCCTTCAATTTCTTCTAGCTTTTCAACAATTTTTTCCTTCACTAATGCATCTAATACTAAAGAAACAGCGACCTTATGATCTGGAATAGGTAATTTCTCTGTTTTCTTCTGTCCATTATGTTTGATAGTAAAAATTCCTTCTTCTAGTCCAATTCTTTCCACAATACCTGAGCAGATTACTAGTTCTGAAGGCATTTCTAATAACTGGAATTTTAATGATGAACTCCCAGCGTTTACCGCCATGATTTTAGCCATACTATAACCTCCTTAAAATCATATAACTTAATTCTACTAAAATAAGATATAAAACACAACAAAAATATTGTAAGCGTTGACATTTATTTTAGGATTTTTTTTAGGTTTATTTCAGGACTTATTTCGGTTCTATCTATGGAGGAAATTAATCGTACTCCTGCAATACTTTTAATTAGAACTATAGACAAAGACCACTGCATCAGATTTCAGAGTAAATACTATTTTCCAGTAACTGAAAACGGTGACAGAAGATACTTTGCAAGAAAGACTGACTTCATGGTCATTGAGTCATTTGATCGACAGTTTCTGGCAAATATCGCTGATAAGCTTTATCTAATGGAAGAAGTACCCAAACATGAACTAGTATCAAAGGAATTTGATGCTCCTAAGGAAGCGCCTAAGAAAGAAAAGAAAAAGTATATTCCTCCAATGAATCATCCATGGAGAAAAG
>ERZ779643.2583-NODE-2583-length-10191-cov-3.789562_pt1 | contig 10191 bp, 4 predicted proteins | sample MGYA00511564_ERZ779643 | MGnify/ENA primary metagenome ERZ779643 (study PRJEB29588, sample SAMEA2147114) | human gut metagenome | biome: human gut; feature: human-associated habitat; material: faeces | place: Denmark | collected 2008/2010 ... | reverse complement strand
TTCTCCTACGACATCACCGCATTCGTGAAGCCGGGCGGCAGCCACAGTCTGGTCGTCTTCGCCACGAGCGACCTGCGCAGCGGCAAACAGACTGCCGGCAAACAGTCGCTGCAATACGCCTCGCACAGTTGCGACTACACCCGCACGACAGGCATCTGGCAGACGGTGTGGATGGAGGCCGTGGCTCCCGAGGCCCTCGCACGCGTCCAAATGACGACCGACATCGACCAGCAGCAGCTGATCGTCGCCCCGCAGTTCTTCCGGGAAAGCCCGAACACGCTCCGGGTGACCCTTCGGGACGGCGGCAAGGTCGTCGGCACGCGGCAGGTCCGGGCGTCGAACAGCAGCGTCGTCGTCATCCCGGTCAAAAAGGCCCGGCTCTGGTGTCCCGAAGACCCGTTCCTCTACGACCTGACCTACGAGGTGGTCGCCCCCGACGGCCAGGTGCTCGACGCCGTGAAATCCTATGTCGGGATGCGCAAGGTCCACATCGAAGGCAACAAAATCTACCTCAACAACGAACCCTATTACCAGCGGCTGGTGCTCGACCAGGGTTTCTACCCCGACGGTATCTGGACCGCCCCGTCGGACGACGCCCTGCGCCGCGACATCGAGCTGGGACTGGCCGCCGGGTTCAACGGCGCACGCCTGCATCAGAAGGTTTTCGAGGAACGCTACTATTACTGGGCCGACAGACTCGGCTACATCACCTGGGGCGAAAGCCCCAGCTGGGGAATGGATGCCAACGACGTGGAAACGGCCCGCAACTTCCTCTCCGAGTGGGCCGAATGCGTGGTCCGCGACCGGAACCACCCCTCGCTGCTGACGTGGACGCCGATGAACGAGGAGTGGTGGCCCGACAACACGCAGTTCCCGCGCTTCGCCTCCGACGTCTACGACCTGACGGGACGCCTCGACCCGACGCGCCCCGTCAACACCGTCAGCGGCGGCGCCGTCGTCAGGACCGACATCTGGGCCGTCCACAATTACGAGCAGAACCCGGCCAAACTGAAAGAGAAAATCTTCAGCGACGGCACGTTCTTCCATCCCCGCCTGCGGACGACCCGCGACCAGACGCGCAACATCGGATTCAACGAGGTGAAGGCGACCGCAAACTACGCCTGGCCGCAGTACGATGGCTCGTGCCCCTACCTGGTCGATGAATTCGGCGGCATCAAATGGGTGAAGGACCAGGAGAAGCAGGCCACGGATTCCCAGACCGAATCGTGGGGTTACGGACAGGCGCCCCGTACGCTCGAAGAGTTCTACACGCGGCTCGAAGGCCAGGTAGACGCGCTGCTCTCGCTCTCCGGACAGGTGTGGGGCTATTGCTACACCCAGCTCACGGACGTGGAACAGGAACAGAACGGCATCTATTGCTACGACCGCTCGGCCAAGTTCGACATGGACCGGATCAAGGCCATTTTCAGCAAACGCCCGGAACATCCCGCCCGATAACGCGCCGGACAGCCGCCCGCCCGAATGAAGCGCACCCCGAAATCCCTTTCCGGATTTTCGGGGTGCGCTTTTTATCCGGTTCGTCATCGTCCGCCCGCGGCAGAGCCTCGTGCACGAATGCGCCCGGAAACAGAAGGCGTCGCTGAATTTCTATTCGCGTGTTTTCCCGGTTTCAGAGTCTCGATATAAAGTATTCCTGCATATTCCAACGATATGCCCTTGATGAACGCTGCAATTGGAGATGCTTCATGTCGGTGCGTCGCACGGCGAGTGGCGGACGGTCCGACATGCGACCTTCTGTTTTCGGCACCATGAACTCCCGAAGGCAAAAAGCCACAGCGCCGGCACACTCCGCAATAGCAACCGACGGTTTTTAAATTATTCACGAAATATAAAAAAAGTCTCCACGGAGTACGCGGAGACAATAGGTTGAAAACCTTCGGCATATAGCCTTATTGTGATAAGATGTAGAATTCTTACACCACAAATATAGTAAAAAAAGATGAATTTCTGCAATTTTTTATTTAATTTTACAGAAAACACTTTCTTCATATGGCAAAAGTATTGGGTTTGGACCTTGGCACCAACTCACTGGGATGGGCCCTTGTCGATGAATCGGAGAACGAATATACGCTGATTGACAAAGGTGTAGACATTTTCCAGGAGGGAGTTGCCCGCGACAAAAACAATGAAAAACCTGCCGTTCAGGATCGGACGAGCGCCCGGGCACTGCGCCGCCACTATTTCCGGCGGCGTCTGCGAAAAATCGAACTGCTCAAAATACTCATCCGTTACGACCTTTGCCCGCCGTTGCCCGAGGAGCTGTTGACCGCCTGGCAAAAAGAGAAACGTTACCCGCAGGACAATGAATTCCTCCGTTGGCAGCGAACCGACGACAATGGGGATCGAAATCCTTACCACGATCGTTATGTAGCCCTGTCCGAGCGGCTCGATCTCGGGAATCGCACACAGCGCTGGCTGCTTGGCCGGGCGCTTTATCATTTGGCACAGCGACGCGGATTCCTCAGCAATCGCAAGGAAGCAGGAAATGAGAAAGAAGACGGCACGGTCAAGGAGTGTATCAAAAATCTGTCGGCTGAAATAGCAGCGGCAGGGTGTCGGTACCTCGGAGAATATTTCTACGGACTGTACCAACACAAGGAACGAATCCGCGACAAATACACCTCGCGCAACGAACACTACCTGGCCGAGTTCAATGCCATCTGCGACCGGCAGCAATTGCCCGACGAATGGCGTAAGGCGCTGCATCGGGCAATCTTTTTCCAGCGCGACCTCAAATCGCAGAAGGGGTCAGTCGGCCGATGCACCTTCGAGCCGACGAAGAGTCGGTGCCCCGTTTCGCATCCCCGTTTTGAGGAGTTCCGGATGCTGTCGTTCGTCAACAACATCCGGATTACAGGACCGGGCGACAATGCTCCACGACCTTTGACACAGGAAGAGTTCGAGACGATTCGTTCGCTCTTCTTCCGGAAAAGCAAGCCTTATTTCGATTTCGAAGAGATCGCCCGCAGAATCGCCGGCAAAGGGAAATATGCCTGCAAAGAGGAGCGTACAGAAGCTCCTTATCGTTTCAATTTCGCCCGCACGGCCACCGTATCGGGATGCCCCGTCACGGCATCGCTGCAAGCGATCTTCGGAGACGACTGGATTACGGAGATTCGCAGCCTTTACCTGCTTGGAGCAGGAAAAAACGAGGACCAGATGTTGAATGACGTATGGCACGCCCTCTTTTCGTTCAACGACGAAGGTCGGCTGCGTAGCTGGGCCTGCGAAAAATTGCAACTCACGGATGAACAAGCCAAAGCGTTTGCAGCCATCAAACTCCCGCAGGATTACGCGGCGTTGAGCCTAAATGCCATCGGCAAGATTCTGGTCTATCTGCGCTGTGGCTATCGGTACGACGAGGCGGTATTCCTGGCCAACCTGCGGGCGGCACTTCCGAAGGAGGTCTATGCCGACGAAAGCCGTCGGCATGAAATCGAACAGGACATCGCCTCGCTGCTGCTTGACTACAAGCGAAATCCGTATAACAAGTTCGATTCAAAGGAGCACCGCATTGCCGACTATTTCAGCGATCATGGATTGGATGCCTCTCGTCTGATCCGTCTTTATCATCCCTCGAAAATCGAGACCTATCCGGATGCGCAACCCAAGGCAAATGGCATTCTGCAACTCGGCTCTCCACGTACTGCGACCATTCGCAACCCGATGGCCATGCGGGCCCTGTTCCGATTGCGCAACCTGATAAACACGCTGTTACGCGAAGGCAGGATCGACCGAGACACGAAGATCCGGATTGAATTCGCCCGCGGACTCAATGATGCGAACAGGCGGAAGGCCATCGAGCAGTATCAGCGGGAACGGGAGGTTGAGAATCGGAAATATGCCGAAGAGATCCACAGCCAGTATGCCGCCGAAACCGGCCGCGAGATAAAACCCTCGGACGACGAAGTGCTGAAATACCGGCTGTGGGAAGAACAGCAGCACGTCTGTCCCTATACCGGGCGGCAAATCCGCATTTCGGACTTCGTCGGGTCGGCTCCGGATTTCGACATCGAGCACACGCTCCCGCAGGCTCGCGGCGGCGATGACTCGCAGATGAACAAGACGCTCTGCGAAAACCGGTTCAACCGGGAGACAAAACGGGCGAAACTGCCGGCCGAGTTGTCCAACCATGTCGAGATCATGGAGCGGATCGAATCGTTTGGCTGGCGGGAAAAAATGGAGAGTCTGCAAAAGCAGATTGAAGCCCAGGTTCGCAGGAGCAAAAGCGCAGCGATTAAATCCGAAAAGGACGACGCCATTCAGCGCCGTCACTATTTGCAGATGCAACTCGACTACTGGCGCGGGAAATACGAACGCTTCACCATGGCCGAGATTCCCGAAGGATTCAGCAATCGGCAGGGAGTCGACATCGGCATCATCGGCAAATATGCACGGCTCTATCTGAAGACGGTTTTTGACCGAATCTATACGGTCAAGGGTTCCACGACCGCCGCGTTCCGCAAGATGTGGGGACTGCAGGAGGAGTATGCCCGCAAGGAGCGCACGAACCACGTCCACCACTGCATCGACGCCATCACGATCGCCTGTATCGGCCGCCGGGAGTACGACCGCTGGGCGCAATATGTCGCCGACGAGGAGCGATACGGCTACGGCGAAAGCGGCAAACCCCGCTTCGAGAAACCCTGGCCGACCTTTACCGAAGATGTCAAGGCGGCGGCCGACGAACTGCTCGTTGCCCACCACACGCCCGACAACATGACCAAACAGACGCGCAGGAAGTTACGGGTTCGCGGCCGGATAAAGTTGAATGCCGACGGGGAACCAATCTACCAGCAAGGAGACACGGCTCGCTGCCGGTTGCATCAGGATACCTTCTACGGCGCTATTAAGCAGGATGGAGAGATCCGCTATGTCATCCGCAAATCGCTCGCGCAGTTACAGCCGACGGACATCGACAAGATTATCGACGATGCAGTCCGGGATCGCGTACGGGAGGCAATCGACGAGGTCGGATTCAAGACGGCGATGAATCCCGATGAATACACGATCTGGATGAACCGGGAAAAGGGCATTCCCATCCGCAAGGTGCGGATCTTCACACCGAGTGTCAAACATCCGATCGCGCTAAAAAAACAGCGCGACCTATCTGCAAAAGAGTACAAGCGGGATTATCATGTCGTAAATGAGGGGAACTATTGCACGGTCATCTATGAGGGCCAGGACAAAAAGGGCAAAACGAAACGCACCTTTGAACTCGTCAGCAACCTCGAAGCTGCCCAATATTTCAAAGCCAGCGCTGACCGGGAAGCCCGCCCCGATCTGGTACCGCAGACCGACACGAACGGTTTCCCCTTGAAATACATCTTAAAAACGGGGACCATGGTCCTGTTTTATGAAAATACCCCGGCAGAACTTTATGAATGTACCCGCAAGGAGTTGGTAAAACGACTCTACAAGGTAACAGCAATGGCTGCAGAAGGACGGGTACAGTTCCTCTTTCATCAGGAGGCCCGAGATCAGAAAACACTTACCTCCTTATATGGAGCTGGGACCTCTCAATTCTGCCAATCCAATCCATCACCGAAATTGCGCCTCAGCGTTTCCAATTTTAACATGTTGGTGGAAGGTTATGATTTCGAACTGACCGTAACGGGCGAGATAAAATTCAAAGATGACCGGCCATGCTGAAACGAACCTTGTTTTTTTCGACACCCTACTGTTTGAGCCTGCGCAACGGCCAGATGATCATCCACACGCGCGAGGCCCCCGACCAACGGAAAAGCATCCCGATCGAGGATATCGGCTTCGTGGTGCTGGAGGACCAGCAGACCTCCATCACGCTGCCGCTCTTGAATGCGCTGTCGGACAACAACGTGGCAGTTATCCTGTGCGGAGAGAACCGAATGCCGAACGCCTTGTTGATGAATTTGGATTCAAACAGAACGCAAGGTGAACATTATCGGATGCAGATCGCTGCATCCGAACCGCTGAAGAAGGGCCTTTGGAAACAGATCGTCGAGACCAAAATCCGCAACCAGGCTGCCTTGCTGCGGAAGCTGGGGTATGACGGAGACAAACTGAAACCCTGCTACATGAATGTCAAGAGCGCCGACGCCGACAACCGGGAGGGCATAGCAGCGAGAATCTACTGGTCAGAACTGTTCGGTGCCGAATTTTACCGTTCCCGCGAAGGTTCGCCGCCCAACAACCTGCTCAATTACGGCTATACGATCCTGCGAGCCGCCGTGGCCCGTGCGATCATGGGCTCCGGACTGTTCCCAGCATTCGGGATCTTCCATCGGAATCGTTACAACTCCTTTCCGCTGGCCGATGACGTAATGGAACCCTATCGACCGTATGTCGACGAATTGGTCTACCAACTTTACAGGAACGGGAATACACAACTGACCAAAAAGGTGAAAGGCGAACTGTTGCGGCTCCTGTTTGTCGATACTCGTTTCGACAAGGTTGTGCGACCTCTCGAAGTAGGACTTATGTTTTCAGCCTCTTCCCTGGCTAAATGCTTTGCTGGAACCCAAAAAAAGATTGCATATCCTTTATTGGAGTAGTCGAATGTCAGAAGTACGCTTGAATGCTTATCGAATCATGTGGTTGTTTGTCTTTTTTGATTTGCCAACCAATACAAAAACGGAACGACGTCATGCGGTGCAATTTCGCAAGGCGTTGGAAAAAGATGGTTTCACAATGATGCAGTATTCAGTCTATGTGCGCCATTGTGCATCGAAGGAGAATATGCAGGTTCACATTAAGCGGGTTCGACGATCGATGCCTCCGACAGGATTTACAAGTATTCTTGCTGTAACGGACAAACAGTATGGAGACATATTAAATTTTTGGGGTAAAAGCGAACGAGCAAAACCGGAAATTCCGCAACAATTGGAATTTTTCTGATAAATCGTTATTTTCGTTCTTTGAAATACGGAAAATGCATCAAACTGGCTTCGTCGGAACACCCGATCGTATTTTTATAGTGGCAGACAGCCCGTAAGTAACACTTTATCAATCAATATGAGGCCCGACGTTGTGGTTTGATGTAGAATTTCGATAAGATACAACCCTATGGCAATTCACGCACTCTTGCCAGAGGTTGTGGTTTGATGTAGAATTTCGATAAGATACAACCGTGCTCAATTTTCGAAGCAAAGAAGGTTTGTTGTGGTTTGATGTAGAATTTCGATAAGATACAACCAACACTCTCCAGCATCTCACATACAAATAGTTGTGGTTTGATGTAGAATTTCGATAAGATACAACTCGGGGGACGGCAAATCGGCTTATGTGCCCGTTGTGGTTTGATGTAGAATTTCGATAAGATACAACGATTTCTGCGGCACTCTTTGTCGTCCACAAGTTGTGGTTTGATGTAGAATTTCGATAAGATACAACCTTAAAGGCGACGAACACCCCTTGCCGAAGTTGTGGTTTGATGTAGAATTTCGATAAGATACAACAATGTGGTGGAAACCGGGTAGCCGTCCTGGTTGTGGTTTGATGTAGAATTTCGATAAGATACAACCGCAGGGGACCATGAGCCACTGGCGGGCAAGTTGTGGTTTGATGTAGAATTTCGATAAGATACAACGTCGCCCGTCGTGGCGATGTAATTCGAGAAGTTGTGGTTTGATGTAGAATTTCGATAAGATACAACACGAACAAAGCAGGATAGTAAGGACGAGGGTTGTGGTTTGATGTAGAATTTCGATAAGATACAACGCTCGTATCGCTTTTCGTAACGCGAAGCTGTTGTGGTTTGATGTAGAATTTCGATAAGATACAACAGTACACAGAACCAGCAGGAAAACCAAGCCGTTGTGGTTTGATGTAGAATTTCGATAAGATACAACTGCTGAAATCTCCACTGGCGGCGAGCGTTGTTGTGGTTTGATGTAGAATTTCGATAAGATACAACAAACGTCTCCAACCAATCACTATAGCGACTGTTGTGGTTTGATGTAGAATTTCGATAAGATACAACAGAAGGAGCGGTTGTATGGTCTCCGATAGGGTTGTGGTTTGATGTAGAATTTCGATAAGATACAACTAAGCTAAAAGAGTGTCGGCATTAGCCCAGTTGTGGTTTGATGTAGAATTTCGATAAGATACAACCCTTTAGCAATTCACGAACTCTTGCCAAAGGTTGTGGTTTGATGTAGAATTTCGATAAGATACAACACAGAAATACACGTTGTTGTTCGCCGAGTGTTGTGGTTTGATGTAGAATTTCGATAAGATACAACCTGTTCCGACGTTTAATCCCTACACCATTCGTTGTGGTTTGATGTAGAATTTCGATAAGATACAACTTAGCGGTGTCGAGATTGTTTAGGCGCAGGTTGTGGTTTGATGTAGAATTTCGATAAGATACAACAGGTCCTACCTCGTCCTACATCGAAGAAAGTTGTGGTTTGATGTAGAATTTCGATAAGATACAACCAAACTTTTAAATTATATAGCTATGACAGGTTGTGGTTTGATGTAGAATTTCGATAAGATACAACAGATAAGCCGACATATTTACGCGACCTATGGTTGTGGTTTGATGTAGAATTTCGATAAGATACAACGACACACCAGAATATGAAATGTACGACGACGTTGTGGTTTGATGTAGAATTTCGATAAGATACAACGAATCGCAGGTCGGACGATCCGCGCGGTTGTTGTGGTTTGATGTAGAATTTCGATAAGATACAACACTGACTCGGCAACTCTAGCTCGGGTCAAGGTTGTGGTTTGATGTAGAATTTCGATAAGATACAACAAAAAGGTCTGCGGCCGGATGAATAGCCAGTTGTGGTTTGATGTAGAATTTCGATAAGATACAACAGGCCACGCTTAAGGGGGCGAATGTATCGGTTGTGGTTTGATGTAGAATTTCGATAAGATACAACCTTTTAGCCTGCGTATTTGCGTCGGCCATAGTTGTGGTTTGATGTAGAATTTCGATAAGATACAACCATTTCCGTTCCCAAACTCTTCTAACATTTGTTGTGGTTTGATGTAGAATTTCGATAAGATACAACCGATCGAAATTAAGGCCGCCGCGGTTCTTGTTGTGGTTTGATGTAGAATTTCGATAAGATACAACTCCGGCTTATTAACATAAGGTGAAGATTTGTTGTGGTTTGATGTAGAATTTCGATAAGATACAACATTACGCTGACGACGCAAGCAGTCCTCGCAGTTGTGGTTTGATGTAGAATTTCGATAAGATACAACTCAAACTGTTTTTGCCAGTTAGCATAAGAAGTTGTGGTTTGATGTAGAATTTCGATAAGATACAACGGAGACGTGATTACGTCCTCCTTCTTGTTTGTTGTGGTTTGATGTAGAATTTCGATAAGATACAACCGGAAGTCGCACCAGTGGGAATAAGACGACGTTGTGGTTTGATGTAGAATTTCGATAAGATACAACTTTAGCTGCATTTACAAGACGCGCTTCGTCGTTGTGGTTTGATGTAGAATTTCGATAAGATACAACTTCAAGATTTCCGTAACACTGTGAGAAGAAGTTGTGGTTTGATGTAGAATTTCGATAAGATACAACATAAAGTAAATTGTATACATTTGCAGTGTGTTGTGGTTTGATGTAGAATTTCAATAAGATACAACCGGCAGTATTGGAATGCTGCATAATTGCAACTGTTGTTTACATTACCCTTTTGACTCAAGAAGATTTCAAACTCCCTTAAATACGTCAAATCCAATTCATCAAAACGCATATTGACCGAGCGGAATTGCGACACAAGGACCAACGTTACCTTATGTTTGCTGGCGGAACTGTACTTTTCGACTTTTTCCAAGCGTTCGATAATCTGTTTGAAGTACTCCCCGACCGTGCAGTTGATTCGTTTGCCGTTCTGTTCAAACAGCGTATCGAATGTAACGGGAATTTCCAGCACCTCCAACTTTTTGATTTTCTTCTCGTATTCACGTATCTTGGAGGTTATTTGAAACTGTATTTCTGCTCTATCGGGGCAGTCGGCGGTAGGTTGTTGCTTGTCGAAATCCCAATGCACCAAAGCTTCCGAAATGCCCAGACCGACGAACTTACGGCGGCGGTCATGGGTAAAGACAAGAGCAAGAGGGGCTAAACGGTTTCTGTTGATAGCGTCTCTGCGACATACGACGTTGATTGTCATAATCTTTACGGATTACGCAAGCAACAAAATGCGATTCGTGT
>ERZ779643.2581-NODE-2581-length-10200-cov-14.166486_pt1 | contig 10200 bp, 5 predicted proteins | sample MGYA00511564_ERZ779643 | MGnify/ENA primary metagenome ERZ779643 (study PRJEB29588, sample SAMEA2147114) | human gut metagenome | biome: human gut; feature: human-associated habitat; material: faeces | place: Denmark | collected 2008/2010 ... | reverse complement strand
CATAAATGAGATTCTAATTTCTATTATAAAATATGAATGACAGTTTAATTAATTATTTAATTTATGTAAGTTCTCTTTAAAAGTGTAAAGTTCTATAATTATCAAATATTCATAAACTATGAAGAAAAAGCAAATGAAAGCAAGTCTATTACTTGCGTCTTTATTGACGTTGGGTTTCTCGGTAACTGGGTGTACAAATGACGATTATGATTTTGACCAGATTGATGCTACGATGGGATTTGGTAGTGGCGAATTGGAAATACCTGCCAGTTCTACCATGAACATTCCTTTGTCTGATATTCTGGAACTCGAAGAGAATGGTAGTGTGAAGATTGCCGCAAATGGTGATTATCTGTTCCAATTGACAGGTTCTGGTGCATCATCTGCTTCACCAATGATTTCTCCTATTGTTCTGAGGGGTAATTCTTATTCTAATACGCTAACCTTAAATGCCAATTCTGCTGCCAAGTGTACCCGTGCAGCTGGTAGTCATCTCAGTTTTGTCTCTCCTAAGGAGTTGATGTTTAAATATAATGGTACGGATGCTGCTGTGAAGATCCTGAAAAGTGCTGAGGTGGCTGGCGAAATCGAACTGAAGATTAATCTCACTCTTGGTGGTCTTTCTTCTGCCATCACCAATATTGATAAGGCAACCCTCACCCTTCCTGGCTATCTGGAGATTTCACATGTCTCTGGTAATGGCAATGGCGTTCCTATGGTTGATGGTTCGAAGATTACGGTGAAGGATGTTTCTACAAGCAGCAACCTGCAACTCACCATCAAGGCTAAAAAACTGGATTTTGAAAAACAGGATGCCTATGGTAAGGTCGTTATCGGCAATAATGGCTCAATCAGGATGGATGGTTATTTCGCCCTCGGTATTGAGGCTAATGTAACGAGGGTTCCTACATCTGCACTGACCATCGGTGCCAACGTGAATGTCAATGATATTACCTTGAAGTCTGCTACCGGTATCTTCGACCCAGAAATCAATATCTCAAGCTTGGGTGATGTATCTGTGACTGGCGTTCCTGACTTCCTTTCAGAAGATGGCGTAAGAGCAGACTTGGATAATCCTCAGATTATTCTTTCTATCCAAAATGATATGGATGCAGCGGCAAATGTGAGTGCAAAGGTGATTTCTACCAAGAACGGTCAGAACTTGGCTACCGTGCAACTCCCTGAGATGAATATCTGCAAGACTACTGTTGCGCCAGTGACCAAGATCTGTATCTGCCGCCATAAGACTGCAGAACTGACTGCTCAGTATGGTGCTGCCAATGTATATGAGGTGAGCAACCTGGCTACGCTTATCAACAAGCATATTCCAGACCACGTACAGATTACCAATGTAGAGGCAAAGGCTGATCTCAGTCAGGAAATGACTATCGAGTTCGGCCGCAATTATCGTATCGAGCCAAGCTACGAGATTTATGCACCGTTGGCATTTGCCGAGGATGCAGTCATCGAATATGCTGATGATTTCGACGGTTGGAATGATGATCTGGATGATCTGGAATTGTCTGAAGGAACTTATGTTCGACTGACAGCCGATGCGCAGAACCTGGTTCCTGCTACCATCATCGTAGAGGCAACTCCACTCGGAGTGGATGGTACTGATATCAGTAACCTGATAGAAGTGAATGTCAAGAAGGGTACTGTGAAAGCATCTGCTGATGGCGTGACAGCCGTGAACTCTCCGCTGGAAATAGAACTCCGTGAAAAGGTAAAGGGCGGATTGCAGAAGCTCGACGGACTCTCTTATAAGGTAAAAGGTAAGGCAAGTCATGATGGAACTACCGTGACCGGTATCAACCTCAACTCTGAGAAGCATACCCTGAAGTTGGAAAACATCAAGGTGAAACTCGTGGGTAAGGTGATTGGTAACTTCAATTAATGACAGAGAGTAGTAACAGAATAATAACACACATAAAAGACAAAGAAAATGATGAATAAAATATATAAGCATCTCTTGGCTGCCTCTTTGCTGATGATGGGTGGCACCGCAATGGCTCAGACACTCAATTCCGCTTACTTTACTGACGACTACAAGTTCCGTCACGATATGAACCCGGCTTTTGAGAACAAGCAGAACTATATCACCATCCCAGCTTTGGGTAATATCAATGTCAACCTGCAGGGCAACTTCGGCTACCAGGATATTGTACTGAACAATCCGATGTACGGACAGGAGGCGGGTGCCAAGAAGATGACTTCCTTCATGAATCCTTATATTTCTGTCGATGAGGCGCTGAAAGGCTTCAGCAAGAGCAACAACCGCATACAGGGAGATGTAGGCATCGCCATTCTTTCTGCCGGTTTCAAGGGCTTTGGCGGTTATAATACCATCGAGGTGAATGCCAAGGCATCTTTCGGCGCTTCCCTGCCTTATGAGTTGTTTGAATTTGCCAAGAATACGGGCAATCAGAATTATGAGATTGGTGATGTGAGCATGATGGCTCGCTCTTATGCTGAATTGGCATTGGGTCACTCTCATCAGATTAACAAGAAACTCCGCATCGGTGCTAAATTGAAGTTCCTCTTCGGTGTGGCTGATGGTGATGTTCGTCTGGAAAACCTGCGTGCTGACCTCTCTGGTACAGACAAGTGGATTGTTTCCGGCAAGGCGAATGCCCAGGTTTCTATGAAGGGCTTTACTTATAAGACTTCAAGAGATAAATATAACAACCCGGAGAAGGGGGAGTACGAAAAGATAGATGATGTAGATGTTGATGGCGCAGGATTGGGTGGCTTCGGTATGGCACTCGACCTCGGTGGTGTCTATAAGTTGAACGATAACCTGACCCTGAGTGCTTCTGTTCTCGATTTGGGCTTCATCAACTGGAGCAACAATATGAAGGCTGTGAACAGAGCTGAGAGCTTTGAGTTCAATGGCTTCCATGATACTGCGGTAAGAGAAAACAGCGGTTCTACCATCGATGACAAGTTGGATGATTACGGCGACCAGATTACCGACTTCATCAACCTGAAGGATTTGGGCGACCAGGGTAGCCGTACTACCGCTCTGGCAGCTACGCTCAACTTTGGCGCAGAGTACAGTTTGCCAGCATACGACAAGTTGTCCTTCGGTTTGCTGAGTAGCACCCGCATCAATGGTGATTTAACCTGGAGCGAGGGTAGACTCAGTGCCAACTGGAAACCATTGAAGTGGTTGGATGGTGGTGTCAACTTTGCAGTCAGCAGTTTTGCTACAAGTATGGGTTATGTTCTGAATATCCATCCTAAGGGTTACAACTTCTTCATCGGTATGGATCACATCTTGGGCAAGACCAGCAAAGAGTTCATTCCTCTCAGTTCCAATGCCAGCATCGCATTGGGTATGAGCGTTACCTGGTAACAGATAATTGCAGGTTTGAGAAGTAGGAAAATATGATAATAGGAGGTAAACACCAATGATTAGTGTTTACCTCCTATTTATTTGTACGCTCGGCATGAGCTTATTCTAATGGGTGCAAGTCCCTAACGAACCCTAATAGCGGGAATCGTATAGCCAAGAGCAAGGGTGTCCACTGCGAGGTGGAATCTGAAAGAAGCTGGCGGCAAACATCTGACCTAACGTAGAGAAACTTCATATAAGGCATTTGACCATGGATGAGATTGCCAAACAAATCAAAGTCCTATAGCTATTCGGAATGGTTGGTGTAAATGAAGTGGGTATAAGATGGAAAGAATAAGCCCTTATCCGAGGAGGTCTCACGGACATGGCGATTAGTTGCCTTTACGAAAGTCATGGAGTAAAGCTTGCTGTGAGAAGTCAGCAGATGCCATAGTAGTGGAGTTCTCGATAACGCTCCATGAAGGGCAGAACCTATAAATTAAACGATAGTAATTGAAACGTACCTTATGAAGGAAAGAATGCAGAAAACATTGGCAGAAGTCAAGGGCTGCCCACAGAAAGATAGGACGGAATCCGAAGGATATGTGGGAGCGCAGACCTTCATGTGGATATGTGAAGACAACATCGTGGAAGTACCATTCGACAAGGAACACTTATTGGAGCGCATCATCAGTCCTGATAACCTACTCAAAGCCTACAAGGCTGTGCAGCGTAACAGGGGCTGTAGCGGTATCGACAAGATGTCATGTGAGCAAATGCTCCCTTGGCTCTTGGCTAATAAGGATGCCCTAATCCGTTCCTTGCTTGACGGTTCATACCGTCCGAACCCAGTAAAAAGGGTAGAGATACCCAAAGACAATGGCAAAATGCGCCTGTTGGGCATCCCCACGGTTATAGACCGTCTGGTTCAACAAGCCATCAACCAGACCCTAACTCCCATCTATGAGCGTCAATTCTCTCCAGGAAGCTACGGCTTCCGTCCGAGAAGAGGCTGCCATGATGCCCTAAGAGGTGCTCAGAAAATAATCGATGATGGCTACATTTATGTGGTTGACCTCGACTTGGAGCGTTTCTTCGACACAGTGAGCCATAGTAAACTCATAGAAATCCTCAGCCGCACGATAAAGGACGGTAGGGTGATAAGTCTTATCCACAAATATCTCCGCAGTGGTGTGATGAACAAAGGTATGTTCGAGGCAAGTGAGGAAGGCACTCCCCAAGGAGGACCGTTAAGTCCGCTTTTGAGCAACATCATGCTCAACGAGTTGGACAAGGAACTCACAAGCCGAGGTCTCCCTTTTGTCCGCTATGCCGATGACTCGATGATATTTTGTAAGTCCAAGCGTGCAGCCAAACGCGTGAAGGAATCTGTAACCCGATTCATCGAAGGAAAACTTCATCTGAAGGTGAACAGGGACAAGACAGTTGTGTCCTATGTGCAAGGTGTGAAATACCTTGGTTACTCTTTTTATGTAATGAAAGGCAAATGCCAACTCACGGTACACCCAAGAGTCAAATCCAAGATGAAAGCCAAACTCAAGGAGTTGACTTCCCGAAGCAATGGTTGGGGATATGCCAAGAGGAAGCAAAAACTTGAAGAGTACATAAGGGGGTGGGTAGGTTACTATCACCTCGCCAACATGAAACGTTTCCTCATGAAAACGGACGAGTGGCTAAGGCGACGGCTACGTATGTGTATATGGAAGTCGTGGAAGAGGGTGAAAACGAGAATTGCCAACTTGATAAAGTGTGGTATAGATAAATACCAAGCTTACATGTGGGGCAATAGTCGTTTGGGGTATTGGCGCATAGCTGGCAGTTACATACTATGTCGTGCGATAACCAACGAAAAGTTGAGCATGGCAGGCTATGCTACATTGATGGGTTCATACATCGAATGGCACCCAAAATAGGAACCGCCGTATGCGGAACCGCATGTACGGTGGTGTGAGAGGTCGGAAAACGAAAGTAGGAGAAAAACTACTTCGTTTTCCTCCTACTCGATTCGATTAACTTTGTGTATATTAGGCTTTGCGAAAGAATAGAAAGTGTTGGTAGACTTCCTGCGGAAGTTGGGAACAGAATTCGTTAAATTAACCAAAATCTAAAACTTGAACCAATTTGAACAAGGCGGTTTATAATTAGATTGTGTAACTTTGCATCCATAAATGAGATTCTAATTTCTATTATAAAATATGAATGACAGTTTAATTAATTAAAAATAATCAAATATGAACAAAAAACTTTACTTATTAGTTCTAGGAGCTGCTTCGCTAGCCTTACAACCAGTAAATGCTAGAAGCCAATTTACTAAAAAGCAAGTAGCGAAGGTGGTTAATACTGATGTCGCAATTAGTCTTGCGACTTCAATTGGCTCTACGCATGTGCCTAATATCATCTCAGTTGTCAAGCCTGCTGATATGCCAGTAGTTTCTTTTGGCAGTAAGAAGGAAGACCAATTGCTTGGATGTGATGTTATTTATAACTCAGATTCGTTGAATGTTTTACCAACCCGAACATTCGATGAGAAGGGACGATTGGCTTATGTGAAATCACCTGATGGAAGTTATGAACGCTATGCTTATACTGAGGATCAGCAAGGCAGAACAGTTAGCGAGGATAAGTATGAGCATAAAGCTTCAGATGAGGCTGGCAAGGAAACACTTCTTTGCAGCAAGACTTATGGCTACGACCATCTTGTAGGCGATGATACCGATGGTAAGGCTTATCTGATGAAAGAGATAACTTATGGTGTAGATTATTTTTCTCAGATTCATTATATTTCTAAAATCAAAGAATACAACTGGTATGAGGCTGGAAACTGCTTCGTTCTTACCGGTCAAAAGAATAATATTAAGGTAACTGTTGAAATCAATGGTGACGTTTGTGAGGCAACAGCCTGGGAAGGAGAAGCACTCAAAGACGGATGGGGAAATTGGAGTAAAATCATAGGACAGGTGTGGAATGTGACAGACAATTCTACCATTCATAAAGACTATAGAAGTTCTTCGGTGAGCGGAAACAAAAAAGAGGTGACTTCCGCAAACGGATATACTACTATCATCAATTATAACTATTCTGCAGACAAAGGAGGTTCATGGATTCCTACTGATAAAACGGTTAAGACAGATAATTATGATGATCCATGGATTTACGATGGAAAGAATCGCGAAAGGAATACTTATAACTATGACGGAACCAAATTTGTATTGAAGACGAAGGAAGTGTCTGAGTGGGTTCACCAAAACATCAATGTTGTGCATGATTTTGAATATGACTACAACAATAATAATGGAAACAAAACCGACTATGGTTATAGGGCTTTCAAGGCAAATGGAGAAGAAATATCTAGAGATAGTATATACTTTTTTAATGACTGGAGCTATGTTCTCAAAAATGAACCTGAAGCCGAAAATGAAGAAGAAGGAAGAATCGAGGAAAGTTACAGCAGAATTCTTGTCTTTTATGATAAGAATGGACAAGAAAATGCAAAATATCGCATGAATGGCTTGAAAGCCTCTAATCGTCCAACAGAACCTCTTGAAATCTTCAAAAATGGAAAATGGGAACGAGTTAGTATTCCGAATGGCACATACACTTTGGCTTTGGGCGATTTTGGAAACCAGCTCACCTACACTTTTAACAGTGAAGGCTACATAGCGAAAGAGGAACAAAGTATCATCGAAGAAAAACTTGACCCAGGAGTAGAGAGGATAGACTGGAAGACAAGAACTTATTCTTATAGCGACAATGGATATAAGATTGATATACAGTATCCGGAAGATAAGTATCCAAACACGTATGATACAATGGAGATTACTCTTGAGGCTGATGGTACGCATACATCCATAGAAAAGTGTTATCTGAGAGGCGATTTTGATTTTGCCAGAAAGTATGTAACAACCACATATGGTGTCCTTTTAGAATATCGATGGGATTGGAAAGCAAACGATTTCCAAACAGAGCCTCAGGTTTGGAATATTGGTGTGACATCAGAGAGCAATGGTGTTAAGACAACGATCTACAAAGAAATGCAAGATGGTAAGATTGTAGAGACCGGTAAACGTGAGGAGACAAATAATGAGAATGGTAGTATAATCATTACTTATGATAAGGTAGGCAATGAGTGGCAGCCAAACAGAAAAAACGAAAGCAGCAAGACCGCTAAGCCTCAGTTTGCATTGATAATGCCAAGTTCTCCGGTAAAGGCATATAACAGTTCTGCTTCTATCTGCGATATTGATTCTACATTCTTTGCAGATAAATCTGATTTATCTTCTCATGCCAACTATACATGGGATGCATCTTCGGATTCCTGGAAAGCCGATTATGTAAATGAATCGACATGTAACGTAGAGGGTAATACACTTACTTATACTGTTAAGAACAGTTATATAGAAAGCATCATATCCTATACCCGTGATAACGACAACCGACTGATACAGTATACAGAGAATAGCTCTACTGCAACAAGAGCAGCTGCAAATACTTCCTTAATCAAGGATTTCGAATACGATAAGAAAGGAAGATTGGTCTCTGTAACCATCACAACCGATCATGTAGAAAAGTATGTAATGAAATATGGTGATGAGGCAACTGGTATCAATCCTGTGGTAGCAGCTCCTGTATCTGCTATCCATATTTCGGTATCAGGTAAAATGATTACAGCCGAGGGCTGCAAGCAGCTTGCTCTCTATTCTCTTGATGGAAAAAAACTGGCTGCCAGTCAAAACGCAACCATAATGGCTCCTACTACTGGTGTGTTCATCATAGTAGCTGATGGCAAAAAGATAAAGATGGTTATCCGATAATCATCCTTTTCTAAATATAAAACAAAATCCTCCCGAATTTATTTATTGCCAGTAAATAAATTCGGGAGGATTTGTCTTTATGACCTTCACGCCGATAAAGGTGGGGAAGAAAAGAGCGTTCTTATTGGTTGTTATAATCAATCATTACTATTCTCTTTAAAAATCTTGCAAGCCTTGTTTCCTGCGATATAAGCTACGTATGCTTTTATTTGATAGTGAGGATAGGCTTTCTGCATATCTGCTGCATAAGCCTTCACCTGTTGGGCATCTTCTAGGTGTGCCTCTTCCAATTGATCAACAATGCCTGCGTCTTTTGACTTGAAATATTTAAACTCAATGATGCGGCAGTCGTTGTGGAATGGTGTACCAGGAATGCCGGTCAAGACTAAGTCGGCACGACCCGATGGCAAGTTCTGTTCGATGGCGAATGTATAGCAATTGCTCAAGTAGCGGCTCAGCAACTCGAAAAATGAACAGCGAATGAAATTCTCGTTCATCTTGTCAAAGGCTTGGGCTGGAAGCTGACCTAAGTATTCCTTCACATAGTTATGGAATAATGGCTCCAGTTCTCTGTCTCTGGCAAATGCCTCGTATGCAGGAACAAACTTACGGGCATTGTCACTGATACTATTCAATTCGTTGTAGTAACTCATATATACACTCTTGGTCGTCAAGTTTGGCAAAGCCATTTTGTAATTGTCCTTCAGGGTGGTCATACCCAAGTAGTAGAGGCTGATAGGGTAGAACTCTGGGGAGAAGAACTTTTGCTTGTTGAACTTGCTGCGTAAATCGGCTTGTGAATAGTACAATTCTCCATCCATCAACAGGCTGTCGAGCATTTCTTTGGCATTGTCAAGCGTGATGGTCAATCTTCTTATCCAACTAGTGTCAGTACGTAGGTTCTCATCTACCATTTCCGTAGGGATGCCGCCTTTCAGTTCTGCAAAGTTCTTGAGGAAGTAAGTCAGAATGGTAGAGTTAAATAATGGTTCTGCATTTGGTAAAAAGTGGTAACCATCATAATTGTTGAGTATCAGAGTCCATAATTCCTCGAAAGAGGCTTGAGGGCCATATTTATTGATGACATACTTCAGATATTGGGCTGCTTCCTCATGGGTAAAGCCTAATAGGTTGGTAAATTCAGGCTTCAGTGTCAACATCTCTGCGATGTTGTAGCCACTGGTTAAGTCATCCATGGTGACAGGCAGTACTCCTGTGCAGAAGCAGGTGCGGATGGTTCCTTCGCCAATGCCTGCCTTGATAACCTTGAAGAATGTTCGTAGGAAACTTTCACCTGTGGTCAAGTCCTGGTACAGCGAGTCCTTATAGACAACTAATAGCTGGTTGGTAAAGTTGTCGTATTCATCTATTAATATATAAAGAGGTGGAAGATTATGGGAAGAGATAAACTCGCATACTTCAACCAACATGTTGGAGACATTGCCATCCTCTCTGAACCTAAAATCTCCAAAAAGGTCTCTGTTGCGTTCCACCAATGTACGGAGTGGACTGCAATTCACGGCGTTGAAGTTCTTCTCGATGTCTTCCTTCTTGCTGGCAACGGAAGTTGTAGAAAAGTCATATCTTACAACGAGATATTGGTTGTGCTCGTTTGTTGGGTGTTCGCCAATCCAAGTTCCACCAAACAATTCTTTGAATTGTGTTGCCATGTTACGGTCGTAATAGTGAGCCAACATGGAAACGAGCAGACTCTTTCCAAATCTGCGAGGACGGAGAAAAACTGGTGCTTTGTAACGCTCAAGCAGTGGAATATAGTTGGTCTTGTCCACATAATAATATCCCTTGTGGCGAATCTCTGCAAAGTTCGCCACAGCGTATGGAACGGTAATATCTGCCTGTGAGTATGTCATGGTCTATCTCCTTTTTGTTGCAAATGTACGATTTTTATTTATTACTACCAAATAAAATCGAAAGATTTTGTTTAATATAGTAATACCAGTCCGGCAAAAGCCGAGTAGAGTATCATGCGGATAGGATTGATCTTCATCACCTTCACGCCGATAAAGGTGG
>ERZ779643.2577-NODE-2577-length-10228-cov-2.165045_pt1 | contig 10228 bp, 9 predicted proteins | sample MGYA00511564_ERZ779643 | MGnify/ENA primary metagenome ERZ779643 (study PRJEB29588, sample SAMEA2147114) | human gut metagenome | biome: human gut; feature: human-associated habitat; material: faeces | place: Denmark | collected 2008/2010 ... | reverse complement strand
CGACGACCGGTGGTAACGCTTTGAAATTTTACGCCAGCGTGCGTCTGGACATCCGCCGCGTGACGAGTATCAAGGACGGCGACGAGGTGGTCGGTAATCAGGTACGCGTGAAAGTGGTGAAGAACAAGGTGGCGCCTCCTTTCCGTAAGGCTGAATTTGAAATCACCTTTGGAGAAGGTATCTCTAAAATCGGCGAAATCGTAGACTTGGGTACGGAGCTGGGTATTCTGAAGAAGAGCGGTTCCTGGTACAGTTACAACGATACGAAGATAGGACAGGGAAGGGATGCCGTGAAAAATATGTTGAAAGACAACCCCGAACTCTGTGACGAAGTGGAAGGACTGATTGCGGCAGCCTTGCAGGATGCCAATGCCAATCCGTGACAATATCCTTTTTTATGAACGAAAAGAATGGCCGCAGGGCTGTTCTTTTCCGTTTATTTGTAAGACAACCCTAACCAAATTTTTGATAACATGAGAGTATTACGAACTTTATTTTTATTGATGAGTGTGGCTTCGTGTCCTTTTGTCATGTCGGGCAAAGCCACAAAAACAGCTAAATCCCATGTGGACGAAGTGTCTATGATGATTGGTACGGATGGTAGCCATGAGACGGAATATGGGGGGACGACTCCGGCCGTGGGTTCGCCTTTTGCCATGACGCAGTGGTGCGCGGCGACCCGCCTCAACGGTATATCCCGTACGATGTATCGCCGTTGCGATTCGGTCTTAATCGGTTTTATGGGGACGCACCAACCGGCCATCTGGATGGGAGATTACGGGTTCATGACCCTGATGCCCCAAAGTGGAGAACTGAAAATCAAGGCGACGGACAGGCAGGTGCGTCTGGATCATGGGAAAGAAGTGGCTACACCTTATTATTATAAGGTGTCATACGCTTCGGGAAAACACGGCGGTTCGGAGATTACCACGGAAATGACAGCGACTTCACGTGCGTCTTTCTTTCATATCACCTACCCCAAAGGGGAAAAATCCTTGCTTTATTTGGAGGCCGGGAGGGAAAACGAAGGAGGCTTCATACGCATTTATCCCGACAAGCGCGAGGTGCATATATATAATAAGGAAAGGCATGATGCCCATTTGGGGCCGGCCTTACCGGGATTCAAAGGATATTATGTGTTGAAGTTTTCCCAGGCCTTCGCCGGTTACGGCACATGGCGCGACGGAGCGGTCAGCGGAAAGTCTGTACAGGCGGAAGGTGGCTCGGTAGGCGGATATGTCGAGTTTCCTGCGGGGACGACGTGGGTTGATGTACGTATCGGCAGTTCTTTTATCGACTTCGAGCAAGCTGCGGTGAACCTGTCGAAAGAGATTCCGGCCAGGTCTTCGTTTGTATCCGTGACGAAAAAAGTGAAAAAGGAATGGGAGGAAAAGCTTTCCAAGATAGAACTGGAGGGGGCGAGCGAAGAAGACCGTACGATATTCTATACGGCGTTTTTCCGCACCTTGCAGTATCCTCGGGAGTTTTCGGAATATGGTCGTTATTACAGTCCGTTTGACGATAAGGTGCATCAGGGCGTTTCCTATAATGCTTATTCTTTGTGGGATACTTTCAGGGCTGAACACCCTTGGCTGCAAATCATGGCGCCCGAACGGGTGGATGATATGGTTACGGCATTGGTACAAATGTACGAAGAGGGCGGCTGGATACCCAAATGGCCGAATCCTACCTATACGAATATCATGATCGGCACGCATGCGGACGCTGTAATAGCGGATGCTTACATCAATGGCTTTCGCGATTATGACGTGGAAAAGGCGTATGAAGCGATTCGTAAGGATGCCTACGTGCCTCCTACGGACGACAGTCTCCACCGTTGGGGGGACAGAGAATGGTGGAACGGCGGATATGAGGCACGCGGCGGATTGTCTTATTACTTGAAGAACGGTTACGTGGCGGATGATCGGACGAATGAATCCGTGGCTCGCACGTTGGAATTTGCTTTAAGCGACTATTGCATTGCCCAAATGGCAAAGGCTTTGGGAAAAACGACCGATTATGAAGATTTAATGAGAAGGGCAAAGAATTACCGCTATTTGTATAATCCGAAAACGAAACTTTTCCAAGCGCGTAATGCCGATGGCAGTTGGGCCGGGGAGCATTCAGGGTTTACCGAAGGGGCCAACTGGACTTATCAGTTTTGTGTCATGCAGGATGTGCAGGGGCTGATAGATTTGATGGGAGGTAACGAGTCTTTTGCCGCAGCGCTCGATAACGTGTTCGACAACGGGCATTACCGGCATGACAATGAACCCGGTCACCATTATGTGTATTTATATAACTATTGCGGTCGTTTCGACAAGGCGCAAGAACGTATTCCGGAAATCCTGGATACCCATTACAGGAACGGGGCGGATGGACTGTCGGGAAATGACGACTGCGGACAGATGTCTGCCTGGTATCTGTTCAGTTCGTTGGGCTTTTATCCGGTGACTCCGGCGTCGGGAGAATATGCGTTGGGGATTCCGCGGTTCCCGTCGGCCCGTGTGGAACTGCCGCATGGCAAAGTGTTGACAGTACGTGCCGAAGGTCTGAAAGAACATAAGCATCTGCCGGTCATTCTTTTTAACGGGAAGAAGCTGGATGCGCCTTTCATTGCCATCCGGGACTTGATGAAAGGTGGAGTTTTGGAGTTTAAAGCCGAGTGAAAAAGCTGTGAAGGACTGAAGGGCGGGTTTCAGAAATTGAATCCCGCCCTTATGTATCCGGCGGTCTTGGCTCGGTCGCTGAAGCAAATCGTAATACCGATAGGGCCTATAAAGGTACGGAGGTCATATTTTACGGCTCCACCGAAGATGTGGTATCCCAACAGGTCGTTATCGTTGAAACTGTTTTTGAAAAAATGCATCCAGTCGTCCGATGTGGCGGCGATATTGAATACGCCGCTGACGTAATGCTTTCCTCCGATGCGTTGACGGGCCTCTATTCCCGCCACGACCAAAGAACGATGGGACATCTCGAAATGATTGATGCCGTAGAATGGTATTTGTTGGCTGAAGTATTTGCCCCGTTCTTGACCGCCGAGTGTATTCATCTCGGCCACGGTGTTTTCTGTCGTCAGATAGCGTCCTTCTATCCGGGGCATTAAAGTGAAGCGCGAGTTGAAAGAGAATGCGGCATTCCAGTGTATTCCGGCTGTGTGGAAGGCTTTGTTTCCGTTTAATGGTATGGCATAGTAGTATTCCATATCGAATTCAGCTCCTTTTGTCGGGAAGTAAATATCGTCCAATGTGTTGACGGCGTATTGTGTGCCGAACTTCAGGTAGCTTTCTTTGGTAATATCTGTCGGTGAGCTGTCCTCGAAGCGATAGAGGAGGGAGCCGTAGTTGTAGAGTTGGTAAATTCCTCCCAACTTGAGACGTACGTTTTTCCAGCTTTTGGTGAATCCGACCTCTCCGAAATGGTGATTGAAGCTGATACCGTACGTCCTTTCTCCTTTCTCATAGATGTTAAAATCGTTATAGGTGTAACGGTAGCCTGTGGTAAGGTTCCATTCCCTGCCTAAGTTGAGATTGTAATGCGCGTCGCCATAAGTTTGCTTTCCTAAACGTAAAGTCAGGTTGATGTGGTGATTCCTTTTTTTCCCGAGTTGCATTTGTCCGTTGAACAGCAAGGCTGCCAGTTCTTCGTTGTCGAACCTAAGTCCCAGATTGATGGAATTTCTGGGCGCGTCGCCTATCAGGATTTTCAAGCTTCCTGCATAGCGCGCTTCGATATTTCCCGGGCGGTGCATATAGAAGAAAGGAGGGGTGGGACGGCTCACGATGGAATCGTCGGGAGAGAAACGACTGCCTATGGCCCGTAAGGTGTCTATCTGTGAGCGGGCGGCTTGTGCTCCACGTTCCATCAGGGAGTCTATGGCTGTTGTGTTGAAACTGGCTGTGTTGTATCCTTTTACATCGACCTTGATATAGACGTCCGAAAGCGCGATATTTTGTTCCCAACGGTCTTTTCTTTGCAAGTCGATGAGTTGGTTGAGTTGTGCGAAGATATTGTTTTGAAGTTCTTCTGCATTTTTCATCGGATCCTGTACGTCCACCCCTATGACAATGTCTGCTCCCATTTGCCGTGCCACATCTACCGGGTAATTGTTGATGATACCACCGTCGATGAGTAGTTTGCCGTTCATGGATATCGGGGCAAAAGCACCGGGAATGGACATGCTGGCACGTATGGCGATGGGCAGTACGCCGTTTCGGAATACGATCTCTTCGCCCGTCACCAAATCTTGGGAAATACAGGCAAACGGGATAGGCATTTTTTGAAAATCAATGGAATCGTGGTACCCTTCGGTGAGTTGCCATAACATACGCCCGATGTTTCTTCCTTTAATGACTCCTCCGCTGATTAAGTCTTGCGGTTTTTCAAAGAAGGGGACGGAGAGGATGTATTGTGAATTTTGTTCTCTGGTCTGTAGGTTAAGCGCGTTGCGATAAGCTTTGTCGCTAAGCAATGTGTTCCAGTCTTGTGCCATGAATATACTGTCGAGCTGTTCGGTCGTATATCCTATGGCATATAACCCGCCGATGATACTACCCATGCTCGTACCTACAATCATGTCGATGGGGACTCCTGCTTCTTCAATTACTTTCAGTGCCCCGATGTGAGCCGTACCTTTTGCACCGCCTCCGCTTAGTACTACGGCTACCCGTGGGCGTGCTATAGAAATATGGAATACCGATAAGGTGCAAAGAAATAATAGAAGTCGTGCTATTTTCGTCATACATTTTATATTTTTTCAGCCATTTTGGCAGTTTTCAGGTCTGACTGTCGCAGATGAACTTGTCCGAGAACAAAGATAGCAGAAAAACTCTCTCTTGATTCCGATAAATCTTTTTTTATTGTTTTTTCTGCCTCATGAGATAGTTTGGCACGCGGTTTGTTTTTATAACAGTGCGCTGCTTCCGTAAGAGGCGGACGTAAGAAATACATTCAATTTAGATTAATAATAAAAAAGTAGATATATTATGGGAAAGATTATTGGAATTGACTTGGGAACTACAAACTCTTGTGTTTCCGTATTTGAAGGTAACGAACCGGTAGTAATCGCTAACAACGAAGGCAAGCGTACGACTCCTTCTATCGTGGCGTTTAAAAACGGCGAACGCTTGGTGGGTGATCCGGCCAAACGTCAGGCGATTACGAATCCGAAGAATACCATTTTCTCTATCAAACGTTTCATGGGTGAGACCTATGATCAGGTACAGAAAGAAATAGCACGTGTGCCTTATTCAGTAGTAAAAGGAGATAACAACACGCCTCGTGTGGATATTGAGGGGCGTCTCTATACTCCGCAGGAAATCTCTGCCATGATTCTCCAGAAGATGAAGAAGACGGCTGAGGACTATCTGGGTCAGGAGGTGACGGAAGCCGTGATTACCGTGCCGGCTTATTTTTCGGATTCTCAGCGTCAGGCGACGAAAGAGGCCGGACAGATTGCCGGTTTGGAAGTGAAACGTATTGTGAATGAACCGACGGCTGCGGCTTTGGCTTACGGTGTGGATAAGTCCAATAAGGACATGAAGATTGCTGTCTTCGACTTGGGAGGTGGTACATTTGATATTTCCATACTGGAGTTTGGTAGCGGTGTATTCGAGGTGCTTTCTACCAATGGTGATACTCACCTCGGAGGTGATGATTTCGACCAAGTGATTATCGACTGGCTGGCTGCTGACTTCAAGTCGGAAGAAGGAGTTGATTTGAAGCAAGACCCGATGGCATTGCAACGTTTGAAAGAAGCTGCCGAGAAGGCCAAGATTGAATTGTCTTCTTCTACGACTACGGAAATCAATTTGCCTTATATCACGGCTGTAGGCGGTGTGCCCAAGCACTTGGTGAAGACTTTGACGCGTGCTAAGTTCGAGCAGTTGGCCGATAATTTGATTCAGGCTTGTAAGGTACCGTGCCAGAAGGCAATGCAGGATGCCGGTTTGAGTAATTCAGACATCGACGAAGTGATTCTTGTCGGCGGTTCGAGTCGTATTCCGGCCATCCAGAAGTTAGTAGAAGATTTCTTCGGCAAAGCTCCGTCTAAAGGTGTAAATCCGGATGAGGTCGTAGCTGTAGGCGCTTCTATCCAAGGGGCTATCCTGAATAAGGAAGCCGGAGTAGGCGACATCGTATTGTTGGATGTGACGCCGTTGTCTATGGGTATTGAGACGATGGGTGGCGTAATGACGAAGTTGATTGAAGCCAATACGACCATTCCGTGCAACAAGAGCGAGGTCTTCAGTACGGCTGCCGACAATCAGACGGAAGTGACTATTCACGTATTGCAAGGAGAACGTCCGATGGCCGCTCAGAATAAGTCTATCGGTCAGTTTAATTTGACCGGCATTGCACCTGCTCGTCGTGGAGTTCCTCAAATTGAGGTGACTTTCGACATCGATGCCAATGGTATTTTGAAAGTGTCTGCCAAGGATAAGGCTACCGGTAAGGAACAGGCTATCCGTATCGAAGCTTCCAGCGGTTTGAGCAAGGAAGAAATCGAAAAGATGAAGGCTGAAGCTGAAGCTAATGCTGAAGCAGATAAGAAAGAACGTGAAAAAATCGATAAGCTGAACCAGGCTGACAGCGTAATCTTCCAGACTGAAAATCAGTTGAAGGAATTAGGTGATAAGTTGCCTGCTGATAAGAAAGCTCCGATTGAAGCTGCTTTGCAGAAGTTGAAAGATGCTCACAAAGCACAGGACTTGGCTGCTATCGATACTGCTATGGCAGAAATCAATACTGCTTTCCAGGCTGCAAGTGCTGAAATGTATGCACAGAGCGGTGCTCAAGGTGGTGCTCAGGCTGGTCCTGATATGAATGCAGGGCAACAAGGCGGTGCTCAGGATAATACAAAGCATGGCGATAATGTGCAGGATGCTGACTTTGAGGAAGTGAAATGATTCCGATAAGGAAACAGATAATAAACAATAAGCAAAAGCGTGCAGCTCAATGAGTTGCACGCTTTTTGCGTTTATGGGGTTCATGGTTGCTATGTGTTTTCTATGGGCTTTTTTATCTCTTATTTGCGACATATTTGCGACAAGACAAAAAAGTAGATAATGTGGTACTTAATCACATTTATACATACTAATACATACTTAAAAGTAGATAACATGCCAACAATCGGATTTGAAATCAAACGGAAGTGCAAGCTCTGCGGCAAAGTGTTTGTCGCAAAAACACTTGACAGTCACTATTGTTCCCCTAAATGTGGTAAAGTGGCTTGGAAACGCAAAAAGGATGTAAAGGATAGAAACGCGAAGTTAGAAGCCATTGCCTGATAAGTATCAGACATCAGAGAGTACATTTCTGTAAAGGAAGCCGTTGCTATGTTTGGGGTGGAACGCAGCACCCTGTATCTCCTGATTAAATTGGGACGTATTCCAACTATCAATATGGGTACAAGGCTCACACGTATCAAACGCTCTGAAATGGAACGGCTTTTTCTAAACAGACCGGAAAGTATTGCGGAGAAAGAAAAGTCTGCTCCTAAAATATACAGCTTAGAGCTGGAGGATTGCTATACCATTACTGAGATTTGTGAGAAGTATCATATTAATGATAGTTCAGTATGGGCGCACGTTAGAAAATACTCTATTCCCTCAAGACAAATAGGAAACTGTGTGTATGTACCCAAGCAAGAAATTGATAATCTATATAAATCAGAAGTAGAATGAAGAAAGCATTACCTAATACCAAAGTGACCGTCAAGCTCAGAAGGTCGAATTACAAGGAAGAATGGTATCTGATCATAGAATCATCCCCAGTTTATAAGCGAGGTTCTAAACGGGCGAGCCGTGTGGTCGAAGGTGTATCGTTTATTACGACACACCTTCTTTGTGCGTAAAAAGAAGAAGATGTGCATTTGGATACACTTTCGAGTCGAATTTATTATCTAATTATTTTCAGCAATTAGTACCTTTAATGAAAATGGCAATTGGGAACTCCATAAAACGCGTCTTCTCATCTTCGGGAAATTGTTGGATTATAAATTGAGCCACATCTATTTTGCCTAAAAGTAGGAATGCTCCAGCTCTTACCATATCAGAATTGTTTTGAGAAAGTTGAAGTAATAAGTTGATTTCATCTTCTGTAAATGCTCGCTGACGTTTTGTTATTTGCAAGCTATTCAATTGATGTAGTGCAATCATTGAGTTCTCACGTTCATTTTCCAAAAGCCATTTCGATAATGACTGAGCTGCTTTTATAGTATGCTTACTTTTCTCTAAGTGTCCTAATTGTTTTAACTCATCATATGCTTTCAATATTTGAAGTAGATCCAAATTTGCCTGGATAATTACGCGGGAATCTTTTAAATTACACTCATTATATATTTCAATAATTCTATTATATGGAATATTATCAAAGAGTACATAACCCTTTTGTCCTAGAAAAGAAAATATTGGTACTTGGAATGGGGACACATCGCTATTTTGCATTACTTTAATAAGAGGTGATGCAAAAGCGTTATCTAAATAAAATTTTTTATTATTGTCACTTTGGCATACTAAAAGCACATTTATATTTGCAATCCTGATCTTAAATATGTCTTGTGGGTTTGTAAGCCCAATCGCTTTGTGTTCAATAAGAGCTTTATACAATTGACGCATAGAAAAATCGTCTTCTTCCGTAAACGTCTTATAATTTATCGGAGTCTTTATATTTAAAATATTAAGAACAGATTTGTGGATACTTAGATTTGATAACCGCTTGTTTATCATTGACAAAATAACTTTTTTATTAGAAGCTTTAATCGTGATTTCCGTTTCTCCAAACTTTATACTACCAAATTTGATTAGTCGCTTATAAACTTCATAGGCTTTTATTTGCCCATCTGTAGTATTAGCTAATATTTCCAATGTGCTGCTACGTTCAGTAGATGATAACCCTTGTTCGGATTTAAGAAGAAATAAACCTTCTAATTTATAAGATACATTCTCCTTTGTATAGGTTAGGATATAATTTGAGGCAACAATATCTTTCCCGATATAAACGTTCTCATCTTTTTTGATAGTTAATTCAGGCATGACAATATTCATCAAGCCATTTCCTATAGGTATTTCAACGCCCTCCTTTGTCTTTAGATACAGGAAGGATTTAAATCCTCCAAGAAAGTCATTCAGAAGATTATCTTTCTTCCCTTGAAAAGTAAATTCCCACTGATAGTTATAGATATTTTTAATATCTTCAATACAAACCTGACCTTTTGAAGCGAAACTTTTTTGTTTAATGCAATCTAGCAAGAAGGCTTTCAATTCGACTTCAATCCATGGCTTGTCCATGCTTAGTGGTTCAAATTGTATATTTTTGGTCTTTTGCTGTTGCTCTATAGATGCTAGTTCTCCGCGTATTTCTATAGGAGCCATTTTTTTATAGAATATCTTGGATTTCCCATCTGTCATTACCTCGACTACAAAGAAAACAAATCCTTCGTTCCGAGCGTTTTTAAGGAAGACCGTTTCGACAGGGAATGTTTCTTTGTCCTTGAATTTAGGAACTTCTTTTCCTTTCACCTGAATTCGAAGACTTCCAATATAATTTTTTCTAATATCTTTTTTATTTTCGTATAGATTGAGTTCCCCATCCCAATCAGGAGTTTTATCATTTTCCTGAATTTGGGGTGAAACTAAGTTACAAGTGTTAAAATAGCGTTTCACTGCACCTGTAGCCAATTCTTCTATATCTTTTTTACTTAGCATAAACCTTCTATCAGTTATCAAATTCAATTTTTTTTCCAAACTTCCAACACAAGACGTTTGGTGCGGAATTCACCTAGCTCACGAATTTCATGGTCTTTTTGTTCTTGATAAGACGAGTTTACGGCTGGCAGTAGTAGCCAACATCTGTAAACACGTTCCTTACGCATCGCTTTGTATGTGGCTTCTACATTGTGAAGACATTTGTACACGTTGAAAGCCACCTTGTATGTATTATGTTCAATAATAACATCTGCATTCCATGTGGTAGACTTTACTTTGGTTATATAGTCTAGTCTCATGTCTTTGCAAACGTTAAGTACCGCTGATATGATTGTTTTTTTTCATGATCATTATTTTACTTATTTTTCTTTCTCCCTTCTCTCCTTAACTTGATCCAATCCTGACTCTTTTTAGCTAATACACTTTTTCCTGCAGGAAAATAGAGAGGAAAAATTTTCATCAAAAAACTCACAATTTTACTACGGCTTTTATCCATATTGTAAAAAGCAGAGCAGACA
>ERZ779643.2570-NODE-2570-length-10273-cov-2.698571_pt1 | contig 10273 bp, 7 predicted proteins | sample MGYA00511564_ERZ779643 | MGnify/ENA primary metagenome ERZ779643 (study PRJEB29588, sample SAMEA2147114) | human gut metagenome | biome: human gut; feature: human-associated habitat; material: faeces | place: Denmark | collected 2008/2010 ... | reverse complement strand
TTAAATATGCGCTAATTTAATTCCGCCAACGGGTTATTTCAATTCATTGGTGCGCCTGCCGTTTGAAGGATGAAATTTCTTAAATTGAAAATGGAGAATTGAAAATTGAAAATTAATAATAGAACATGACTGTAGAGGCGCAGCAGCGCTGCGCCTCTTGCTGGCGTCCAAGGAAATAACGGCAAAAAACATTATACATTCATCTGTTATTTTATTGATTGCCATTTGGCTGAGTAACGGTATTAACAGATGAACGGCTAAGAAAAATAACTTTCAATCTTCAATTATTAATCGATGAAGAAGTTTTTCATCCAATTTTATCTTTTATAAATATCCTGTCGTTATCTTTGTAAATTGATGTAAAATTGAACTATCGAAAAATCGATGAGCTGAGAAAAGGTTCGTAAGAACAATGTATCGGCGGGCTAAAGATTGGATAAACAAAAAATAGAAGGAATAATGGCAAAGACTAATAATACAGCAGATATTGGTTTTGAGAAAGAAATATGGAAGGCGGCAGACTTGCTGCGTGGAAATCTTGACGCTTCGGAATATAAGTCCGTAGTGTTGGGACTGATTTTTCTGAAATACATATCAGACCGTTTTGAGGTAAAATATAACGAACTGAAGGAAGAAGGCGACGGCTTCGAGGAAGACAAGGACGAATATACGGCCGATAACATTTTCTTCGTGCCGCAAGAAGCTCGCTGGCAAATTGTGGCCGAAGCAGCTCATACGCCTGAAGTGGGTACTACGATCGACAATGCTATGCGCCTGATCGAGAAAGAGAATCCGCGCCTGAAAGGTATTTTGCCCAAGAATTTTGCCCGCCCCGAATTAGACAAACGCCGCTTGGGCGATGTGGTGGACCTTTTCACCAACATTCAGATGAAAGAGCATGGCGATACGAAAGACATCTTGGGCCGCACCTACGAATACTGCCTCTCCAAGTTTGCCGAAGCCGAAGGCAAGCTGGCCGGCGAGTTCTATACGCCTGCCTGTATTGTACGTACGCTGGTCGAAGTGCTGCAACCTTTTAGCGGTCGCGTGTACGACCCCTGCTGCGGTTCAGGCGGCATGTTTGTACAGTCGGCCCGATTCATCAACGAACATCAGGGCAGTCTCAACAACATCTCCGTATTCGGACAGGATAGCAATCCAACGACCTGGAAGATGGCACAGATGAATCTGGCCATCCGTGGCATTGAGGCCGACTTGGGTCAATTTGCCGCCGATACATTCTTCGACGACCAGCATCCTACGCTGAAAGCCGATTATATCTTAGCCAATCCACCTTTCAACTTGAGCGACTGGGGTGCCGACAAGCTGCAAGACGATCCGCGCTGGCGCTACGGTATTCCGCCGTCGGGCAATGCCAACTTTGCCTGGTTGCAGCACATGATTTATCACCTCTCGCCTCGTGGCCGTATCGGCATGGTGCTGGCCAATGGTTCGCTCTCTTCGCAATCGGGCGGCGAAGGCAGTATTCGAGAGAACATCATCAAGGCCGATTTGGTGGAAGGCATCGTGGCAATGCCTTCGCAGCTGTTCTATACGACAGGTATTCCCGTTTCGTTGTGGTTCCTGAACCGCAACAAGAAGCAGCCGGGGAAAATCCTTTTCATCGATGCCCGCCAGATGGGAACAATGGTCACCCGCAAGTTGCGTGAGCTGGACGAAGAAAAAGACATTCAGCGTATCGCCCGCACCTTCGAAGACTTCGAAGCAGGCACATTGGAACCCGAAAAAGGATATTGTGCCGTGGCTACACTCGAAGATGTGGCCAAGCAGGATTATATTCTTACGCCCGGCCGCTATGTGGGCATCGCAGAGGCCGAAGACGATGGCGAGCCTTTCGAAGAAAAAATGACACGGCTCACTTCGGAGCTATCTGAGATGTTTGAGAAGTCGCATCAATTAGAGGTAGAGATTCGGAAGCAGTTGGGAAGTATTGGGTTTAGGATTTAATAATAAATACCATTTATGGAACGAACAAAAATAGTAAAATTGGGTGATGTGTTAAATTTTAAACGTGGTCACGATTTACCAAAGATAAAAATGCAAGATGGTAAGATTCCTGTTGCTGGTTCCAATGGTATCATTGGATATCACAATGAAGAAACTCCAATTCATCCTTGTATTACTATTGGAAGAAGTGGAAATGTAGGAACTCCATATATTTACGATAAATGTTGGGCTCATAATACAGTTTTATATGTAGATGATTTTAAAGGTAATGATCCTAAATATTTGTATTATCTTTTAAAGACAATACCATTATCCTCTTTTGGAGGAGGAAGTGCAGTGCCCACATTGAATAGGAATCATATTCATCCTATTGAAATTAAGTACTTTGAGAATATTAAAACGCAAAAAAAAATAGCGTCTTTTCTTTCATCTCTTGACGACAAAATCGAACTAAACCGTCGTATCAATGAAAATTTAGAGCAGCAGGCACAAGCCTTATTCAAGTCTTGGTTTGTAGATTTTGAACCATTCAAGGATGGCAAGTTTGTGGATTCGGAACTAGGGAAGATTCCAGAAGGATGGAAAGTTATAGAAACAAATAAATTTATGACGATCTCAAAAGAAAGCATAAATCCATCAAAGAATCCGAATTGTTTTTATGCACATTATAGTATTCCAGCATTTGACGAGAAAAGTATGCCTATTTTTCAATATGGAAATGAGATTAAAAGTAATAAACAAAAAGTATCAGATAATATGACTTTAGTCTCAAAGCTTAATCCTAGAATTAAACGAATTTGGTTTATAGACAAAGCTTGTGAAAATGCTATTTGCTCTACAGAATTTATACCATATATATCCTTAAATAATAGTCCTTATTTTTTATATTGTTATTTAGATAGTGATGTATTTTATAATTCAATTATGAGTTCTGTAAATGGAGCAACAGGAAGTCATCAGCGTTTTCAGGCCAATGATACATTAAAGTTTTTATTCCCTTATAATGAAGAAGTAATATACAAATTTAATTTAATTGTAAGTGGAATCTTAAAATATAAAAGTAGATTAATTATAGAAAGCCAAAAACTTTCCCAACTTCGCGACACCCTTCTCCCCCGTCTTATGTCGGGTGAACTTAAAATTTCCGACATAGAAAACAAAAAACTACAGGAGTAGAAGAGTTTAGCATAAAAATAAGTTGTAAGAGATTAAGGCGAATAATAGTAGTATCAAAAAAATACAAACATGGAAATCAAAGATGACAACATATTGAATGACGATAGTATTTCCATTTCTTCTTTGTCGGAATATACAAATGCTATTACTTCAATCAGAAATAGCATTATTGAGGACGGAAAGTCTGAAACATTATTCTTTCGTGGGCAAAGTAATAAATCATGGGATATCAGGCCAAGTATTTTTAGGGACGCTTTAATCTCTGTAGAACATAAGATTATACAGACTGCAACGGCCCGAGTTCCACAAGAGTTTAGGGAATGTTCGTCGGCATTCGAAGAACTGACCAAACTGCAACATTATGGCCTGCCAACACGATTGTTGGATATCACAATGAATCCGTTGGTCGCTTTGTATTTCGCCTGTTTACCTACCTCAAAAGTTAAAGATGAAGAAGGAAATGATGTGTATCCTGATGGCATCGTCTATATCTGTACGGGTTATGAAGAACATGAGAAATCGTATAAAGCGAAAATACTATCAGAGATTACAAAAATAGGCTTTGAAGGCGATTTCACGCTAAAGGATTTAGGTGCAAGACTTGGAATAAACAAAGATATTGACCCTGAATCTTTTATAAAGCTGATTCAAGAAACCATTTTTGTAATGCCAAGTTACAGTAACTCCAGATTGATACGACAAAGCGGAGCTTTCTTAATTTCGGGAGCAATCAATGTAACAGTGAATGAGCACGATTTATGGAACAGCAAAGTATCCAAAAGCGTGAAAAATCTGAATCAGGAAGTCGATAAAAAACATATAATCATACCTCAGGATTCGAAAGAGAAACTTTTGGATGAACTGGATTTCTTCAATATCAATGAAAGTACCCTCTTCCCTGAATTGGAGCATCAGATGTCTCATATCAAAAAAGTAGGAGCAAAATGGGTAACGACTGAAAGTCCTTCGTTCGTAAAATACGAATCAGAAAAGACTGTTTCACATCCTATCGCAGAAAGTGAAACTAAAAAGATTGGGGAAGAAGATATTATGAAGATATTTGCGGAATTACATATTCCTAAATCATATAAACCTGCTTTACTTAAAGTTGTCTTAGATATTCAACAATATCCGGATTGGAATAGTAAAGAGAACACATATAATAAACTAATAAAGGACTTAAAACATATTCTAAAAGATTTCGATAAAAACAGATCCAGAACTCTTGCAATGCAAATAGCTGACAAGATAATTTCAATAAGTAAATAACCCTATATTTGTCCGGTGAATTAGAGATTAAGATAGATAGCTCAACAACAGAAAAAATTATTACTTTTGTAATTACTCCCTAAAAGATGTGAGAATATGGATAGAATAGAAATAAAAGGCTACAAATCGTTCAAGGACCTTGCTCTCGATTTGCTACCCATCAATATATTGATAGGCTCGAACGGATCGGGAAAAAGCAACTTCCTGTCCTTCTTCGAATTCCTTAACCGTCTGTACGAGCAGAAGCTTACGGAATATGTGGCTTTGAACGGAGGTATTGACAAATACTTCTTCCAGGGCAGCAAGATCACAGATACAATTGAGGCTACCATTTATTTTAAATGTAATTCCTATTCGTTTGAATTGCAGGAAGGTGATAACAGATTCGTGTTTTTAAAAGAAGGGCTGGGATATTGTCAATCGTATTCAGACATCGCCCTTTTCGGTAATGAAGCCAATATCAAATCGTACAGCGGACTATCAAGAGGCGAATACATCCGGAAATATTTATCCGAAATAAAGAAATATCATTTCCACGACACGGGAAAAAGCTCTCCGTTCACCAAAGAAAGCCATATTGTGAACGATACCTATTTCCTGTATGAAAAAGGGGAAAATCTGGCAGCCTTTCTGTATGGAATCAGAGAGAAAGAGCCCATTGTTTACAAACGGATTATACGAGTAATTCAGAGCATCGCGCCCTACTTCAGCGATTTCTATTTCAACGTGAGTGCTGCCGACACGGTTCGTCTGCAATGGACAGACAAATTCAGTTCTACCATTTACGGGCCGACAGACCTTTCCGACGGAACGGTGCGCTTCATTGCCTTGGCTACGTTGTTCCTACAGCCTGAGCCGCCTAAAGTCATTATCATCGACGAGCCTGAATTGGGCTTGCATCCACTTGCTATCCAGACATTGGCCGGCATGATCAAATCGGCAGCTGCCAAAGGAACGCAAGTAATCATCGCTACCCAAAGTGCCGACCTGATTACGAACTTTGATGCTGAAGATGTAATTACTGTCAATCAGATAGATGGTGTTTCGGTAATGAGAAGACATTCTTCGGAAGAACTGAACGCCTGGTTAGACGATTATACATTAGGTGATTTGTGGAAACAAAATATCCTGAAAGGAGGGCAGCCAAAATGAAAAGACTGATTATCATTTGTGAAGGACCAACCGAACTGGCTTTCTGCAATGATGTGCTACACGGCCATCTATTGACAAAAGATATTGCACTTGAAGCGCCGACCATCAAACATTCAAATGGTGGAATTGTGGCATGGGATACACTCAAGAAACAAATCGTCAGACACCTGAATGAAGGAAACAGTATTGTTTCGTTGTTTGTGGATTATTACCGCATCAGAGATTCTTACCATTTTCCTGGATGGATGGAAAGTAAAAGCATAAATAATATTTACGACAGGATGCATTTCCTTTTCGAGCAGATGTCATTGGATATAGACGAAAATCTGCGTTCAAGATTTATACCATACATCCAATTGCACGAGTTTGAGGGATTATTATTCAGCAATATCGCTGTATTCCAAAATAATTTCACAAAACAAGAACTTGATTTCCAACAATTGGAAGATGCTATAAATAGTGTAAAAACTCCAGAAGAAATAAACAATGGACCGGCTACCGCACCGTCTGAAAGATTGAAAAAGGCCATCAAAGGTTATGACAAGGTTGTATATGGTGCGTGTCTGGCTTCAGACATAGGCCTGAACACTATCCGGGGAAAATGTATCCTATTCAATGAATGGGTTATGAAATTAGAGACTTGCTAACAATCAATTAATATTATGCCATGTCATTCACAGAAGACAATTACGAAAAAGCAGTGATATCCCTCTTCGAGCAGATGGGTTACACACATCTTTATGGTCCTGATATTGAACGTGATTATTATGTCCCGTTCTATGAAGAACAACTGATGGACAGTCTGCTTCTGGTGAACAGGGGAAAACCGCGAACAGCCATCCAGGAAGCAATTGCCAAACTGAAAGATATTGACACCGGAAGTCTGACGCAGAAGAACGAACAGTTTATGGACTATCTGCAACATGGCATAGAAGTTTCGTACTTCGACGGCAAGGAACAACGGAACGATATAGTCTATTTAATTGATTATGATCAGGCCGAGCGAAACGACTTCAAGATAGTGAATCAGTGGACATTCGTCGAGCATTCGGAAAAGCGGGCAGACATTATTCTATTTATAAACGGATTGCCCCTTGTCGTGATGGAGCTGAAATCTCCTTCGCGGGAAGAGACCGACGCATCGGAAGCCTATCTGCAGTTGCGTAATTATATGCAGGAAATTCCGTCGCTTTTCATCTACAACGTCTTCTGCGTGATGAGTGACATGGCCTGTTCGAAAGCCGGAACCATTACCAGCAAAGAAGACCGTTATATGGAATGGAAAACCAAAGACGGCGACTACGAAAGTACAGACTTTGCCGATTACGACACCTTCTTTGAAGGAATCTTTCAAAAAGAACGATTGCTGGATATTATCAAGAATTTTGTCTGTTTCTCGAAAGACGAAGCCGGATCAGCCAAAATACTGGCGGCCTATCACCAGTATTTTGCCGTGAAGAAAGCCATCGAGCGGACGAAAATAGCGGTGCAGAACGACGGTAAGATTGGCGTCTTCTGGCATACGCAAGGTAGTGGGAAATCACTTTCCATGGTATTTTATGCCCATCTGTTGCAAGACGAACTTTCGCAACCTACGATAGTGGTCATTACTGACCGGAATGATCTGGACGACCAGTTGTACAGTCAGTTTGCCAAATGCAAGGACTTCCTGCGTCAAGTGCCAGTACAGGCCAAAAGCCGTGAAGACTTGAAAACACTGCTGGCCGGACGTGAAGCGAACGGCATCATCTTCACCACCATGCAAAAGTTCGAGGAATCGGCTGAGCCGCTGTCGCTCCGAAAAAACATTGTCGTAATGACCGACGAAGCCCATCGCGGACAATATGGTTTTGAGGAAAAGATACGGATGACCAAAAATGAGAAAGGCGAAGAAGTAGCCAAACGTGTCATTGGTACCGCAAGGATTATTCACGACTGCCTGCCCAACGCCTCATACATCGGTTTTACAGGAACTCCAATCTCTACAAAAGACAGGGATACAGTAGAAGTCTTTGGAAACTATATTGATGTGTACGACATGACTCAGGCAGTAGCCGACGGCGCAACCTGTCCAGTTTATTACGAGTCGCGTGTAGTCAATCTGAATCTGGACGAAACGACGCTGAAGGCTATCGACGATGAATACGACTTGCTGGCTGAGGAAGGAGCGACAGAAGAACAGATCGAAAAAAGCAAAAGGGAAATGTCGCATCTGGAAGAAATTTTGGGCGCGCCAGCTACCATCGATTCTTTATGCCGCGACATTCTGAAACATTACGAAGAAAACCGGCAGTATGAACTGACAGGCAAAGCCATGATTGTGGCTTATTCGCGCACAATAGCCATGCATATTTATGACAAGCTGCTGGAACTGCGTCCCGACTGGGGAGAAAAAGTAAAGGTGGTGATGACAGCCAGCAACAAAGACCCTGAAGAATGGCATGCCATCATAGGCAACAAACAATACAAGAAAGAACTGGCCAAACGCTTCAAAGACAATGACGACCCGATGAAGATCGCCATTGTGGTGGATATGTGGCTGACAGGCTTTGATGTGCCGTCGCTGGCCACGATGTATGTGTACAAACCCATGAGCGGCCATAACCTGATGCAGGCCATCGCCCGTGTAAACCGCGTATTCAACGGCAAGGCAGGCGGATTGGTAGTCGATTATATCGGCATAGCCAAGGCCTTGAAAGAAGCCATGCACGATTACACCCGGCGTGACCGCAAGAACTTTGGGAACCCGGATATCAAGGAAACAGCTTTAATCAAATTCAGGGAAAAGCTGGAAGTATGTCAGGATTTGTTTCACGGCTACGATTACAGCCGATTCCGTACGGCCACAGATGCAGAATGTGCCCAAATCATTAAGGGTGGTGTCAATTTCATTCTATCGGCCGACAAACAGGATCTGCAGCAAACATTCCTGAAAGAAGCCATGTTGCTGCACAATTCTATCACACTATGCCGCAGCTTGCTGAACGAACAGCAACGCTATGAAGCCGCCTTCTTTGAAACTGTCCGTACCCTACTTTCGCGGATGACAGGAAAAGGAAAAGTGAGCAAGCGTGAAATCAATGCCCGAATTGGTGAACTGCTTAAACAAAGCGTGAAGAGCAATGGTGTGATTAATCTCTTCTCGGATGTAAAAGCAGAGTTTTCTTTATTCGATGCCGCATTTCTGGACGAGATTTCCAAAATGAAGGAAAAGAATATTGCAGTTGAGCTATTGAAAAGATTGCTGTCCGAACGTGTCACGTTATACCAGAAAACCAATATTGTGCAGGCAGAAAAATTCTCTGACCTGCTGAATCGTTCTTTATCCAGCTACTTGAAAGGGTTGCTGACTAATGAAGAAGTGATACAAGAACTTTTAAATCTGGCAAAAGAAATTTCGTCTTCCGAATCGGCTGGAAATGATTTAGGATTAACAAGGGAAGAAAAGTCTTTCTATGATGCCTTGACGAAGCCGCAGGCTGTTCAGGATGTGTACACCAATGAACAACTGGTGGCCATGACCAAGGAATTGACAGAAACTCTCCGCAAGAACCGTACGATAGACTGGCAGAAGAAGGAATCGGCGCGCGCGGGTATGCGCAAGATGGTGAAACGTCTGCTGAAGAAATATCACTATCCGCCAGAAGAAGCTGCCAACGCACTCGAAACAGTTATCCGCCAATGCGAGCAATGGACAGACAATGACAATGAAATCAACGAAGCAAAAATATACAGCTTGGAGAACAGTTCGTATTCAAAAGCTGCAGAACCAGAGAACAACTATAGATAGTAATCATGGGCAAAACAGTAACCACATATCTCATTGACGGCGATCCCAAAGGAACGCAATATTCATTCATCAGCAACAAGATTTGCCAGATGTTTGTAGTGCCACGCTCTAATCTCTCCTATTTGAGCGAGCAGGAAAAACTACAGAAACCGGCTTTTTATATCCTGATTGGTGAAGATGAGGCCATCAAGCCACAGGCTTATATCGGAGAAACGGAGAACTTCAAAGAACGTGTCAAGGATCATGATAGTAAGAAGGCGTTTTGGCAAAAGGCGCTTATCTTCGTTTCCAAAGATGCAGACATGACGAAAGCGGATGTGCAATATTTGGAATATAAAGCTATCTTGGAAGCCAAGCAGGCCAATACATTTGTGTTAGAAGAAAACAAGCAAACGCCGAAAGCGCCTAATCTTCCTGAATACCAGCGTGACTCGATGGATGAATTTTTCGAGGACATCAAATTCCTGGCTTCTTTTATCGGATACAATATTTTCGAGATTACGCAAGCTAAGGAAAACGAACACATGTTTTATATAAAAAGCCGAGGCAGCCATGCGAAAGGTTTTTATAATTCATCGGGTTTCACGGTATTAAAAGATAGTGTGATAGCCAAAGATGTCACACCTTCATTTAATTGGCGCACCAAGCGAGAACAGCTAATACAAGAATACGTATCAACCAAGAATAATCAGTTTGTACTCAATGCAGATGTAACATTTTCGAGTCCAAGTACAGCCGCAGCCTTTTGTTTAGGAAGATCAACGAATGGTTGGACCACGTGGAAAGATATAGATAATCATACATTAGATAGCATTTACCGGGCACAATTAGAGTAATAAAAGCCCCCTATTTCATCCACATTGATCCACACTGATCCCATTTGATCCCTTTTCGTCCACATTCATCCACACTGATCCA
>ERZ779643.2564-NODE-2564-length-10290-cov-1.693307_pt1 | contig 10290 bp, 9 predicted proteins | sample MGYA00511564_ERZ779643 | MGnify/ENA primary metagenome ERZ779643 (study PRJEB29588, sample SAMEA2147114) | human gut metagenome | biome: human gut; feature: human-associated habitat; material: faeces | place: Denmark | collected 2008/2010 ... | reverse complement strand
CCCTTTTCCGTAATAAATTCTGCCAATGGCTGTATGCGGGTATCCATCCTCGCTGGACATTCGGCTTCGCCCTCGGCTGGTCGCTCAGCAGTCGTAAAAGCGGATTAAAAAAACATAAGACAAGGGAAGCAGCCGAATACCAGGGCGAAGACCACGAGTATATGGCCCTCTTTGCAAAAGAATACCTCAAGACACACCCGGATATCAACTTCTTTATCTTCGGACACCGCCATATCATGCTCGACCTGATGCTTTCGCGGACCGCACGGTTGCTGATTGCAGGTGACTGGATGCAATATTTCTCCTATATCGTCTGGGACGGGAAAACGCTGTATATGGAGCAGTTCGAAACAGAGTAAGAAGAGAATTAGTTTTTACTAATATTTATCGTTACATTTGTACATACCATAATAAAAAAGACGATGCAAATTGAACTCTCCAATATAAACAAAATCAAGCATGCTTCAATTGAAGTCGGCGGCTTAACAGTCATTACCGGAATCAACGATTCCGGTAAAAGTACGGTAGGTAAAGCTTTGTTCTGTGCAATCAAAGCTCTATCAAGCAGTGAAGGAGATTCTTTTGAGTACAAAACCCGTATCGTTCGAGAATGTATTGATAGAATATACAGATATACTCGCATCGGATATTCTATAGCCACGAGAGAAAAAGAAAAAGGGAGAGAAGAATTTATCCCGCCTCGCTTTATGAACAGTATCCAGCCTTTCATAAAAGATATGGATAATCCTATTATCCGGCTTGAATTTGATAAATTCATACAACAGAAATATTCAATCATACAACAACTCCGAATTTCAGACATAGGAAAAGAGAAAGCTCTTGACTATTTATTAGAGATACATAATACCCTTCTTAAATCAAACAACGGAACGACATTAATGAACGATGCATTCCAAAGAGCCATTGATTCCGAATTTATTCAGAACATTTGCACAGAAGGGGCGGAACAGTCATCTGTCATATTATCCGATGAGACAGGACAATGTCTTTTTACGATTCAAGACAATCAGGTTGTCACTTCTTTTAAAGATGAAAGTTTCTATCTACCAATAGGAGATGCGACTTTTTTGGAAACACCTTTATATCTGCAACTAAACGATCTATTATCAAAAAGCCGTAGTTTGTTTGATGTTATCAGCGGACGTAACGAATATCGTTTTGCCCCCGTCATTCCTTTTCATATCAAAGACTTAATGAATAAATTGGAAGTAAGCAAATATCCGACTCCCTCTTTATTCACCAAAGAATGGGACATTTCCCGTATTATAGGCGGAGAATTCAAATATGATAAAACATTAAGAGATTTCTATTTTTCAACAACAAAAAATGGGACGAAACTAAAACTACAAACCATGAATGTTGCCTCAGGAATCAAAACTTTTGGAATTATCCAATTGCTGTTAGATGCAGACGAAATTAATCCTGGAAAAATGTTAATCATTGACGAACCAGAAAACCACCTTCATCCAAAATGGCAAATAGATTGTGCCCAATTAATTGTCAAGATGGTAAAAGAAGGGATTCCTGTTATGGTCAGTTCACATAGCCCCTATTTTATACAGGGGATTCGTTATTTTGCACATCAAGAACAAATTGAGGAATTAGTCAAATACTACCTGACTGAAAATGATGAAACATCAGATCTATCAACCGTAGAGGATGTAACTACTAATTTAAATATGATTTTCAAAAAACTTTCAGAACCATTAAATCATATTATGAATCTGAAATGATAGAACAATTATTAGACTACATCAATTCACTTGGTTGGCTACAGACGTCAACTATCTGTCAATTGCATAATCCCTGTAAGGCAAACATATCTTGTTCTCACAGAAGCCAGACTGTAATCATCGACTTTGATCATATAAAGGATTTACACTGTAAAGGACAAGAACCACTCGCCTCAGTTGATGCTATTTATAAGAATGAAGAACTTCTTTTTATTGAAATAAAAGGTTGGAAAAAATATTTAGAATATCACCTGCATGATATTTCCCAGAAAGATATTAAAGAACAAATCACAAAATATAAACTTGAAAAAAAGCTACAAGATAGTTTAAGCATCCTGGATATACTGGTTAGTAAGGCGAATATAAGCGATCCCCATCTATTCAAATCACTACCTATATAATTGTTACAGATATTTCTACAGAAAATGATCCATTAGAAAAATTCGCAGAAAACCTTACATTTCTTGCCACATTTTCATCTGGCCTTAACTTATGGGATGCTACGAAAGAACAAATAGAGCGATTCCCTTCCAGCAGATTTTCAGAATACAACATATCCGGTCCATTCCTTGTTTATTGTAAAGATTTTGACCGTTTCATTTTATAAAAAAAGACCGCCCCAACCGGTGTCGGGGCAGTCTAAACACTAATCCTAATGTTTTGTAAGCTGTGAGGATTAGAATAATTATTATTTACCTAATATATCCATTGTATCGGCAGCGATCATATATTCTTCGTCTGTCGGAACCACAATGATCGTAACCTTGCTGTCCGGTGTACTGATGACCATTTCTTCACCACGCATACCTTCATTCTTTTCAACGTCAATCTTCATGCCCATGTATTCCATGTTTTCACAAACGACACGACGTGTCGCCCACTGGTTTTCACCGACACCACCGGTCCAAACCAAGATATCGCAACCACCCATGGCAGCAGCGTAAGCACCGATATATTTCTTGATGCGGTAGTTGTAAACATCCAAAACCATAGTAGCACGTTCATCGCCTGCCTCTACGGCTGCTTCCAAATCACGCATGTCAGAGGAACCACCGACCAAGCCGGCAACCCCACTCTTCTTGTTGATCAAGTCTGATAAACCATGACCATCCAATCCTTCTTTTTCCATGATAAAGGAAAGAGCACCGGCGTCTACGTCACCGCAACGAGTACCCATCAGCAGACCTTCAACCGGAGTCAGCCCCATAGAAGTATCAACACATTTGCCATGATCTACGGCAGCGATGGAACCACCGTTGCCTACATGAGCCGTAATGATCTTCTGTTCTTCATAAGGAACGCCCAGGATTTCGCAAGCGCGACGGGAAACATAGCGGTGGCTTGTTCCATGGAAACCGTAACGGCGCACACCGTATTTCGTATACATCTCGTAAGGCAAACCGTACATATAAGCCTTAGCCGGCATTGTCTGGTGGAAAGCCGTATCGAATACTGCTACCTGGGGAATACCCGGAATCAACGCTTCCATAGCATCGATCCCCTTCAGGTTAGCCGGGTTATGCAACGGAGCCAGATCCGAACATTCGATTACCTTGTTGATCACATCCCGGTCGATCTTCACGCTGGAAGCGAACTTTTCACCTCCATGTACCACACGGTGGCCGACAGCGTCGATTTCGTTATATTCCTTGATGCAGCCGTATGTCTTGTCAGTCAGAATACTCAGGATAAATTCGATACCTTCCTTGTGGCCGGGCATTTCTTTTTCCAAAACAACTTTCTTACCGTCTTTGTCGGTCAGTTTCAGGAATGCACCGGGCAGACCGATCTTTTCGATACCACCTTGTGCCATTACTTCACCGGATGTCATATCGAACAATTTATATTTAATAGAACTACTACCGCAGTTTAATACTAATACTTTCATGATTTAATGATTTATGAGTTGGGATTTTAGGAATTTATGAATTATGATTTATCATCGTCACATAAATCATAATTCATAAATCAAATTATTTATTCGCTTTCAAACCTATCGACTGGTTACATGCAATCGCAACCATCTTATAGATATCGTCAACAGAGCAACCGCGAGACAGGTCGTTAACCGGAGCAGCCATACCCTGCAGGATAGGACCTACAGCTTCTGCACCTCCTAAACGCTGAACCAGCTTATAAGCGATATTGCCCACTTCCAGAGTCGGGAATACCAAAACGTTAGCCTGTCCGGCAACATCGCTGCCCGGAGCCTTCAATGAAGCGACCTTTTCAACCAAAGCGGCATCGGCCTGCAATTCTCCGTCAACCTTCAGGTCGGGAGCCATTTCTTTTGCCAGACGGGTAGCTTCGACAACCTTGTCGACCATCTCGTGAGAGGCACTGCCTTTCGTAGAGAAACTCAGCATGGCGACACGCGGTTCCATTCCTACGATATCGCGGGCTGTAGCAGCTGTAGCAATAGCGATACTTGCCAATTCTGGTGCTGTCGGATTCGGCATTACGGCACAGTCGGCAAATACCAAAATGCCTTCTTTACCATACTGGGGAGTCTTTGTAAACATCAGGAACGCACCTGAAACGCAACTCATACCCGGAGCAGTCTTGATAATCTGTAAAGCGGGACGCAACACATTGCCGGTCGTGTTCTGTGCACCAGCGATTTCACCGTCGGCATCGCCGGATTTAATCATCAGGCAGGCAAGAAACAAAGGATCTTCTACTAAAACGGCAGCCTTTTCAGGAGTCATACCCTTTTTCTGGCGCAGCTGGAAAAGCAGGTCTGCGTAAGCGGCTTTCTTTTCGTGATTCTTCGGATCGATAATAGTAGTTTGTCCGATGTGGTTCAACCCGTACTGAGCAGCCAGGCTGTTGATTTCAGCGGGGTTGCCAATCAGGATAATGTCTGCAACTTCGTCGGCCACTAAACGGTCGGCAGCTTTCAATGTTCTTTCTTCTGTTCCTTCAGGAAGAACGATACGCTGTTTGTTTGCTTTAGCGCGTGCAATAATCTCTTGCATTAAGTCCATAGCGGAAGATCTGTTTTTATTATATTGTTAGTTAGATATCACAATAATCGGGTACAAAAGTAGGCAAAATGCAATATAGAGTTTGCAAAATCAGTAAAAGATTTACATGCAGACCTATCAGTTTCAGAACATTTAACAATAATTTGTTACTTCCTTCTCCCCTGACAGGATTTGTTGCAAATCCTCTGCCGTAACGTTCACTTCTATTTTACCATTATGAGCGACCGATATCTTCCCACGTTCTTCCGAAACGATGATTACCAGTGCATCCGTTTCGAGCGACATTCCCAAGCCGGAACGATGGCGTAATCCCATATCTTTCGGCAAATTAGCGTTTTGGGCAACCGGAAGAATACAGCCGGCAGCCTTGATACGGTTGTCCGCAATGATCATGGCGCCATCATGCAAAGGACTGTTTTTGAAGAATATATTTTCGATCAGGCGGGCATTGACATCAGCATTGAACATTTCACCGGTATGCTCATAAACGGTCAGATCGACATCCTGCTGGATGCATATCAGTGCTCCCGTCTTTTTCTTCGCCATATTCATGCAGGCCAGGACAACCGGGGCAATGAACTTTCCTTCGTTCTCCTTGTCATGGTTCTTCTTCGAAAATATTTTTCCCAGGAACTTCCATCCCCTGTGCGAACCAAGTGCCACCAGAAAACGACGTATCTCATCCTGAAACAAAATCACCAGCACAAGGAAACCGACACTGATAAACTTGTCGAGTATCGCTCCCATCAAACGCATCTCCAACACTTGGGAAACCAGAATCCAGACAATAATAAACGACACTACTCCACTAAAGATAGCCAGAGTTCCGGAATTCTTCATCAGCTTATATGTCTGGTACAAGAAGAAGGCTACCAATAAAACATCAATCAGGTCTTTTATTCCGAAATTCATCCACATAATATTAACAGTTGAAAGTTGAAAGTTGAAAATTGAAAGTTTTCGAAACGAGTTTGACTGCTTCTACTGCGGCTTTTACGTCGTGGACACGAAGGATATCCGTCCCATTCAACAAAGCAATCGTGTTCAGGACTGTCGTTCCATTCAGGCTGTCGGCTGGTGTTCCACCCAGATATTTATAAATCATGCTCTTGCGGGAAACACCGACGAGCAAAGGTAAACCGAAATCCTTAAACTCACGCAGATGTCCCATTAACGTATAATTCTGGTCTACCGTCTTACTGAAACCGAAACCGGGATCCAATATAATATCGTTCACTCCCAACAAACGGAGCTGTCGGACTTTCCGGGCAAAATAGAGCATAATCTCCTCCATTATATCTGCATAATCGGTATGTTGCTGCATCGTCTGAGGAGTTCCGCGCATATGCATCATTATATAAGGTACATGCAAACGGGCGACCGTCTCAAACATTCCAGCATCCAACTCTCCTCCCGAAATATCGTTGATTATCGCGACGCCGTATTCTTCGACGCAACGACGTGCCACATCCGCCCGGAATGTATCGACAGACAGGGTCACATCCGGATAATGCGTATTCAGTATTTTCAAGGCAAAAGCCAGACGTTTCATCTCCTCTTCCGGTGAGACCTCTGCGGCATCGGGGCGGGAAGAATAACCTCCGAGATCGATGATCTGTCCTCCCTCGGATAAAATTGCCTGTATGCGTTCCTCAATTGCAACTTCCGTCTGCTTCCTACTATCGGCATAAAAAGAGTCGGGAGTGACATTCAGAATCCCCATCACCAGCGGAGTATCGAGTGAGGTAAGCGTTCCTCTAATATTGAGCGTTTTATGTAACATTCTTATTTTTCTTTCCGACAAAGATAAAGGTAAATACATTAAATCACTACATTTGCGCAAAATAACTCTCATAGAAATTATAAAGGGAAAAAGACTATGACTATTCCTGAACTATATGAATTGTTTATACACAATCCGAAAGTGACAACCGACAGCCGAAACTGCCCTCGCGGTTCGATTTTCTTTGCCTTGAAAGGGGATAAATTCGATGGTAACCAATATGCAGAAAAGGCGCTGGCATCCGGTTGCGTGTATGCGGTAATCGACAATCCGGATTATTTTATAGGAGAACGCACAATCCTTGTGGACAACGTGCTGACGACCTTGCAGCAATTAGCGCACCGCCACCGTAAAGTGATCGGCTGTCCGATTATCGGTATCACCGGAACAAACGGAAAGACAACGACCAAGGAACTGCTGGCTTCCGTCCTGTCTACCAAATACAACCTTCTCTACACCGAAGGCAACCTGAACAACCATATCGGCGTACCTCTCACCTTGCTCCGCCTGACGCACGACCACGAAATGGCTGTGATCGAAATGGGAGCCAGCCATCCGGGCGATATCAAAGAGTTGGTCGACATAGCACAGCCAAACTACGGGATTATCACCAATGTCGGGCGTGCCCATCTGGAAGGTTTCGGCTCATTCGAAGGTGTGATCAAAACAAAGGGTGAATTATACGACTATATGCGCCGCACGAAAGGTAGGATATTCATCAATCAGGATAATAAATATCTGAAAGAGATCGCCAATGGAATCGAACAGGTCACATACGGTTCCGATGAAACGGCTTTTGCCTGGGGATGTGTAGTCAGCTGCAATCCCTACCTGACTTTCGAATGGAGACAACAGGGCAAAATCCACACAGTGGAAACCCATCTGATCGGTAACTACAATCTGGACAATGCCTTAGTTGCCGTTGCTGTTGGCCGTTTCTTCAAGATTCCGGCAGAACGCATCAGCCGTGCCATTGCCGCTTACGAGCCGACTAACAACCGTTCACAACTGAAAAAGACTGAAAATAACGAACTGATCATCGATGCCTACAACGCAAATCCGAGCAGCATGAAAGTTGCTTTAGACAATTTCGCCACAATGCCTGTCTCGCCCAAAGCTCTCATCTTAGGCGACATGCGCGAATTAGGTCCTACAAGCGACGAACTCCATACCGAAGTCGTAGCCCGGATCAAGGAAGGTAATTACGATAAAGTATTTCTGTGCGGCGAACATTTCCAAAAAGCCGCCGGAAAAGACTTCACCACCTATGCCACAACAGAGGAGCTGATCGAAGCCTTGCGCAAAAATCCCTTGGAAGGATATCATGTGCTGATAAAGGGATCGCACGGGATGGCACTGGAGAGGGTGGTAGAGGTTTTATAAAAATCCACAAATCCGATTCACATGAAGGAGGTACATATCTCTGCAAAGAGATGAATTTCGATTGCGAAAACAACTGTCATACCATCATGCTTTGCCTTTTATATAATGAATATCAATCTCTACATAGAATGATAGCAGGCATGATGGATGTTTTTTTAACTATCATACTATCATAGATATAATAGCTTTTTCACACACAACATATAGCTTATTCTCAGCAATATAGCTATATATTTTTGTCGAGATCCGGGTGTCACCCCCCTGCAGACCCAGGTCTCAAGACCGCTCAGATGGGGGTGTAAATGAACCTGATACGCGTATTTTGAGGAAAAGAACTAACCTCTTTTGCTTTCCAAAGTACCTTATTCCGGCAAAAAAGGCTTATACATTCTCAAAAACATTCTGTTTTAACACTTCCAAAGTACATCTATTTCCGATAAAAACGACCAAAATGATGGTTAAACAGCTGATTTATGATAGTTGCATGATAGTTGAAATGAGAACTATCATAGCTGTATATCTTGATATTCAACCTTCACACAAGAAGCATGATGGTATGATGGTTGTTTCTCAGATATTTTTTTACGAACCATATTGTTATGACTCTTATCTCGTAAAAATAACCTATAGCCTATTCAATAAAAAAGATTTAGCTTGCTCCAACAGAGCCAATACCTTAATAATTAGGAAAAACAACAAACATTTCATTCTTTTCCCTAAACTATTACTATCATTATTCAATTTCTTCCAACAATGCCGTTACACACCATAGATAGGGAGCTTGTCCATGATAGTCACCAACAGAACGAGGACGATCGTAATAATACTGTTTATCGTTTTTCTTATTAGTCCCTACACAAACTTCTGTAACATCTCCTTCTCCATTAATATAAGATACTAATGCCAACCAAGCTTTACGAGCTATTGGAGTATATTCCATTTGGTTTAACCAGCCTTCTTTTATACCCGTGATTATCGCATAGGCGAACATTGCAGAGCCAGAAGTTTCAGACCAGCAGTCTGATTGGTCAACTAATTGTCTCCACATACCTTCTCTTCCTTGATTTTCTTTTAAGAATGTCATCATCTTCGTGTATCCAACCATAATACGTTTTCTTTCAGGATGATTTTTCGGCAAATTTTTCAATAATTCAGTCATACCTGCAGCCATCCATCCATTTCCACGCGCCCAAAAATAAGGAACATCCGGTGCATGATAAAACATTCCATTTTCTCGTTGTAACTTATCCAAATAATAAACCATTTCTTTAGCTGTACGGTCTATATATTTGTTCTCTCCTGTCGCACGATATGCTTGACTTTGCAAAATCGTAATCATAAACATATCATCTATCCAAAGACGAGTTTGCCACGAATATCCTTTTCGTTCCCATCCTCTTTGTTCCAGACTAGCATCTTTGGGCAACTTCCACTGCGAATCAGCATAAGATAAACCTAACTCTAAATATTTTTTGTCCTTTGATACCTGGTAAAGTTCTAATGCTAAACAACCAAACATATTCAAATCCACATGGTTTTTAGGAGGAAGATATTTTTGTTCTTTCGTCAATAAAAGATCAAAACGTTCTTTTAACATCTGAATCAGTTCTTTATCTTTTACTGTTTGTGCATATCGCAATGCTCCTAACCAAGTACAAACTTCGGCATAATGAATCCATTTTTTCCCATGCAAATAATGTGGGCTATAAATAAAATGTTTTCCTAATTTATTTCCTATTGTTTTGGGAGAATATTCTGTTTGAAAAGAATTTAAATCCACTGTTACATCAATAGGCTTAATTACATTTGCTTCAAATGTACGGGGCATTTTAAATACATGACCTTGTTTATCACAAAAATAAAGATCAGACTGAGAAGGTTGTCTACCATGTCCGTCTGCCCATATTGCATAAAAATCAGAATGGGGATTTTTAGGACTTCTAATATAAGTATGATTTTTAGGACTTCCTACTGTTAATTGCTGATTCAATTTCCAATTAAGACCTTGATCTTTACTTTCCCAAATAACAACTTCGCCTCCTGGGTTATAAGATTGAGGTCCTTTTTCTGTTGGAGCTATTATCTGAATTAAACCGTTATCCGCATAAATCGATCCCATGTCGTAATTATTATCAGAAGTTGTTAATTCGGTATTGAACCATTTATCCCCATTATGACGAAAAAATTCCCACACACGAGGTCCATTCTCTGGTCCAGGTTGATATCCTTTACTTGATATTACTAAAATCATCGGATGCTTTTGTTTATCATAAGCAATGTCAAGAACATAACAGTTCTTTTTTAAAGTCGCAAAATCTTTTACTAAAGCAGCATTCTTTATTTGTTTAAAAGGCAACTGCACCTTCTTTCCGTCTGCCAAATG
>ERZ779643.2562-NODE-2562-length-10299-cov-2.875635_pt1 | contig 10299 bp, 9 predicted proteins | sample MGYA00511564_ERZ779643 | MGnify/ENA primary metagenome ERZ779643 (study PRJEB29588, sample SAMEA2147114) | human gut metagenome | biome: human gut; feature: human-associated habitat; material: faeces | place: Denmark | collected 2008/2010 ... | reverse complement strand
CTTCCGATCTGGGGGTTGAAAAGATTATATAATTTTTGATGGAGGGAGTAGAGGTATAAAAGGACAATACCCTCTGATTTCCTACGGAATCGATATACCCATCAATTATCGACAGATCCATTCCCCCTACCTATCGACCGAGCTATAAACGACTGTCGAGGCATATAAATAAAAAAAGGAGAGACCTTCCCAGCCTTTCCTTTTCTATGCCATAATAAAATAAATGCTTATTTTACTTTGTCTGCCAATTCTGCACCGGCTTTGAATTTAACCACTTTCTTAGCAGCGATAGTGATTTTTTGTTTGGTTGCAGGGTTGATACCCGTACGAGCTGCTTTTTCAGTAACACCGAAAGTTCCGAAACCGATAAGGGCCACTTTGTCACCCTTAACAAGAGATTCAGAAACAGCTTCTACGAAAGCATCCAATGCTTTTTTAGCATCAACTTTGCTCAAACCGGCTTTTTCTGCCATGGCATTGATAAGTTCAGTTTTGTTCATAACGCGTATAATTTAAAGTTAAGTAAATAATTCTCCATGAAGAGCAGCACCGCAAATGTAAAGATTAAAATGAAATACTGCAAACAATAAAGTAAAAAAATATAATAAAAGCCTCGATTTTATAATATAAGCAAGCTATATTTGACTAAATACTCGAAAAATCATTACTTTTGTCCGCACAATCAGAGTATAATACATTTACCCTGCTTGGAATGAATGGTTTACACTTCGTAAGAAAAGTACATTTGATATATGCAAAACAGATCATTTTTGGGATCTATACCACCGGTGACACTCAACTTGATTATCGTTAACTTCATCGTGTGGCTGGCAGCTTTAACTCTACCTAAAATTGCCGGAATAAATTTGAACTATTGGCTGGGGTTACACTATTTTGCAGCCGACGATTTCAATGTCGTGCAGTTGATTACCTACATGTTTTTACACGACACCAGCGGAATAGAACATATTTTCTTCAATATGTTCTCCGTTTTCATGTTCGGTAGAACTCTCGAAGCCGTATGGGGAGGGAAACGTTTTCTATTCTACTACATTACCACAGGAATGGGAGCGGCATTGGTGCAAGAAGCGGCATGGTACTTCGAACTACGTTCAGCCATATCGGAAACCGTAGCATTGTACGGTTGGGAACAAACGTCCCAACTACTCAACAACTTTATAACCGTAGGAGCTTCTGGCGCAGCATTCGGTATTTTATTGGCTTTCGGCATGTTATTTCCGAATGCTCCATTGTTCATCATATTCATACCCATTCCCATCAAGGCAAAATACTTTGTCATCTTTTACGGGTTACTCGAATTATTCTTCGGTGTCAGCGGAAGCATGAGCAGCGTGGCTCACTTTGCACATTTAGGCGGCATGCTCTTCGGCTTCTTCTTGATTCGTTATTGGAAAAAGAAAGGAATAGGCGGTGGCGGATTCTATTATTGACAAACTGAAACAGCAATTCCGGCAAGGCTCCGTATTGCTGAAACTCATCTATATCAACGTAGCGATCTTTCTGCTACTGAGACTCACATGGGTCGTTTTGATGCTGTTCAATATCGACGGATATGTCATACTGCCCTTCATCGAAATGCCATCGATACCCTATGAGTTCATCACCCATCCGTGGACTCTGCTCACATACATGTTCGTCCATTACGATGTATGGCACATTCTGTTCAACATGCTTTGGCTATATTGGTTCGGGCAAATATTTCTCATGTCGTTCAGTGAAAAACAAATGGTAGGGCTATATCTTTTAGGAGGTATAGCCGGTGGTTTATTATATCTGCTTTCGTACAATTTGTTTCCCTATTTCGATGGCAAAGAAGGATTGATGTGCGGAGCCTCTGCCTCGATAATCGCCATTGTCGTAGCCACGGCATTCCGAATGCCCGACTACAAAGTCAACCTGCTTTTTCTCGGAGCTATATCTTTGAAATACATCGCACTGGTTACTATCGTCATTGACTTGTTGAGTGTCACATCGGCCAACGGAGGAGGGCACATCGCTCACCTCGGAGGAGCCCTTCTCGGTTACTGGTTTATTGTGCGATGGGAAAAAGGGAAAGATTTGACGGCGCCTGTCAACAAACTCATCGACAAAATCGTAACGGGATTCAAACCCCGCCCGAAAATCAAAGTGTCACGACCTTCGAACCGATCCTCTTCCCGGCCCGAGACCGATATGGAATACCGAGCCCGCAAAAAGAAAGAAAACGACGAAATCGATTCGATTCTCGACAAAATAAAAAAATCGGGGTATACCTCGCTCTCTGCCGAAGAAAAGAAAAGACTGTTCGAAGCCGGGAAAAAATAACGTGGTAATGAAACATGTCGTCAAAGTCATATTATTGCTGCTCAATCTGCTATGGGGGCTTTTGCTCGTCATCGGCTCCTACTCGGCATACTTTCCCTCCCGCATAGGCATACTGGTCGAACTCTTATTTCCGCTGAATCTGTTTGCCTGCATAGCGTTCTTTTTTATATGGCTCGCCTATAATCCCCGTTATATATGGGTTCCGCTCGCCGCACTGGTCATCTCTTGGGGAGGAATAGCCCGATACTGTCCGGTACATAAACCACAGCCGATAGACAACAGCCAACCCGGTTTTTCCCTGATGACTTACAATGCCTACTTCTTCCTCGATTATGAAGGAACAGATACCCGACAAAACCGAACCCTTTCCTTTATCCTCTCGCAAAATGCCGACCTTGTTTGCTTGCAGGAAAGTCCGGGTCTGATCGCTCCGAATCCGGGATTGAAAATCACCGGAGAACAAATAGACAGTATACACACGCTGTATCCCTACCGCATTCCTACGACCCACGGTATGAATTTCCTGTCGAAATACCCGGCGACATTGTTGTTCGATACGGTATATTCCGAGTCGAGCGCCATCGCCATTTACCGGGTAAAGATAGAAGACCATACAGTCACCGTTGTCAACCAACACATGGAATCTATTGGATTGACTCAAACCGACAAAGAACTATATCATGAAATCACAGCACACCCGAATACCGACCGACTGGACGAAATAAAGAAACACTTGTTGTCCAAACTCATGAACGCAGCCGAAATTCGAAATCGCCAAACCAACCTGACAGCCGAGAAAATACAAAACATTCCCGGTAATATCATCGTCTGCGGTGACTTCAACGACTCACCTTTATCCTATTCTGTCCGAAAGCTCCACAGTATGGGTTTTCGCGACGCCTACAACGAATTGGGATTAGGACCGGGAATCACATATCATGCCAATCGCTTCTGGTTCCGCATCGACCATATCCTATACAAAGGCAATATGGAAGCCCGATGGCTTGTCCGCCAACGACATAAAAGTTCAGACCATTATCCCCTTGTCACAAGGTTTGTATGGGAAAATTCCGAAAATCATTAACACAGTAATATTATACCTCATGAAAAAACTTTTAGTAACATCGTTAACTTGTCTTATGATGATCTCTTGCAATCAAAAAGAGAATCCGCTGCTTAGCGAGTTCAGCACTCCTTTCGGGGTTCCACCGTTCGAACAAATAAAGCCCGAGCACTACTTGCCGGCTTTTGAAGAAGGCATCCGTCAGCACGATGCCGAAATTGCCGCAATCATTGCCAACCCCGAGGCTCCTACATTCAAAAACACCATCGAACCGCTCGAATTCAGCGGTATGCTACTGACTCAGGTCAATCTGATATTCAGCAGTTTGACCGAGGCGGAAACGAACGACGAACTCCAAGCCATCGCCAAAGAGATTTCGCCCAAACTGACCGAGCATTACGACAACATCTCGCTCAACGGAGAACTCTTTGCCCGAATTAAAACTGTATACGAGAACCGGGATAAAGAGAACCTCGACACCGAACAGATGAAAGTTCTCGAAAACCACTACAAAGACTTTGTTCGTGCGGGTGCTCTTCTCTCCGAAGAAGATAAAGCCACGCTTCGCGAGATTAACAAAGAATTGGCTATGCTTTCCATACAATACGGAGACAATGCCTTAGCCGAATCAAACGCTTTTGAACTGGTCATCGACAATGAAACCGACCTCGCAGGCTTGCCCGAGGCAGTAGCCACGACGAAGCGGCTGCTCGCAACAAAGCCGGTAAATGGGTATTTACCCTCGATGCACCCAGCCGCATCCCATTCCTGCAATACGCCGACAACCGCAATCTGTGCGAAAAAGTTTATAAAGCCTATATCAACAAAGCCGACAACGACAACGAATTCGACAATAAAGAAATCGTATCGAAAATGGTCAACCTCCGTTTAAAGAAGGCCAATCTACTGGGATTCAATACCTATGCCGACTTTGCCCTCGATGATCGCATGGCAAAAACCGATGCGAACGTCAACGATCTCATCAATCGGGTATGGGCCTATGCGATACCTCGTGCAAAAGAAGAAGTAGCCGACATGCAAAAGATCATTGACGCCGAAGGCGGCGAGTTCAAACTCGCCCCGTGGGATTGGTGGTACTATGCCGAAAAAGTACGCAAAGCCAAATACGATTTGAACGAAGACGAACTGAAACCCTATTTCAGCCTCGACAACGTACGTGAAGGTGCGTTCATGGTTGCCAATAAATTATATGGAATCACTATCACCGAATTGAAAGATATGCCGGTCTATCACCCCGACGTCCGCGCATTCGAAGTGAAAGATGCCGACGGCAAACATTTGGCCGTATTCTATACCGATTACTTCCCCCGTGCCGGGAAACGTGCCGGAGCTTGGATGTACAACTTCCGTGAAGCCTATGTACAAGACGGTAAGGAAGTACGCCCCATCGTTTACAACGTGGCCAACTTCACCAAACCTACCGCCGATACTCCCTCTTTGCTTACCATCGACGAAGTGCAAACTCTTTTCCACGAATTCGGACATGCCCTGCACGGCATGCTCACCCGTTGCCACTACCCCTCGGTAAGCGGGACCAGTGTCGCACGCGATTTCGTAGAGCTACCGTCGCAAATCAACGAACACTGGGCAACGCACCCCGAAGTATTGAAATTATATGCCAAACACTATCAAACCGGCGAAATCATTCCCGACTCGTTAATCGCCAAAATGGAGGCAGCCTCTAAATTCAATCAAGGATTCGCCACCACCGAATTTTTAGCTGCGGCTATCCTCGACATACGTTGGCACGAAATAGACGAAGTTAAAGAATACGATGTGCGCCAATTCGAAAAAGAAGTAGCGCAATCCGTCGGACTCATCGACGAAATCACCTATCGCTACCGTAGCACCTACTTCTCGCACATCTTCACCAACGATTACTGTGCAGGATATTACAGCTACATCTGGGCCGAAGTTCTCGATGCCGATGCTTTCGACGCATTCAAAGAACACGGTATCTTCGACCCTGCGACAGCCAAAGCATTCCGTGAAAACATTCTCGAAAAAGGCGGGAGCGAAGACCCCATGAAACTTTATCGCCAATTCCGTGGAGCAGAGCCTAATCCCGATGCCCTGCTTCGCAACCGGGGATTGAAATAACAATTTCTCCTATACAGGAAAAGGGAGCTGTGCCGCGGCACAGCTCCCTTTCTTATAAAAAATATCGATACCCTTTCAATTTATCGATATTCCCATTATATTTGTACATAAACAACAGACACATAACCTCGGAAAAACGATCCGATTTCAAATTGCGATGGACATAATCATATCAAGTTGGCTCTTGTGGCTCATTATTGCGGCCATACTTGTTATCATAGAACTGCTCACTTCCATGATAGCGACATTCTGTTTGGCAACAGGTTGCCTAATAGCCATGGTATGCGCCCTGCTGGACTGGGGCGTCGAAGCGCAGCTGATCGGAGCCATAATCGGCACTGTAATCGCATTTATACTCGTCCAAACAAAGCGAGGGAAGGGTAATATCTCGGTTCAATCCTTCATATCGTTATAAACACCAACGCACATTGAATACAAACTGTGACAAATCGAGAAGCGTAAAATTGCCTACACAAAAACGAATCGACAGTATCGATCTGTTCAAAGGAATCGCCATTCTGGGAATCGTGTGGAAACACACCTTTCATCCGCAATGGTGCGATCTCATTCACATAAGCGCGCTTTTCTTCATCTTATCGGGAATCTTTTTCAAAGACGAGCCATTCATTCCCTTTCTAAAAAAGAAAATCCGAACCATACTTATTCCGTTCCTTTTCTTTTACATACTTTCCTATCTCACCCGAATGGCCTTCTATTTCGGGCACTTTCGCACCCTACACGGATTCGCATGGGATAGCCTGTTGGAAATCTTTTCTATTTCCAATACACCCGACTACCTCACGGTGAACATACCTCTGTGGTTTCTCGTCTGCCTATTCGTCATGCAAATTATCTTTTGGTGTCTGAACAGAGTAATACCCCGTAATAAATACCGTATCTGCTGGTTCTTGGTAATCTTAGCAGCCATATACGCTGGTTACGGTACAATCGGGTCTTGGCACTCACCGTTTATGTTCAATATCGCCATCGAGTGCCTTCCCTATTTTATTGCTGGAAACCTTTTCGGACTACAAATAGCCCGATTTCTTTCCAAGTCCTCTCTGAAATATCTCCTCGCCCCGACATGTTTTGCCCTGTTCATCGGGTTCCAATACTTGCCGATCGATATCTCTATCCTTGCCTTTATCAAAGCATTGACCATATTCGTAGCAATACTTTCCCTACTGTCTTGCTTCGAAAACAGCTGCTCGATGATATGGACGACAGTCCGATATTTCGGGAAATCATCACTCTTTATCATGGGTATTCATGTACTCTTATTAGCCCCTATACAATCGATGGCACGCGCCATCACCGGAAAACCGGACTTACTCACCGGATTAATCTGCCTTGCGCTTACTATGCTCCTCATATACTTTCTTATACCTTTCACCGAGAAATATATCCCGTGGGCAATCGGGAGACAACGACAAAAACAGGACACGAAATCATCTCAAACAACAGAATAGTATGGATAAACAAGTTTTAACAATTAGGGGGGGGGTAAAACCAACCTCTTCAAAACGAATCGATTACATCGATCTTATTAAAGGAATCGCCATCATCGGTGTCGTGTGGAGTCACACTGTACACCCGCAATGGTACAATGTAACCTACATAAATGCACTTTTTTTCTTTCTCTCCGGATTCTTTTTCAAAGAAGAACCATTTCCCGCTTTCCTAAAAAAGAAAGTCAAAACGCTCATTATCCCATTCACTTTCTTCTACCTCCTATCCTACCCGTTCCGAATCATTTTTAACCTTTGGGATTACCGTACGCTCAACAACTTCGATTGGGGGTGTATCTTCGATGTATTCGACATAACAAACAAAAGCGATTATCTATTCGTCAATGTTCCGCTTTGGTTCATATTTTGCTTGTTCATCATGCAACTGATATACTGGTGCATGAACAAGATCACTCCGGAAAAATACCGGACAATCATATATCTCATATTGACCGCAGTAATCATAATCTGGAACGAGGAAATCAAATCTTACCCGACCATTTTCATGTTCAATAACGCAGTGCAATGGTTGCCCTATTTCATAATCGGCAACTTGTTCGGTCTGAAATTATCTCGCTTGATTCTCGACTACCCATCAAAATACATCATTGTACTGACAACCCTCGTCGCTTTCATCGGCTTACAAGCCATCGACTGTAATCTGCCTGCCTATTTTTTCCTAAAAGCCATCGTCTTGTTTCTTTGTTTCATGTCCACCCTTTCCTATTTCAACGACAACAAGAACCATATATGTGCGATTGTTCGTACCTTAGGAACATCTACCCTCTTTATCCTCTGCATACATATTCTCATACAAACTCCTTTCCAACGAGCCATCATGAAAATATTCGGGCATCGGGAAGTATTCACCGGATACATCGACGTCGCACTCACCCTGCTCGTCATATATCTCCTCATTCCCTTCGTGAATAAATATCTTCCCTGGGCGATCGGGAAAAAAAGATAAGGATAAAAAAGAACCGGGGCTAGAATTATCCAGCCCCGGTATCTATATAGACAAACTACTTTATGACTTAGGTTGTAACAAACGATTATACTCCAAATCGTCATTTATAATTTCCATAGCCTTGACGAACGAAGGATTTCGAGGATTCATTACTCTGAAATAGGCAGCCGTGTCGAACATATCCCGGGCAATAAGAGCCTTTATCTGCAAAGCTATCAACCCTTTGGATTTCCGATACTGCTCCTCGTTATATTTCACCTTTTCGGTTTCTCCCATCTTCAACAATTCAGCGAGCATATCGTCCGTAACCGCAAATTCTTCGACAAACTGGTCCACCTTTTTATACTTATTCATCAACTCTTTCCGATGACTGTCGAGATAATTGACCGGATATTGATTCAATACCCCTTTCGCCAACAAATCCCGATGGAAATCGGTATAAATCGTCGTGTCTAACGGTATAAAAATATCGGGCATAATACCCCCGCCACCATATACCGTACGTTTACTCTTCAAAGTTTGGAATTGCAATGAATCCGGGAAATGAATGCTATCGGTATAAATAAGCTCTCCATGATTGAACCGGTCTAGCAATTCCCGCTCGTATGCCTCGTGGCCTTTGTCATAAGGCTTCTGTATACTCCTGCCAGAAGGCGTATAATATCGGGCGACAGTCAACCTTATCATCGATCCGTCGGGGAATGGTATGGGACGTTGAACTAAACCTTTTCCGAAGGTACGACGCCCTACGATTATACCCCGGTCCCAATCTTGAATCGCTCCCGAAAGGATTTCACTTGCCGAAGCCGAGCTCTCATCGACCAGCAAAACTAATTTCCCCTTTTGGAACTGCCCCCGTTTCGAAGCGAAAGCATCGTCCCGCGGAGAACGACGGGCCTCGGTATAAACGATCGACTGCCCGTCGGCCAAAAACTCGTCGGCCATAGCGATAGCACTGGTCAAGAATCCACCGCCGTTGCCTTGCAAGTCGACAATAAGATTTTTCATACCCTTCTTTTTCAACTCCTTAATGGCATCAGAAAATTCCTTGTCTGTCGTCACGGCAAAACGGCTCACCCGTATATAACCCGTTTCTTTATCGGCCATATAAGATGCATCGATACTGTAAATAGGTATTTTATCACGTACGATTCTGAATTCGATAGGCTCCTTCACCCCTTTGCGCAATACGGTCACTCGCACCACCGTACCCGATTCCCCGCGTAGCCGTTTCATGATGTCGGTATTTTTCATCTTCACTCCGGCTATGGTTGTATCGTTTACAGCGATGATACGGTCACCCGCCAATATTCCCACCTTTTCCGAAGGTCCGCCAACGATAGTCTGTATCACATACAACGTATCTTTATTCATATTGAACTGGATACCCACTCCGCTGAAATTACCCTGTAAAGGCTCGTTCATCTCCCGGGTCTCCTCGGCTGTCGTGTAGGTCGAATGCGGATCGAGTTTATCGAGCATACCCCGAATGGCATCCTCCACCAACTTATTCTCGTCTACCTCATCGACATACAAATTCGTTATGGCGAAATCGGCTAAACTGAGTTTTCGCATTCCTTCGCTTTGGCCTTGCGACCACATGGCTCCCACCGCTATCACGGGTAGGAATATGATAAAAAATAGTCTTTTCATCTTCAACTTAAAATTATACTAATTTCAACCCTTTGGGAACAAATTCATCGACACTGTGACCGAACCTTAAAAGCTCCCGCACAATGGTAGAACTGATATGAGTCAATTCCGGCTCGGTAAACAAAATTATCGTCTCTACCCCCGATAATTTCCGGTTCACGTCGGCGATAGTCTTCTCATACTCGAAGTCATTCACCGACCGGATACCCCGCAGAATAAACCGGGCATTCCATTGCTTCGCAAGGTCGATGGTGAGGCTGTCGTACGAAACGACTCGAATCCGAGGATTATCCCGAAACAAATCCCTCAACATTTCCAACCGCTGTTCCACGGTGAAATAAGTGCGTTTCGAATCATTGATACCTATGGCTATGACCACTTCATCGAGCAATTCGAGCCCCCTGCTCACAATCGACATATGACCGAGAGTAAAAGGGTCGAATGTTCCCGGGAACACAGCTATCCTTTTAGACGAGATTGGTGTCATCTTCTATAACCAGATTTTGTATAATAAAGTTTTGTCTTTCCATGGTGTTCTTGCCCATATAAAATTCGAGCAAATCTTTCACCAAATCCTCCTTACGCAGCGATACCCGGTCGAGACGCATATCCGGTCCGATAAACTGACGGAACTCGTCGGGCGAAATCTCTCCCAGTCCTTT
>ERZ779643.2560-NODE-2560-length-10339-cov-2.067095_pt1 | contig 10339 bp, 9 predicted proteins | sample MGYA00511564_ERZ779643 | MGnify/ENA primary metagenome ERZ779643 (study PRJEB29588, sample SAMEA2147114) | human gut metagenome | biome: human gut; feature: human-associated habitat; material: faeces | place: Denmark | collected 2008/2010 ... | reverse complement strand
CTGGCTTCACCCTGAAAAGCGCCTTCCCATTTCTTCATTTTCGAAACAGTGGCATAGCGAGAGTTGCTTTTCATCAAATGGGTTTCACAGTAGCGGGCACTGCTTCGGATTCCACAACCGAATTCCCTTTTATACAGATAGAGAAAAAATATCTGTATCACCAAACCGGGCGCAAAGGTAGACAATTATTTTATATATGTTTTAAGATTAGTGAAAAAATGACTGCTTAAAACGGAGAGAATATTGAAAAGAGGAGGGGATTTTGAACCGTAGAAGTGAATTTGATTCACTCCTACGGCAATATGAATTTGCAATAATTCGGATAGTGATTTCAGGCAAGTGCCAATATTAATATTTGTGCTGTAAGCACACGTAAAAACATGGTGAGCGGATAAACGGTGGCATAACCTACTGCCGGAGCGTCACAAGAGGTCAAATCATTGGAGTAGGCTAATGCGGGCGGATTGGTGGTGGCTCCGGACAATACTCCGATCAAGGTGTAATAGTTCAGTTTATAAACATATCGTCCTATTATACCTACAATCAGTAAAGGCAGCAGCGTAATAATGGCGCCGTATGCTATCCATACATATCCGCCTTCGTTAATAATTGTTTCGATGAATCCTTTACCGGCTCCTAATCCTACGCAAGCAAGGAAAAGCGAGATACCGATTTCACGTACCATCAAATTGGCACTTATGGTGGTATAGGTTATCAATTTATAATGTGGTCCGAAACGGCTTATCAGGATGGACACAATAAGGGGGCCTCCTGCCAGTCCCAGTTTTACCGGTTGAGGGATACCGGGGAATAAAAAAGGAGTGCTTCCTAGAATACACCCTAATGCGATGCCTAAGAAAATAGGGATCAGGTTGGGATGATTCAAACGTTTCATGGAATTACCTAGAATCTTTTCGGCATGGGCTACAGCCAGTTCGCTACCCACAATCTTTACCCGGTCACCCATTTGCAATTGCAGGTTGGGAGTGGCCACAAGGTCTACACCCGAACGGTTTACACGGGTAATGCTTGCTCCGAAGTTATTCCTGATTTTTAGTTGAGCCAATGTTTTGCCATTCAATTCAGGCTTGGTGATCAGAATTTTTCTGGAAATAAGTTGTTTGTTCTGGAAATCCCATTCCACATTCACTTGTTTTCCAAAAAATACAGTGATAGCTTCTACATCTATCGGATTGGCGATAACAAGGATTTCATCGTGCATGTGAAATACTGTAGTGGAGTTCACTAGTTCTGTTTGTTTGTCTCCGTCACAATGCCGTATGCGTGAAATCACAAAATCACGATTCACCAATGGCTTGATTTCTTTTATTGTTTTACCTTCTACGGCTTCATTGCGTATTTCTAGTGAGATAGGGCGTACGGTCAGTTCTTGTAGATGTCCCAATCCCCGTTCCGCATCGGCTTCTTCGGTTTTTGTGTTGATGCGCAGGATATATTTCAATGCCAGCAGGGAGAGAATACATCCTACTACACCCAGTGGATAGGCTACGGCATATCCCAGTGCTATTTCGGGAGCGTCTATACCATTCAGATCACTGTTTGCTTGCTGTGCGGCACCTAGTCCCGGGGTATTTGTTACAGCACCCGAAAGAATTCCTACCATTGTGGTAATGGGGACACCTGTTATGAAATGGAGTATAATGGTGATGGTCACACCTAAAAATACAACCATCATGGCAAGCAGGTTTAGTGTGAATCCTCCTTTTTTGAATGCTGAGAAGAAACCGGGACCCACTTGTAGTCCGACTGAGTAGACAAATAATATCAGACCGAACTCTTTTAAGAAATGCAACAGATGTTCGTCCAGGTTCAGATTGAAATGACCGAATACAATTCCTACAAAAAGTATCCAGGTTACTCCCAATGAGATACCTGCCACTTTTATTTTTCCTAACATGATACCGAAAGCAATGACCAGTGAAAGAATAAGTACGGAATGTGCTACTCCGCCGCCCCATAAATTAGGGTACCCTTCAAAGAGATTTCTAAAAAGTTCCATAATTCATTATCTAGTTTAATTATTTATAGTATCAATTTTATAATTCAAAAAGTTGTCTTTCAAAATATTAGAGTAGGTTTTATGGGATAGGATGCTTCGTTTTATAGCTGTCATCCCGGCAAAATGACTGCAAAGGTAGCTTATTTAATTGATAAACCATAAAACTTTAATTGCTTTCTAAGGATATTTACTTGATATGTCGGAATTATGAATTAATCTGTTATTCTAATTTCGATAATTTGCAATTTGCACTATCTTTGTATCCGTTTTTAAAAGAAATACTAAAGAATGAAGCCACAATTACTCATAGGGGCCGCTACATCGGGAAGCGGAAAAACGACTTTTACGATGGGGTTGCTGCGGGCATTGCACAAACGAGGTCTGCGGGTACAGCCTTTTAAATGTGGGACTGAAGATAAAGGCGTGGAAATGTGGTCCTGATTATATTGATACACAATTTCATACGCTGGCTGCTGACCATGAGTCGGTGAATTTGGATACTTGGATGGCATCAAATACCCATGTACAACATCTGTATAATAAATATGGAGATGGAGCCGATGTATGTGTAACCGAAGGAGTGATGGGATTGTTTGACGGTTATCAAAGAATGCAGGGAAGTAGTGCTGAAATAGCCAGATTGTTGAATATCCCTGTAGTGCTTATAGTAAGTGCGCGTTCTACAGCTTATTCTGTGGCTCCGTTAATTTATGGTTTCAAGCATTTTAATCCGGCTGTGAAGATTGCAGGTATTGTTTTCAATCAAGTATCATCTCCTTCTCATTTCGCTTATTTACGTGAGGCTTGTGTTGATGCAGGAGTAGAGTGTTTGGGGTATCTGCCTATGACAGAAGGGTTGAAAATTCCATCCCGGCACTTGGGTTTGACATTGACAGCCAAACGTTCCATGAACACCTTAATAGAACAGGCTGCGGAATTGGTTGGAAAATATGTGGATTTGGATAAGCTGCTGAGTATTTGTCATCGTAATTTCCCGTGTCGGTATACATTGCCTTATAGTTCTGAGATAGGGGTGGAAAGTTTTGCTCCTTCTGCTAAAAAGATGAAGATAGCCATAGCGCGGGATCCGGCTTTCAACTTTATCTATAGAGAAAACATAGACCGCTTGTCTGCGCTAGGAAGCATTACTTATTTCAGTCCTGTATATGGTAGTGATTTGCCGGATGCTGATTTGGTTTATTTACCCGGAGGATATCCGGAATTGTTTGCCCGTCAACTGCATCGGCGCAAAAAGTTAATGGAAGCATTAAGAACCTATGCAGAGGAGGGGGGGAAGATTTTGGCCGAGTGTGGAGGTATGATGTTTCTCACCCGTTCCCTGACAGTCCGCCAAGGAGGGACTGCATATGCCATGACGGGTATTTTGCCTTTGGATTGTACCATGGTGGGTGCCAGACTTCATCTAGGATATCGCCGTATAGAATATAAAGGGATGGAGCTTCGCGGGCACGAATTTCATTATTCCAATGTCGTTGCTCCTGATGCTATGCCTTCTGTAGCGAAACAATTTACGGCAAGAGGAATGGAAGTGAGTACCCCGCTTTATAGATATAAAAATGTGATAGCCGGGTATACCCATTTATATTGGGGAGAAACGGATATATTAAAATTATGGGAAGTATGAGGCGCATTTATACACGTACCGGGGATAAGGGCATGACAGGGATTCATGGTGGAGAACGGATACCTAAGGATGATATCCGTATCGAGGCTAATGGATGTATCGATGAATTGAATGCTGTTATAGGAATAATACGTTCACTTTTGCCGCAGGAGCACGAATGGCAATCCTTGCTTTTTACGATTCAGAAAAATATAATGGTAGTGATGAGCCATGTGGCCACACCATCGGCCCTTCGTGATGGGAATCCCAATATTTTGCCTGATAATTTATGCTCTTTTTGTGAGGAGGCAATGGACAAGTTGATGGAACAAATGGAGGATAATGGTTATTTTATTCTTCCCGGAGGAACACCTGTATCGGCACAATTGCAATTTGCAAGGACTGTGGCACGTCGGGCAGAACGGAGATTATGGACTTTGCATAAACACGATCCGTTACCGGAAATCATACTTCGGTTTATCAACCGACTGTCCGATTTATTTTTTGTTATGGCCCGTTATGAGATGCAACAACAGAACTGGACGGAAGAAAAGTGGCAGTCCTTTGCCTATAAAAGAAAAAAGAAAGAGTGATGAAAAAGAAATTACACCCCATTATGTTGGCGGGAACAGGTAGTGACGTTGGTAAAAGTGTTATTGCCGCCGCATTATGCCGCATTTTTAAACAGGATGGTTATCAACCGGCACCTTTCAAGGCACAAAATATGGCATTGAATTCGTATGCCACTCCGGAAGGATTGGAAATAGGCCGCGCACAGGCTGTACAGGCTGAAGCTGCCGGAGTTCCTTGTCACACGGACATGAATCCTCTGTTATTGAAACCCAGCTCCGATCATACTTCGCAAGTGGTGTTAAACGGTCGTCCCATCGGTAATCGTAACGCTTTTGAGTATTTTCGCAAGGAGGGGCGTGAAGAACTGAGGCAAGAGGTAAACGCAGCCTTTGACCGTCTTGCCGCACGTTATAACCCTATTGTAATGGAGGGAGCAGGGAGCATTTCCGAAATAAATCTGCGGGATACTGATTTGGTGAATATGCCGATGGCCTGTTATGCGGATGCGGATGTGATTTTGGTAGCTGATATTGACCGGGGAGGAGTATTTGCCAGTGTCTATGGTTCGGTCATGTTACAAACTCCTGAGGACAAGAAACGTATAAAAGGAGTAATCATTAATAAATTCAGAGGGGATATCCGTTTGTTTGAGCCTGGTGTGAAGATGATGGAAGATTTATGTGGTATTCCTGTCTTGGGAGTAATACCTTATTATAGAAATATACATATTGAGGAAGAGGATTCCGTAGTCTTGGACTATAAACGGATGCAAGCAGTGGAAGGCAAAATAAACATAGCAGTTGTTCTGTTGCGTCATCTCTCAAACTTTACAGATTTCAACAGATTGGAACGGGATGAACGAGTGCACCTTTATTATACTAATAATACGGAAGATCTGGCCAAAGCTGATATTATTCTGCTTCCTGGCAGCAAAAGCACTTTGGATGACTTGTATGAGTTGAGACGGAACGGGGTGGCGCAAGCTGTCCTGCGTGCGCATAGGGAAGGGGTTACTGTAATGGGAATTTGTGGGGGATATCAATTGATGGGACTTGAGATTCACGATCCGGAAGGAGTGGAGGGAGAGATCCGTCAATTGCCGGGACTGGGACTGCTTCCCGTCATTACTACGATGCAAGGGGAGAAGGTGACACGGCAGGTGAATTTTCATTTTCTTGAGAATGCGGAAACTTGCCAAGGATATGAAATACACATGGGAGAAACCCGCCCGGTTCCGGGGGTGTCTGTAGTTCCTTTGAATAGACTGGAAGACGGTGGAGAGGACGGTTGTTTTGTAAACCAAAAATGTATGGGAAGTTATATTCATGGAATATTGGATAATCAGGCATTTATAGATTATTTGCTGGAACCATACGCAGAAAAACTGGAGTGTCATACGGTGTTGGATTACCGGACTTATAAAGAAGAACAATATCTGGTTAAAAACAAAAACTAATTAAATCCATGATTAAGAAGAATTTAACGAGTAGTATCATCCTGGTGATGATGCTACTGATCACCCCCTGTGTCTCTGCACAAACCTATCGGCAGATCAAAGGATGGTCAAAAGAAGTCAATGATCGGCTGGAAGATTTCCTGAATTCGACCATTACGATGAAGATTCGGAAAGTGGCGGTTTTCGATGGTGACGGTACGGTTATGGGACAGGTACCTCATTATTTGGCGGATGAAGCTTTATATCAATATGCCGACGAACATTTTAAAGGAAAAACGGATAAGTTTTCGAAAGAGAAAATGGCGATCCTGAACCGGATGGTAAAAGATGGAAATAATGTGGGGAAACCTTATGTCGAGGATCGGGTGCATTTTTTGGCAGGACTGACGCCCGAAGAAATTCTCGAAATGGGATATGCATGTTACCAGACTTCTTACCGGAACAAGTTCTATCCGGAAATGAAACAACTGATTGCCAATCTCAAGGAATATGGATTCGAGGTTTGGATTTTGACCGCTTCTCCGGAATTTTTATATCAGAAATTTCTGGCCGAAGAACTCGGTATCCCGGAGGTAAATATCCTGGGGGTAAAATCGGTGGTTGTCGACGGTAAATTGACAGATGATATCATCTTACCGATTCCGCAGGATGACGGTAAAGCAAATGTGATCCCGACCTTTATTAAAACCCGTCCTTTGGTTGTCGGAGGGAATAGCCGGGGAGATATGGATATGCTCAATCAGTCTTGTGGATTGAAGATTGTGGTGAATCCGGACGATAAAACAGTGCGTGGGAAAGAAGACGGGCCGATGAACGGTTATACGGTAAAAGGCTATTGGGAAAAAGAAGGGGCTTTGATCGTGAAATGTCATGATGTCAGGGAACCCGGTCTGCGTTTCCATACAGAAGAATGGGGAATCCGCGAAAATGTATCTAATCCGAAAGAATAATTCAGGAATAGAATTATATAATTGATTTTACGTATAATTTATTTGATGTTACTATGAAAAAAAATTTTCTATTAAACGTGGTAATGTTGTGCTGTGCTTTATTTGTAGGTACATCAGCATGGGCAAAAACTGAAGACGGGGAAGCTGCTGCTAAAAGCGAACCGGTGTCAGCCAATGAAGAAGAATTATTGAACAAAATTCTTTCTAAGTTACCGAAAGTATCCGGTTATATTCAGACCGGTTATAATTATGGAGATAAGAACGGGGATAACAGATCTTCTTTCCAGTTGAAGCGTATGCGGGTACTTCTTGACAAAAAGATCTCCAATACGTTTGATTTCCGGGCTCAGTTCGAATGTTTTTCCGGTTCTACCGATGGCGGGGCTTACAAAAAGAAAGTCATTACTGTGATGGACGCTTTTGTCAGTGCTCACATTAACAAAGCCATCAACTTCCGGGCAGGACAATATTATCTGCCGCTGGGTTTCGAGAACTACGATATTTCTCCGGCTACTTTGGAGACTGTAGATTTCTCTAATATCTGTTATCGTATGGTATGCCGGAATGCGATTTCTTCTGCCGATCTGATCGACTATGGACGTGATCTCGGTGTGATGGCTTACGGTGATCTGTTGCAGAATCAGGAAAAAGGATTCAGCTATTTGAGCTATAATTTATCTTTGACCAACGGTTATTTGCCTACTTTGAACGATGACAACAGATGTAAAGATTTCGTCGGTCGTCTGACTTTCCGTCCTGTAAAACAGTTGAGTATTATGGGATCGTACAACTACGGTGAATACCAGGGTAAAGTCGGAGACGATGTTAAAAAATATCTTCCGATGAATCGGGTGATTGCCGGTGCCTGGTATTTCGACCCGAACGGTCTCGATCTGCGTGCTGAATACGGCCATATCAAAAGTAGCGAAGCTAATGTAGAAGAAGACGGTTTTTATGCTTTGGCCGCTTATCGCTTCGGAAAATTCCTGCCGGTAGTACGTTACGATATGTACCGCGATAAAACCAACAAGACCTCTGCCAACAACAGAGATGCTTACCTGGTGGGTTGTACTTACGAATTGATCAAGAACCTGAAATTCCAGGTTAACTATATCCACTCTATCTATACCGATAAAGTGAAAGATGCAGGTACGCGGACAGGGAACGGAAATAGTTTGCAAATCATGCTTTTGGCTAAATTCTAAGATTTGATTTACCTTTATTAATATCCTAAATTCCTTTATTATGAATAAATTATTTTTTGCAATGGCACTGCTTTTTGTAGGCATGTCAGTAAATGCACAACATCTCGGTTCAGAATACCGGTTGAAAAAAGTGATTCCGGTTGCCGGACGTCAGGGAATTGCTATCGATAGCAATTACTACTATGTTTCCGACACCAAAGTACTGTACAAATACGACAAACAGGGAAATCTGGTGATGAAGAACGATCAGCCGTTCCAAAATCCCGAAATTGCCAACCACTTCGGTGATATCGATATCTACAATGGAGAAATTTACTGCGGTATTGAAAAATTCGAATACGGACGTGGTTATAATATCGCCGTATCGATTTACGATGCAGAGACTTTGAAATGGAAACGCGATCTGCCTTGGTCTCCTGAATCAGGACAAGTAGAGGTTTCAGGTCTTGCTGTTGATCGGGAGAAAAATATGGTTTGGATGTCTGACTGGGTAGATAGCCGTTACGTATATTGCTATAGCCTGGAAACCGGACAGTACTATACCAAAATGCAATGCCGTCCTACTCCGTACTGGTGTCAAGGTATTTTCATCGCCGATGGAAAAATGCTGTTCACCTCTGATGATGGCGAATCTTTGTACAATATTCCTGATAATATCTATGTGGCTGACATCTCTGAAGTACACTTTACCGGTTTACAAGACGGAACTGAAGTGGTGAAAGAAACTCCGTTCAGCGTAAAACTCGATAAAAAGGGAAAACCTGTTATGCGTAAAGGTAAAATTGCAGGTGGTGCAAAAGCCGGAAGAGTTGAATTATTCCGCGAAATGAGTGATTTCCGCCGTGCAGGTGAAATCGAAGGACTCTCTATTGACCCGGTAAACGACGACCTCGTTGTATTGAACAACCGTGGTACACTGATCGTTCTCGGTATGTCACAGGGTCCGTTCGCTGAAGAAGGGTATACCGGTGAAATTCATGAACTTTATATCTACGAGAAAGTAAAATAGTTCTTAGCGAAGGAATCTGAATTAAATGAATGATCCCCCGGGGATAAAGACCTTGGGGGATTTTATTCTTGTAGTAACTTCTCTACTTCACTTTTTAAATGGGGCAGGTGATTGACAACAATGCTCCAAAGAATATCCACGGAAAGACTATCATAGCCATGTATAATATAGTTGCGAGCATTTGTGATGGCAAGATCCTTGTTTTCCTTTAATATTCTGTTCATTGCCTCACCGATAATTTCAATACATCTCTCGATCGCTCTTTGTAAACGTATATCTCTACAGAATTCTTCAAATAATTTCGGTTGCCCATCGAAGAAAGTTTCAATGTCATCAATCGCATTGAGTATATCTTGCAAATGTTTCTTGGTAAAGTTATCCATATATTAACGCTTTGGTTTGCTCTATATTTTCTTTCAAGTAATGGTTACGAATGGCATGTTCTTCCAGTAAATCGACTTCTCTTCCCAGAATATCTTCCAAGGCATATTTCAGATCAAAAAAATTACTGAAATAATCTGTTACTTGTGCTTTGTCAAAATTAACGATAAAATCAACATCGCTCTCTTTATTGAATCGATCGGTGAGAATAGAACCGAAGACAAATAATTTATTCACCTTGTATTTTTTGCATAAGGCAATTATTTGATCGATATTTAATTCAATTAAATTCATATTACTCTTTTCTCTGCAAATATAGTGAATGTTGAGGAGAAAAGGGCTCACGTGAAAAAGTAGGTGGAGCAGTCCTAACGTGTTATCTTCGCGAGTGAATAAAAACAAAACGTCGATGAAAGAACTTTTACGGATCAACAATTAAAACACAATAATATGGAAAATGAAATATATACAAGATCACAAGATCTTATCCAAAAGTATCTAAATTTCATAAAAACAATTAGAGAAGACAACGAATCCCAACACATAACTATTGAAAGATTATTAGAACTAAAAACAGTACTATCAAATGTTAATAACGTATTAACATTAATAGCGACACTAGCGGCGACAAAGAAAATTACAGATTCATTAGGATACAATGAACAGGACAAAAAGAAATGCATCGAAAAAATAGAAAAGAAAAAAGCAAATTCTAACGGATTTGACATCGAAATTGAAGATTCAACGGGTATGAACATTCTTGCTGAAGTAAAATGTAATATGCTCATTCATGGTAAAAAGCTAGGAGCACAGCAAATGAAAGGTATCTTAAACGATGTAAGAAAATTGCGAAATAAATTCCCAGATGAAAATGGAAAGAAAATAACAATCGATACTAGTAAATACATAAAATTGATTGTCATTGTTAATACTTTTCATGAAAAATTAAATGATGTAATAGACACCATTAAAAAAGAAGTTAAACACAAAGCCCCAACAAAAACAGATTGGAAACATCAGATGACCATGAAAAAATACATCAAAACTCTAGATTCGTGGTCTTCATTAAAAAAGCTAACAGATTTTGAGAATGTCTATCTAGCAACAATCTCTATCGAAGA
>ERZ779643.2558-NODE-2558-length-10343-cov-2.686042_pt1 | contig 10343 bp, 10 predicted proteins | sample MGYA00511564_ERZ779643 | MGnify/ENA primary metagenome ERZ779643 (study PRJEB29588, sample SAMEA2147114) | human gut metagenome | biome: human gut; feature: human-associated habitat; material: faeces | place: Denmark | collected 2008/2010 ... | reverse complement strand
AATAATTGATTCCATGGCGATATTAGCATTTCAAAAACCCGATAAAGTATTAATGTTGGAAGCGGATGATTTCTTCGGAAAATTTGAATTTCGTCCGTTGGAGCCTGGCTATGGTATTACGATTGGTAATGCCTTGCGCCGTATTCTCTTGTCTTCATTGGAAGGGTTTGCTATTACGTCTATCAAAATCGATGGTGTAGATCATGAATTTGATACTATTCCTGGCGTAATTGAAGACGTAACAAACATTATCCTTAACCTGAAGCAAGTGCGGTTTAAGCATATTGTTGATGACATTGAGAATGAAAAAGTAAGTATTAATGTTTCGGGTACGGAAGTGTTCAAAGCCGGAGATATAGGTAAACAGTTAACAGGGTTCGAAGTCTTGAACCCTGACTTGACTATTTGTCATTTGGATCCGAACGCAAGTTTCCAGATTGAATTATCGATAAATAAGGGTCGTGGTTATGTACCGGCTGATGAAAATCGTAAGCCAGATGATGACATTCATGTAATTGCGATTGATTCTATCTATACACCGATCCGTAATGTCAAGTATACAATCGAAAACTTCCGTGTTGAGCAAAAGACGGACTACGAAAAGTTGGTTCTTGAAATAGCCACGGATGGTTCGATTCATCCAAAAGAAGCTTTGAAAGAAGCTGCCAAGATTCTGATTCATCACTTTATGTTATTCTCTGATGAGAAAATTGCTATTGAATCTGTTGATAGTGATGGTAACGAAGAGTTTGATGAAGAAGTGCTTCATATGCGTCAGTTACTGAAGAGTAAGCTGTCTGATATGGATCTTTCAGTTCGAGCATTGAACTGTTTGAAAGCAGCTGATGTTGAAACTTTGGGTGAATTAGTCAAGTTCAACAAAAATGATTTGTTGAAGTTCCGTAACTTCGGTAAGAAGTCACTCACCGAACTTGATGAGTTACTGGAAAGTTTGAACCTTTCTTTCGGTATGGATATCTCAAAATATAAATTAGATAAAGAGTAAGTATAAGCGATGAGACATAATAGAAAAATAAATCACTTAGGTCGTACAAACACTCACCGTGACGCGATGCTTTCGAATATGGCTTGTTCTCTGATCAAACATAAGAGAATCTTTACTACGACAGCTAAAGCAAAAGCACTTCGTAAGTTTGTAGAACCGCTGATCACAAAGTCTAAAGAGGATACAACTCATTCAAGACGTGTGGTATTTAGCAATTTGCAGGACAAATATGCTGTAACTGAATTGTTCAAGGAAATTTCTCAGAAGATTGGTGACCGTCCGGGTGGATATACTCGCATCATTAAGACTGGTAACCGTCTGGGTGATAACGCTGCCATGTGCTTCATTGAACTGGTTGATTACAACGATAACATGAAGAAGGATGCAGCTGCTAAGAAAGCTGGTAAAACTCGCCGTTCTCGTAAGAAATCAACTGTTGCTACAGAAGCTCCGGCTGCTGAAGCTGCAGCAACAACTGCAGCTGAAGAACAACAGGCTGCTGAATAAGATTTATCTACCACATCTTAGTCTATTGGATGTTGGTTAATTAAATAGAATGCAGGTTTCTTGGTTTAAAGCCATGAGACCTGCATTTTTTTGTTTTCTGTTATTGATGGATATCAGTTCTACTCGACTTGTCTCGAGCTGTTAATACTGTTTATAACAACAAAAAGCCACCCGGTAAACCGGATGGCTTTTTGTATGTCGAATCGTGGAATTGATTACATTCTCTTTTCTTTGATTCTTGCTTTCTTTCCAGTAAGAGCACGCAGATAATACAATTTTGCACGACGAACACGACCTACTTTGTTTACAACGATGCTTTCGATGAATGGTGATTCGATCGGGAAAATTCTTTCTACACCTACGTTTTCAGACATTTTACGAACTGTAAAACGTTTCTTGTTTCCGTGACCTGAGATGCGAATTACAACGCCTCTGTACTGCTGGATACGTTCCTTGTTACCTTCTTTAATACGATAAGCGATGGTTACAGTGTCACCACTCTTGAATGAAGGATGTTCTTTGTTTGTTGCGAACGCTTCTTCTGCAATTTTAATTAAATCCATTTTTAATTGTCTTTTAAAATTGTTTATAATATACGCAATTAACAGGCTGCTTGTCCTGCCAGCGTTGCGTAAAGCGGATGCAAAGTAACAAATTCTTTGTGAGATAACCAAATAGCTGCGTAGATTCTTTTGTTTTTGCCTCTGATTTTTTCGGTATCGAAGTTTATAATCGGTTCTCGTTACTTTTCAAACTGATTTTCGTTATTTTTGTGTTTGATTCTCGTTACTTTTAAGGCGGAGTATATAACTTATGAAACGGATTGTAGTATTGATATTGGTTTGGCTTAGTATATCCTATTCGGTGGCAGGCCAGCAGCCAACAATGTTGACGAAGGTAGATCAGCAAAAGATGACGGCTTGGACGGACTCTGTATTTAATTCCTTAAGTATGGATGAACGGATTGGCCAGTTGTTTATGGTGATTGCAGATGTGAAGACAACTAATCAAAATATGCAACGTCTGTTGCGTTATGTGAATGAGCTGAAGATTGGAGGTGTTTTATTCCACAAAGGAAGTCCTGAGGAACAGGCAAAACTGACTAATCGGATGCAAGCGGCCTCTAAAGTTCCTTTATTGGTTTCTTTGGATGGAGAATGGGGATTGTCAATGCGTTTGAGTGGTACCACCCGTTTCCCCAAGAATATGATGTTGGGTGCGATAGATGATAATCTGTTGATCCGCAAATACGGTGAAGAAGTTGCCCGTCAGTGTAAGGTAATGGGTATACATATCAATTTTGCTCCCGATTTAGATGTAAACAGTAATGTAGACAATCCGGTGATTGGCATCCGTTCGTTTGGTGAAGATCCGGCGGCTGTGGCGGAGAAAGGAATTGCCTATGCAAGTGGATTAGAGGAAGGCGGTATTATGGCGGTTGCAAAGCATTTTCCAGGGCACGGTGATACTTCCGATGATTCGCATGAAACACTTCCGGTAATATATCATAGTCGCTCTCGGTTGGATTCCATCGAATTATTACCTTTCAGACAGTATATACAGAAAGGCTTTGCCGGAGTGATGACGGCTCATCTTTATATTCCATCCTTAGATAAGCGAAAGAACCGTCCTTCTTCTTTGTCTGATAAAGTTGTAACGGATTTGCTGCAAGGCGAACTCGGCTTTCAGGGCTTGTGCTTTACCGATGCTTTGGCCATGAAAGGTGCAGGAAATGACAAATCGGATAATCCTTGTGTTCAAGCTTTATTGGCTGGGAATGATATCCTTCTGGCACCTTATGCTCCGATTTCTGATTATAAGGCTGTCAAGGAAGCTATTGAGAGTGGAGTTATCCCTATGAAACTGGTTGAAGATAAGTGTAAGAAGATTTTGCAATACAAATATGTTGCCGGTTTGAATCATTATAAGCCCATCTCGCTACCTGGCCTTTCTGACAGGTTGAATACGGCTCATGCCGCCTGGTTGGCTGCGGAACTGAATGCTGAAGCGATCACTTTGTTGAAAAACGAAGACGACGTACTTCCTTTAAAGAAACTCAATCAGACGAAGATCGCTGTTCTTTCTATAGGGAGCGGTGTTACTTCCGATTTTGAGGAAACTGTCTCTAAATATGCGAAGGCTGATTTCTTTACCATTACGCGCAGTAGCAGTGCGTCTAAAATCCAACAGATTTATAGAAAGCTGAACAAATACGATTTGATCATTTGTGCCGTTCATACGGTCCGAATCCCAGAAAGCCAGGCATTGCAAACGCTGGCACGGCAGAAAAAACTGGTGTATGCCTTTTTCACCATTCCTTATTTCTGCAAGTCGTATAAGAAATCTATTGAAAGCGCAAAAGCGGTTGTGATGGGATATGAAGGAACGCCCTTGGCTCAGCAGTATGCGGCGCAGGTCATTTTTGGTGGTATTGGTGCTAAAGGGAAACTACCGGTTTCAATTCCTGATTTGTATTATGCGGGTACGGGAATCTTTACAGAGAAAGTCCGCTTGGGCTACCATGAGCCAGAAGCTGTCGGACTGGATGCCGAACGCCTCGCTGAGATTACTTCCATAGCTGAAGAAGGTTTGAAGGCAAAGGCCTATCCGGGTTGTCAGTTGTTAGTCGCTAAAGATGGCTGGGTTGTGTATAACCGGGCTTTTGGCTCCTATGAATATAACCGGAAACAACCTGTTACGACCGAGTCTGTCTATGATCTGGCTTCCGCATCAAAGGCTTCTGGAACTTTATTGGCCGTGATGAAAGCTTATGATGAAAAGAAGTTTAAACTGACGGATAAAATATCAGCGTATATTCCCGAATTGAAAGATTCCAATAAAAGCAACATTACCATACGCGAGTTATTGTTCCATCAGTCGGGCTTGGTTCCCAGTATTAATTTTTATACGAAGGCTATGGAAAAGGGCTCATTTAAGCCCGATTTGGTGGCTACAAAACCCGCTCCTGAATATACGTGGAAAGTAGCAGACGGGATTTATCTGAAGCCATCCTTTCAGGATACCATCATTCAGATGATTAAGCGTTCTAAATTGGGACCTAAACGGTATCGATACAGTTGTATCAATTTTATCCTGCTCAAGATGATGACAGAGAAACAACTGCTTCGTCCGATGGATGATTTGTTGGAATCGGCTCTATTAGGGCCCTTGGGTGCCTGGCATACGACATATAATCCGTTGGAAAAGATGGATTCTCTGGAGATTGTTCCGACGGAATATGACAAAGTCGTCAGGCATCAGCTGATTCGTGGTTATGTACATGATGAAGCTGCGGCTTTTCAGGGAGGAGTATCGGGAAATGCCGGTCTGTTTTCGAATGCGAATGACTTGGCTAAGATCTTGCAGCTCTATCTGAATGATGGTACTTATGGCGGGGAACAATTATTAAGTCCGGAAACCGTCCGTTTGTTTACCCAGACGAAAAGTCCGACTTGTCGCCGTGGGTTAGGTTTTGACAAGCCGGCAACGGGAGGAAAAGCGTCGCCTTGTGGTACATTGGCTCCACCTTCTGTTTATGGGCATACCGGTTTTACCGGAACCTGTTTTTGGGTAGATCCGGATCATCAGCTGATTTATGTCTTTCTGAGCAATCGGGTATATCCGGACAGGAGTAATAATAAACTTTCATCTTTAAATATCCGGACACGAATTCAAGACACAATTTATAAGGCAATCGAGAAGAAAGAACCGTAAGATTCGTATTTTTGCAGTCGGATAAACTCTCATAAAGGAAAGAATATGTTGTTTGGACATGGTGATGATTACTATCGTTCGGCCGGTGAGCGGCTGATCAATTACAGTTCGAATGTTTGGTATGGAGCCGAAATAGAACCACTTAAAGCATATTTAGCGGCAAATATGGACCGAATTACCCGTTATCCGGAACCTGATGCCGGTTCGTTGAAGCGTATGCTTGCAGAAGTTCATCAGCTGGACCCGGATCGTTTACTGGTAACAAATGGTTCGATTACGGCTTTTTATCTGGTAGCCCAAGCCTGGCAGAAGTCGCGTTCGCTGATTGTAGTTCCGTCGTTTGCCGAGTATGAAGATGCTTGTCGGTTGTATCAGCATACACTTACGTTTTTCCCAAATCAGCAGGATCTTTCGTGTATGGATTTGAGTCAGCAGGACTTTTGCTGGATATGTAATCCGAATAATCCGGACGGTCGGCTGATTTCCAGAGAGAGACTGTTGGATTTGATAGAGCGGAACCCACAGACTACATTTGTGATTGATCAGGTTTACGCGGATTTTTATCCTGGGTATTTGCTGGATTTAAAAGAGGTGGAAACTCATCCGAATCTGATTATCGTGCAGTCCATCTCCAAGCTTCATAAAATTCCGGGTATGCGGATCGGATATCTGGTGGCTTCTCCCGAAATGATTCGACAGATTGCCGCCTATCTGATTCCCTGGTCGGTGAATGCCTTGGCGATTGAAGTAGGAAAGTACATATTGCAGCATCCCGAACAATTTGTGTTGCCCTTGGAACAATGGCTGAATGAGACGCATCGGCTGCAGGAGCAGATTCGGTCGTTGGGAATTGAATCTTATCCATCTGCAGTTACTTTTTTCCTGAATAGACTGCCTGAAGGAAGGAAGGCGTCTCAGCTGAAAGACTATCTATTAAAGGAAAAGCAGATTCTGATTCGTGATGCCTCCAATTTCCGGACACTGGATGAACGTTATTTCCGGTTGTCAACTCAGCGGCCTGAAGAAAATGAAGTTTTGCTGGAGGCTATACGGAATTGGATCAAATAAAAAAGAGAGTGTATAAATTGTACACCCTCTTTGGTATTTCTAACTTAGAATAGGTTTTACTCTACCCGTTTGTTGATTACGATATGGCCCAGATAGCCTAAGATAATAACTACCAAACCAGTAAGTAAAATACCATTTGTCATACCACCTGTCAAAAACGGAACAGCTAATATAACTACACCGATAAGGAGTACGATAACTCCTAAATTTTTAATCAATCCGCTCATGGTTATAGATGTTTTATAAAATTCATTTTCTATTGCAAATAAAGCAATAATAACCCGATTGCAAAAATATTTTGGGACAAAAATGATGAAACCATTGAATTTAGCTTTTATATTTGTGAAATAATACAGTTATATATGCTACGGATACTTTATATGCTCTATTTATGGCTGTTTGTGGTTCCTGTTTTTGTGGTATTGACCATACTGACAGCCCTTACGGTTATTGTTGGTTGCCTGTTAGGCGGGGAAAGAATATTTGCTTATTATCCGGGAATGATTTGGTCATGGCTGACTTGCCATTTGGCCCTTTGCCCGGTGAAGGTGAAAGGACGGGAAAATATAGACCGGAAGAAATCGTACGTATTTGTTGCCAACCATCAAGGCGCTTTCGACATATTCCTTATATATGGTTTTTTGGGTGTACCGATCAAGTGGGTGATGAAAGCCGGTATTGCCAAAATCCCGTTTGTGGGAGCTGCTTGCCGGGCTGCAGGTTTTATCTTTGTCGATAATTCGACACCGAAAGCTGCCGCCCGTAGCGTGTTGGAGGCGGAACGTAGCTTGAAGAACGGAGCGTCGGTGGTGGTATTCCCGGAAGGTTCACGTACTTATAACGGAAAAATGATCCGTTTTAAGAAAGGAGCTTACCAGATGGCAGCCGACCAGCATTTACAGATTGTCCCGATCACCTTGAACGGACCTTTTGACGTATTGCCGATCGGTTCGTTGAATGTTCACCGTCACAAGATGGAAATGGTCATTCATCCGCCTATCCCGACCGAAGGGATGGATGCTTCCCATAAAGGATTGCAGCAGATGGCTGACAAAACACAAGACATCATTGCGTCAGCCTTATGGGAGCAATATAAATAATCTATTTCCAGGATTTTAAAATGCCGCGTTTGCAGACACTCAGACTGAACCCGACGTTATCCCCATAGAGTGAACCTGCATCTGCGGCCACAGCTCCTGTGAATTCCCAACCTTGCAGGCGTGGATGGTGATATTTGACTTCCACCTGTCCGGAATTGCTTCTTTTGTTATTCAGAAACGGGGCGTAAGGTTTTCCCCAGCTATTCATGAGTGTGTATCTGAGGCGATAGGAAACCATTGGCGACAGGTCTCCTTCAAATGCCAAATGCCAGGCACGTACACGTGTATTCTTGAAATCTATATCCCCGTTCGTATTGTATTGGGGGGAAGTCAGAAGCGGTGATCCTATACCTTGTCCGAAATAGGAAGAACCGGTTATGTATTCTATATTATTGTAATAATCATCTCCGCCACCACCCGGACCTTGATATTTGTCATGATCGAAGATGATAAAATGGAACGGTCCGCTCTGATTGCGGGTGACCAAATATTCCGTTACAACCTTTTTTAGCCAGGGAAGGCGTGGCAAATCCAACTGTGCTCCCCAAAGTCCGTCTGTCCCGTTCACGAATATCATTCCGGATTTATCTTCGAAATAATGCTGATGATAAGCTGCCAGTTTCCAGTTCGGCATCGTATATTCCAGTTTGAAATCGTACGAACCGAAATGATTGCCAAGCACGTTGACCTGGTCCGACAGAGTTGCATTGTCTCCGCCTTCGCTACCACAAACTACCCGGATAAAATCTTTCAGGGAGTGAGGTTGTACACCTATTCTCGGATTGCTGGATGTTCCACCCCATTGCGCCCAGTGTTGCACGCCGATAATACCGGAAAGCGGGAATTTGTTTTGCGTGTCCTTGATGCGGACGTAAAAAGATTTATGATGCCAAAGGACGTTCTTTATATAGGTTTGTTTTCCATTGGAGAAATCTTCCAGATATTTGGTATCGAAAGACTTGCCTACCGCAAAATCTCCTTTCACCTGCATCCAACCCTTTGTGAGCGGAACGACGGTGAATTCCGGCATACTCAGTTTTATTTCCGGAATCGGGCGTGCGTTGGAGGAGAGAACCATGTCACCGGAACTAAGGGAATGATCCCAAAGCGAATGCCGGTTTTCTTTGCTCCCCACACTCAGAAGCATACTTTTATATCCTAACTCGGCATATATCTGTTGGATATACACATTACGGTAACGGGGTACGACAGCTACAATGTCCAGCCCTGCACTCCAGCGAAATCCCTTTCCAAAATGTTGTTGATGAAAAACTCCAGCGTTGAGATAGCCGTTATTGGCGTCTAGGGGAACTACCCCGTACCGATTGCTCACCATCCAGAACGCCAGTTGTCGATCCGCTGCTGGCCGATCCGAAAACTTCGGCTTTATATGAGGTTGCATCTTCTGCTTCTTCCGTCTGTGCAAAAGTATTTGCAGCATGGAGAAGAGTGGCAACTGCAATGATTGTCTGTAAGGCTTTCATTCCATATTTATTTTAACCGGACAAAGGTAAGGATTAAAACTTACCGGCCGATATCTCATTTCGAAAAGAAGTATAAGCATTCTGAAAATACAAATATCAGAATAATCAATGTTTATTTTCCTGGCAACCAGTCGAACACTGTGCGATATACATGGTCGCGCGAGTCTTTTTCAGAGAGTATCAAGTCATGAATCCCGTTCTGTATCGTGTCGCGTGTAACATAATTGCCTAATTTCTGTCCGTATTTTTGAATATCGTGTATGTCCAGCACGATGTCGGAAGACAGATATTCGTTATTCCATTCTTTTGTTTCCGGGAACGACTTGTTTGACGAAATCACCAGTACCGGACAGTCCAGGCCGATCCCTTTCTGCACTGTTTTCTGCGCTTCTTGTATGGCGTTTATCCATCCGGCTTTTTTCGGATGGCCGTTAATCATCTTCCAGTCCGTATTATATACCCATTCCCCTTTGAATTGTTTGAGCAGACTATGAGCATACGAAGCATCCCCGTATCCTTGTACGGTCAGGTTAGGAAATAGTTTCCCTATACAGGAAACTACAGGGATCACGATTTTTTCCATCATCCATCCGAAATTCCAGTCCAGAAAGGGGCTGTTCAATATCAATCCGTCGACAGGAAGTTTACCTTTTTTGCTGTCCAGATAATACGGGGTAATCAATCCACCGGTAGAATGTGCCATCAGCAATATTTTGTCATTCCCCTCTTCCTTAATAATGGCAAGGGCAGTATCGAGGTCTGCAAAATACTCTTTCAAGCTTTTGCAGAAGAAAGGATTCTGGTTCGGCAGTATCGAGCGTCCGTACTTGCGGAGGTCCATAGCATAAAAGTTATAACCGTGGGCATTCACGCTGTCACCCAATTGTTTCTGAAAAAAATAGTCATTGTAGCCATGTATATACAAGATTGCCTGTTTGGCCTCCGGTAACTGTGGCTTCTTGACAAGCGTGCAGACGACTTTCCCCTCGTAGTCATCCGGCATCTGAATGGTCCGGCGCAGATAATTATCGCCCAGTATGTCCGGGACGTATTGAGCGTAAATTGTAGATATGAAGAGCAGTGATAAGATTGTAAAATATAGTTTTCGTGTCATATCGTTTTTAATTTCTTTATTATAACGCATTCGTCCTGATGTTTGTTGCAGATAACCGATTGCAAAGATATCGATTTTTATGAATTCGTATTGGTCGCTCTACCTGTTTTCATTATCAATGACAACACGAAGGTAGGGCCTCGCAACAGGCAGGAATACGGTTTGGGGAATATCGGCGAAGATCGGTGCGGTAACAGGTAGGAAAAGGTAGAATGTAGATGTCATTATGTTTTGAATATCAGTAATTATTGCTTATCTTTACAGGACAATAAAACGATGGAAATTATGATGATGGATGAATTCGAAGTCAGGAGTTACGGGTGGCAGGAATTGGCGGTCCTTTACGGTCC
>ERZ779643.2556-NODE-2556-length-10347-cov-1.910999_pt1 | contig 10347 bp, 9 predicted proteins | sample MGYA00511564_ERZ779643 | MGnify/ENA primary metagenome ERZ779643 (study PRJEB29588, sample SAMEA2147114) | human gut metagenome | biome: human gut; feature: human-associated habitat; material: faeces | place: Denmark | collected 2008/2010 ... | reverse complement strand
CATACTCGGACAGGAAGAAGGCCCGGCTTTTCTTATGCTTCTTCCATTCTCCGGCAGCAACCTTAAGACGCCGGAAGTAATTGTGTACGCTGATAAAGTCTCCGGCACCCTGATCGAACCAGCCGCTTGCCGCGTCGATGAGCCGTGTCGGATCCTGTGCGCGGATGGACTCTGCAATACGTACCGAATCAAACTGTCCCCAGCCCTCGTTAAAAGGACACCAGATGGCAATGGAGGGGAAGAATTTCAGGTAATCAATCATATCGGCCAGCTCTTCTTCCCATTCGTCACGGGCATTTTCATCCTCTCTTGCAAAAAGATGGTAAGCCTGATCCGAGATGTGGCGTGCCAGAGAAGGGCATACCGTGGGCAGATAGTTGATAAACGGCATCCGGTACTGACCGCCGCCGTTAATCATATCCTGGCAGACGATCATGCCAAGGCGGTCACAGTGGTAATACCACCTTGCAGATTCTACCTTCAAGTGCTTACGCATCATATTGAAGCCCAGCTTTTTCATGGTTGTGATATCATAAAGCAATGCTTCATCGGAGGGGGCCGTCATTAATCCATCCGACCAGTAGCCCTGATCCAGGACACCCATGAGGAAACAGGGCTTGTGATTGAGACAGAAGACCGGTTTATCCTCCGATAATTCAATGGTATAGGTGCGCAGGGCAAAGTAAGTTTTCACCTCATCCCTGCCTAAGGTTACCGTTACCGGGTAAAGCGCCGGAGCTTCCGGAGTCCATGGGAAAAACAGTTCATCCGGAATGGAAATCGTAAAATCATAGGACTGGGACTGCGCATGATGTCTGTGTACATCGGTAAGATTACTCTTCGGAGTCAGGGACTGCCGGAACAATACCTGTTTTGCATCCGGTGTCATGACACAGATGCGCAGCATCGGAAGTGCATCACACAGAGCCGTATCGACCTCGATAAATACCTCCTGCCGGTCAAAGTCCGGTTCTATGGTAATATGTTCAATATGGGTGGCAGGGATCCATTCCATCCAGACGGTCTGCCAGATGCCGCTCTGTGCCGTATAAAAGATGCCTCCACGCTTTAAAATCTGTTTGCCGCGGCTCTGGAAGCCTGCATCACTGGGGTCGCTGACACGTACCGTCAGCTCATTTTCTCCTTTTTCCAGAAAATCCGTGATGTCGCAGTCGATGGGAAGATATCCGCCGCGGTGGGACGTTACCTTGTTTCCGTTGAGAAAAATATCGGCTTCGTAGTCGATCGCACCGAAATGCAGGATCAGACGGCTGCCATTAAAGAGATCCATCTCGTCAACCGGGAGCAGACGGCGGTACCAGAGGTATTCCCCCGGCTGCAGCTGGCGTTCCACACCCGACAGGATCGCTTCCGGAGAAAAAGGGACGAGAATCTGCCCGTCGTAGCGGTCGGGGAAGCCCTTTTTCGGCTGGATAGCATAGTCCCATAAGCCGTTCAGGTTAATATAGGATGGGCGCTCAAACTGGGGGCGCGGGTATTCTGTAAGTACCTTATCCTTTGAAAGCGCCTCTCCAAAGGGAGTTGTAAGACGCTCTAGGGGGTCTTCGTTATGCGGCTTAATGATGCTTCGCAGCGCATCCTTGAAATCCATAGTATCCATCCTTTCCTTATTGCAAATGGTTAATTTGGTAATGATTCAGATTTGGCCTCATTTATGGTACAATGGGCTTTGGAGAAAGGAATATTACCTGTTTCTCCAATGGATATAGTATAGCACAGAATAAAGAAGAGCAACAAAAGAAAGAGGAAATTCATTGAAAAACGAAGAAGATCAGATATTGAGGAAGCATTTTACCGATCTGGCGCGGAAAGCGGACCAGAGTCATATAGCAACGTTCACCGGGTTCTTAAGTCTGCCGGAGCAGTCCGTTTTTTATTCCATGGACTTTTCGTATGTACCGTACTGCGTTTTCGGAGGTCAGGAGGGGTGTGAGAGGGCAGTGATCCGGTTTGGTGAGGAATGGGAGTTCCCGATCTGCTGTATTAAAATGGCACCGTTAATGAATAAGTTTGCGGATGCGCTGACGCACCGGGATTTTTTGGGGGCACTCATGAACCTTGGGATTGAACGGAGTACGCTGGGAGATATTTATATTGAGGACAAGACGGGGTATCTGTTCTGCCTGAAAAGCATGGCAGAATACATTACCGAAAATCTTACGCGGATCCGGCATACAAGTGTGCAGTGTACGGTCTGCGAAGAGCCGCCGGTCTTTTTGCAGAAGGAACCGGAGGAAAAGCTCATCCAGATCAGCTCCGCACGGACCGATGCGCTGATTGCGGGGGTGTATCATCTTTCACGGACAGAAAGTAATGAGCTGTTCCGGGAGCAGAAGGTATTTATCAACGGAAGACTGTGTGAGAATAACAGCCGGGCGCTGAAGGAGGGGGATCAGATTACCGTCCGCGGCTATGGGAAGTTTGCCTATGAGGGCGAAAAAGGGATAAGCAGGAAAGGAAAAGTGAATGTGAGGATTCTGGTATGGTGATGCTGCAGCAGATGATCGTGATGTTTCTGATGATGGCGGTCGGATATTTATGTTATCGAAAGCAGATTCTTACGGAAGAGGTGAGCAGAAAGGTTTCGGCGATTGTAGTGAAGGTGGCCAATCCCTGTATGATTTTAAGCAGTGCACTGACGGATCAGCAGATGCAGGGAAAGGAGCTGGTACAGACGCTTGCAATCGTGGTCATGATGTATGTCTTTTTACTTGTTATGGCACAGCTTCTTCCGAGGATCCTGTGCATACAGAAGGAGAGTCGTGGAGCCTATGCAGCGATGACGGTTTTTGCAAACATTGGCTTTATGGGATTCCCGGTACTGGCTGCGATGTACGGCAATGGAGCGCTTTTGTATGGAGCGGTCTTTCAGATTCCATTTAATATTCTGATTTATACCTATGGAGTGGCGGTGCTGACAAGAAAGCCTGGTGCCTGTGTGAAGACAGAGCCGGGTGTGAACGCAGAGGTGGATGTGAAAGCAGAGCCGGATGTGAAGTCAGAGCCGAATGGAAAGACAGGGGAACGGCAGGATGCGCAAGGCATAACAGCGGCTGTGAATGGGAAGTCTGAAAATATAGAAAATGGCAGTGAACAACAGGGAAAGCTGCAGGGAACAGTAGAAATCGTGAAGAAGATCTTCAATATCGGAGTGATTGCCTGTATCGCAGCAATGCTGCTTTACTTTCTGCAGACTCCTGTTCCTTCCTTTTTACAGGCATTCATTACGAATCTTGGGAATCTCACCGCTCCGTTAAGTATGATGATTATCGGAGCATCCCTTGCACAAATGCCGTTAAAGGAGCTGTTTCTGGATAAGAAGCTGTTACTGTTTTCGCTGGTGAAGCTGCTGCTTCTTCCGGCTGTCTGGATGATCATGGTGAATCGTGTGGCAGAGCAGGAAATTTTGCGGGGGGTGTGCCTTGTGATGATGGCGACTCCGGCAGGAAGCATGACTGCAATGCTTGCTCAGCAGTATGGCGGAGATTATGAAACTGCTTCCCGTGGTGTGGCGCTTACCACGGTGCTTTCTGTGATCACCATGCCGCTTCTGGCTGCGGTATTTCTGTGAATGGAATGAGATCGCAGATCGCTGTCATTGTAATATGATAAAGAAGCTGCCTGGAAAGAATGAGAGCCGGTACCCGAATTGTGGATCACAAACGTAACAGAAATAGTCCTTATCATACATTGATCTGGCATAAGGACAAGAGCTCCCGGCATATTTTGTATAAAAAATATACCGGGATTTCTTATGAGCAAATACATAGAAAAATGGAAACAGACGGGAAAAAATCTGACGGATGGTCTGCATGTGCATTGGAAGGAAGAGTGGAAAAGACAAGATGGGGAGAAGCGTCCGGATTATCAGAAAAGAGTCTGCATGCTGCTTTTGCGGAATACGGCATTTCTGCTTGTCGCCGCCGCACTTCTGCGTGGAGCGGTGGTGTTCTGGGGAGACAGCGTGCATGCAAGCAACACGGTTGGAAACCGTGAGCTGCCGATTTACTGTGTAAAAACAGATGAAGCGGGTGGAAAGAAGATTGCACTCACCTTTGATGCAGCATGGGGAAACGAGGATACGAAGAAAATTCTCGAAATCCTCAAAAAGAATAATGTGAAAGTGACCTTTTTTATGACAGGCGGCTGGGTAGAGAGCTATCCGGAGGATGTCAGAGCCATCCTTGCGGATGGGCATGATCTGGGAAACCACAGCGAAAACCATAAGAATATGAGTCAGATTTCCGATGCGGAAAAGAAAGAAGAGCTGATGAAGGTTCATGAAAAGGTCCGTGAGCTGACCGGGTATGAAATGTTCCTGTTCCGCCCGCCGTATGGTGACTATGATAATGCGGTAATCAAGGTCGCAAGAGAGTGCGGATATTACCCGATTCAATGGGATGTGGATTCGCTGGACTGGAAGGATTACGGAGTGGATTCCATCATTAAGACAGTTACCGGACATAAGCATCTGGGAAGCGGATCAATTGTTTTGTGCCATAATGGAGCGAAATTCACATCTGAGGCGCTGGATAAGCTGATTCAGAACCTGAAGGATCAGGGCTATACCTTTGTGCCGCTGTCAGAGCTGATTTACAGGGATCATTATCACCTGGATCATGAGGGGAGACAGATTAAGGATTAGGGAAGAAAATAAGAATAGAAGTTTGAAATGCATATGACAATGTAAAATAAATTTTTTGCAAAATTGAAGATTGCAGGTTTAAAACTTCTATGCTAAAATTCCTGTAAAGCATAGAAGTTTTCTATTTACAGAATATATATTGAAATTGATTCTGTAACTAAGAGGGTCCCAGCCCTTGTCTCTGATATTCTCACAGATCAGAAAATCCATGCTTTGATTCCAACGAATTAAATTGAACAGGCAGAGGATTTTTGTGCCCATAGAAGAATTCTCTGAGAAAAGGAGGTTGTTTATGGGAAAATTCGATTATTGTATGAAAGAATATCTGCAGAATAAGGAGTACTTTGCAGATCTGTTTAATGGATGCTGCTTTGATGGGCAGACTGTGATTCGAGCAGAGGATCTGACGGAAGCGTCGGAAACATATACAGTAGCACGGACAGAGGCAGAGGAAGACAATGCAGAGCATGTACAGATCCAGATTTTGGATGGAGCGCAGGGAAAGACTATCGAGGTAGAGAGTGCGAGCCCTTTCCGGAGAGCAGGGAGAAATAAGAAGACACAGCTTCTGAGGGATGTGAAAATGAAACTAAGGACCGGTGCAACCTTGCAGGTATTAGCGGTGGAAAATCAGAGTTACATAGACTATAGCATGCCGGTTCGATGTATGGATTATGATGTGGCAGAGTATAATCGGCAGTTAAGGGAAAAGAAGCAGCAATTTCAAGCATTGCGGAAGCAAATGAAAGAGTCTGGTAAATATGCGATGACGATTATTACCTATGCAGAGAAGTTATCCGGAATTTTTAAGACGGATCGCTTGCAGCCGGTGTACACGATCTGCCTTTATACTGGAACAGAACCGTGGGATGGACCAAGACAATTATCGGATATGATGGAATTTGGTGAGAATGAGTTGCTTCAAAAATGTTTTGCAGATTATTCTCTGCGTCTGTTTTGTGTGAATGAGCAAAGTGACTTTGAAGAGTTTCATACAGAACTTAGAGAATTGTTTCGGGCAATGAGCTATAGAAAAGATAAAGAAAAGTTTCTGAGTTTAGCAAAAGATGAAAGATATGCCCATTTATCAGAAGAAACATGGGATGCAATAAGGATTATGACAGGACGGGAATATCTTAAGAACAGTCATAAAGCAACATATAAAATCATGAACGAAAGCGGAGAGGAGCGATATGATATGTGTCAGGCCTTACAGGAATTAAGAGAGGATTTTATTAATGAAGGAAAAAGAGAAGGAAAAAGAGAAGGAAGGCAGGAGGGGAGGAGAGCGCAGCAGTGTTATACAATCGAAATGATGTTGAATAAAAATTACGACCTGGCAGAAATCTGCTCCATAGCAGGCTGTGATCCGGCTCTTGTAGAGAAGGTCAGGGAGAAAAAGGGAGGAAAAGGTGGCAATTGAGGTATTGAGTTGGGGGAGGCTGAGTGAAAAGTAGTGAAAGGGTTGAGTGAAAAATTTCTGCAGGGGGTTAATCTTTTATAACCCAAAACCGATATAAACTACAAGAAACCGTTAAATATGAGATTGTGACCATGTCGAACAGACATCAGGGAAGCACAGGGAGGTGTACACAATGGCAATTGAACCACTTAGCAGTGCCATGACTTATCAGGCACAGAATACACAGCAGGCAAGACCTGTACATAAAACCGCAGAAAACACGGACGTTTCAACTACGGTAGAACAGACAGTTAATTTTGATCCGACGACAGCGAAGATCAAGGAAGTTGATGAGAAGAACGGACAGGGAACCGAGACCAATAATCAGGGTACTTCCGAACAGCAGACAGCAAGTAATGAACAGATCAGGAAGGCTGTCGAACAGCTCAATAAGAACATGTCCCATTCCGAAGCAGTATTCGGAATTCATGAGGCAACGAACCGTGTTACGATCAAGATTGTAGATAAGGATACCCATAAAGTAATTAAAGAGCTTCCGCCGGAGAAGACCCTTGACATGATTGCCAAGGTATGGGAACTGGCAGGAATCCTCGTAGACGAGAAGAGATAACAGGCAGGAGGAATCGAATATGGCAATGCGTATGACCGGAATGTATTCCGGAATGGATACCGAAAGTATCATCCAGGAGCTCGTTTCTGCCAAGAGAACGAAGGTCGATGATGTTAAAAAGAAGCAGACCAAGTTAGAGTGGAAGCAGGATGCCTGGAAGGATTTAAATACGAAGCTCAAGAACCTTCAGAGCAAGTACATCAGTAATATGCGCTTCGCTTCTTCTTATATGAAGAAGACAACTGCAGTGTCGAACAGCAGTGCTGTCAGCGTGATTACAGGTGAGAATGCGGTGAACGGTGTACAGTCCCTGGAGGTAAAGCAGCTTGCAAAGACCGGTTATTTAACCGGTGCACAGATAAAAGCATCCGGCAGCGGAAGCCTTACCGCACTGTCCAAGTTAAGTGATCTTGCCGGCAGTGATGGCATCGGGAATGGCGGACAGATCAGCATTAAGGCCGGAGATAAGGATCTCACTCTGGATGTGACGGCAGATACCACAATTTCAGATGTATTGACGAAGCTTAAGGAAGCAGGACTCAATGCAAACTTCGATGAGAAGCAGCAGAGGTTCTTTATCAGTGCCAAGACCTCCGGTGCGTCCAATGACTTCAGCATTACAGCAGCAGGAAGCAACGGACAGGCAGCGTTAAAGGCACTGGGGATTCAGCTTAATCCGGACGGAGATCCGACAGCAGAGGGGTATGCGAAGAAGATCGACGGACAGGATGCAAAGATCGAGTTAAACGGTGCAACATTTACCAATAATACCAATGTATTTGAAATTAACGGACTGACCTTTACTGCACTCAGTGAGACTAAGCCAGGGGAAGCAGTCACCATTACCACACAGGATGATACCGATGGAATCTATGATATGATCAAGGGCTTCCTCAAGGAGTACAATACCATCATGAATGAGATGGATAAGCTCTACAATGCGGCTTCTGCATCCAAGTATGAACCTCTTACCGATGATGAAAAGGATGCCATGTCTGATACAGAGGTAGAGAAGTATGAGAAGAAAATCAAAGATTCCCTGCTTCGCCGGGACTCTACACTATCCACTATCCGCAGCAAGCTTACCTCTGTAATGAGCAGTGGAACAACGGTAGATGGTAAGCAGATGCACTTAAGTGATTTCGGAATTGATACACTGAGCTATTTTACGGCAGCAGAGAATGAGAAGAATGCTTATCACATTGATGGAGATCCGGATGATGAGAATACCTCCGGCAATGCAGATAAGCTGAAATCCATGATCGCATCCGATCCGGATACCGTCGTATCCTTTTTCAGTAGCTTACATAAGGAACTGTATTCTACGATGGATGGTCTTTCCAAGGCAGTAGAGGGCTACCGCAGCTATGGCAGCTTCTATGATGACAAGAAGATGAAGTCCGACTATTCAGACTACACCACGAAGATTGCCGAAATGGAAAAGAAGCTGAATGCTTACGAAGATAAGTGGTACAGCAAGTTTAGTAAGATGGAAACCGCTCTTGCAAAGATGCAGTCCAATGCAAGTGCGATCACAGGATTACTGGGAGGTTCATGATATGGCAATACCGGCAGCGTATGCACAGTATAATAACAGTAAGGTTCTGACGGCATCGCCGGCAGAACTGACACTGATGCTCTATGAGGGCGCCATTAAGTTCTGTAACATTGCGATTATGGCAATTGAGAAGAAGGATATTGAGAAGAGCCATGTGAATATTGTGAAGGTAGAGAACATCATTAATTACCTGCAGAGTACACTGGATACGAAATATCCGGTTTCTGAGGATTATGACCGGATCTATACTTACCTGCAGCAGCGTCTGGCACAGGCGAATATCCGGAAGGATCCGGAAATTCTCGAAGAGGTATGTGAACATCTTCGTTCCGTGAGGGACACCTGGAAGGAAGTAATGGCGAAGAACCAACATAAAGGAGCTGAATAATGGACAATTACTTATCCGTATTAGAAGACAGCCTGAAAAAGAAATTACAGATCCTAGACGAACTCACGGACTACACGACGCAGCAGCAGGAGTTGCTTAAGGTGGAAGAGCTGGATTATGAGGCTTTTGACCGTCTGGTAGATCAGAAGGAGCCGCTCATTGAGAAGATTATGGAGCTGGATCAGGGATTTGAGACTGTCTATGACCGGATTAAGGAACAGCTTCTTGGCAATAAGGAGCAGTATGCTGCACAGATCAGAGCCCTGCAGTCCCTTATCGGAGAACTCACGGATAAGAGTGTGAAGCTGCAGACCATGGAGCAGCGGAATAAGTCTGCCGTAGAGCAGCAGTTCCGTAAGTCCCGTGAGAAGATCCGCCAGGGACGCCAGAACAAACAGGCGGCACTGAATTATTACAAGAACATGAATAATGCCAATTATGTGCCACCACAGTTTCTGGATGATAAGAAATAACTGTTTGTGGTTGATAAATACACGAAAAACAGAAAACAAAAATTTACCCCAAAATTTTAAGGGGTATTTTGTAATAGAAGAAAGCTATTATGAAACTGAAAAAGGTAAAAAAATATTACCGCATTTATTTTTATTTACATTAGATAAAGAAAATAATGTTGTATTAACTTCCTATGAATTACCGAAAGGAATATCTAAAGAAGAATTTAGAAATGACAATGGTTCTTTAATTATGGATTATAGTACTTTAGTTAAGTCTGAAAAGTTCAATCCTATGATTTATAAAGAGGAAAATGGATCTTTTTATGGAGAAAGTATAAGTGATTTTGGAAATGGTACTATTTTTACATTAAAAGAAAGAACAGAACATGGAAAGTTGTATGTAAGTGAAATTTTTGAGAAAAATGGAAAAGTAATATTTGGATTTAAGGATCCTATAGTCTATGATAAAGTATTTGGTTAATATAGAGATAAAATTGAATGGAATTGCTAATGCAATTCCATTTTTTATAAAGTGAAATTTATTTAATAAAAAATAAACTATTAATTAACAGATAAGATTTTTATAAAAAAGAATTATAAATCATAAAGTAACTAATAATAAATTATGACAAGGATTTTTTAAGGAGTGATTATATGAACTTTCCAACAAGTTTTCCAGCACAACATCAAAATATTCATCCAGGTTTTGAAAGTGAAATGAATCCAGTACCTATATACTATGATGAAAAGTATATAAAAAGTGGAGATTTACTAAAAGATAAAGTTGCAATAATAACTGGTGGAGATAGTGGAATAGGTAGAGCAGTAGCTATTGCTTATGCATATCAAGGAGCTGATATTGTTATAGTTTATTACAATGAAAAAAAAGATGCTGAAGATACTAAAAAATTAATAGAAGCTACAGGAAGAAAGTGTAGTATTTATTCAGGAGATATTTCAGACGTTACTTTTTGTAGTTCAGTAATAGAGAATGTAATTAAAGAACATGGAAAAATAGATATATTAGTAAATAATGCAGCAGTTCAATATGAATGTAAAGATTTTAAACAAATTTCAGATTCTCAATTTGATAAAACTATGAAAACTAATATTTATGGAACTTTTTATATGTCAAGAGAAGCGTTAAAACATATGAAAAATCATAACCAACCTATTTCTTATCTTTATCCGTATTCTATTCCTTATTACAGACGCAAAGGATGGGAGATTGTATCAGATAAGATTGT
>ERZ779643.2549-NODE-2549-length-10369-cov-27.414582_pt1 | contig 10369 bp, 8 predicted proteins | sample MGYA00511564_ERZ779643 | MGnify/ENA primary metagenome ERZ779643 (study PRJEB29588, sample SAMEA2147114) | human gut metagenome | biome: human gut; feature: human-associated habitat; material: faeces | place: Denmark | collected 2008/2010 ... | reverse complement strand
CTGGAAAAAGGAGAAAAAACGAAAAGGGTGCGCCATAGACTTATGACACACCCTCGCCACCAATTAAAATAATTGATTGTCGCATTATAAACTTACCGTACTACTTAGCGATCATGATCGTTACACGGTTCTCTGCGTTTTCTGCAAAAGGCTGCACACGTGCACCCTTAGATTCTTCTGTAATGCGCTCTGAAGGTATATTATATTTCTTTGTCAGCATCCAAACCACAGCTGCTACTCGCTTGGCAGCGATGCGGTCGTTGATGACGTCATAGCCTGTACCCTTGTCAGCATAGCCGGTTACTACAACCTTTGCCTCTGTGTTCTTGTTCAGGAAGTCAACCACCTCACGGATCTTAGCATCCTCAGCAGGAGCAATCTTGTAAGAATTGATGGTGAAGAAGATGTCACGGCGAATCTCCTCTACCTTCTTCTCTACAGGAGCTGGCTTAGGAGCTACATATTCCTGCTTAGGAGCTGGTGCCGGAGCAGGTTCCTCTACCGGCTTAGCCTTCTTGGTATAGCTCTTGCCCAGGTTGATGCGTACACCTGCCAGTGCATTGAAGTACCAGTCAGGGTTATCTTCCTTCTTAGAGTTGTATTTGTCTGAAATCATGTTGGCATTGCCCTCGAGCATGATGCTCACAGCCTTGCTTACCTTGAATTCCAGGTCGATACCGGCTCTGCCGTAAGGGCGAACCTTCTTTCCCTGCCAGAGATACTCCAGGTTGTAGTTGTTGAAGTTCTCAAGCGTGGCAGCGATGCCGTTTATCTCTTGGTTGCCGCCAGCCCAGTTGATACCACCGCCAGCGAAAGCACTTATATTAAACACACGGTTCGGATTCCAGCCACAGAAAAGGTTGGAGAGGTTGAACATGAAATCTACACCAGGAGCCATATATTTAAACTTATATTTGGCGTTGTAAGGCTTTTCTCCCACTTTGGAGCGAAAACTAGCCCAGCCGCCCTTGCTCCAGAGTCCGTTCATCTGAGCACGGAGTCCGAAAAGCGGAGAGAATTGATAGCCAATAGCTCCCTGAATATTAGGAGAGAGTAAGTCCTTGAACTTAGCCTCGCCCAGTGTATACTATCCACCTCCCCGAATATCGGGGTAGAAGTGCTTCTTGAATTGATACTCATTGCCGTCCTTATCGACATAGGTGGCTTGTGCCACGGCTGAAGTGCCGAGGGCGAGCATAGCAGATGCAATGATAAACTTATAATTTTTCATGTCTGATAAGTTTAAAACTGATTATTAATTGCTTTTTATGGGAGCTGTAATGAGTTTCTTGCTCTGGTTGTCTTCTGGATTGATTGTTACAGCATTTTTGGGAAGTACAGTTACTACTAAAGCTCGAGCTGTGTCATTCTTTCCATCTATGTAGTCAACAATAACAGAATCATTAGGAAGCATCACTCCATTGTTGTAACGAACCTCGTTGAGATTAAATACGATAGAATCTTCTCCGTCCATAACGGTAAGGTTCTTTAGGGTATCATCATCAATGCGAACATTTTTCACGATGCCTCTTATCTTTTTAAGTTCAGGCTTTCCACAACTGCTGATTCCTAGAACCAGCAATAAGGTAAAAACAACCATATAAAAAAATGATTTTCTCATCTTCTTCTTTCCTTATTGTTTAAAAATAAGAGGGAAACGTTCAGATGAACGTCCCCCTCAGTATTATAGTAATGTTCTAGAATCTAACCGATTCTTGTTGTCGCAATAATTACTTAGAAGCAGGACGCTTGATAGTAACCTTGAATGACTGTGGTACCTCATGACCATAAGCATCAACAACAACGAACTCCAAGTTTTCTGTGTGATCAACTGTTGGAGCGTTCTCTGCCTGAATACCTGTCTGAGTAAAAATAAACTGACCGTTAGTGGCATCAACTTCAACCGTGAAGTATGGGTCAGCCTGACCTTCATATGTCAAGTGAGCTGAACCAGCCTTAACCTCCAGATACTTGTTAGTCAAGAGCTGCGCAAATGTACCACCGAAGAAATCATTGTTATATGTATTCTTAACAGCAATGTTCTTGATGTCTGTCTTGATTACATTTGCAGTAGCCTTCCACTGGAGTGCTGGCTGTTCTTTCCAAGAATAGCTGCTTGCAGAATGCCAGCAAGCGAATGTAACTGACAGACTCTTACCGTAGTCTACAGAGCAAGGCTTCTTTTCCCACTGGCCAGTCTTATTATTCTTAACAAGACTAATCTCGCCATAGTTGTACTTAGCTGTAACAGCATGCTTGGTCGTTGAGTTAATGAAGTCTTTAGCTGCAACTTTCGCAACAAAATTGTTGGCCTTGTCTGCCCTAACACTTGTCAACTTGTCATTTGCATCCTTAGCTGCGTCTGCGATTTCGAAACTAACGTTATCGTCGAGATTATAGAATACGTTATTCAAGTCTACAGAACCATATACGCTCTTATTGGTTACTGTGTAGCCATTTTCTGGCGTCATGTAAGCGATGAAGTAACCAGTACCCTTACCTGTTTCCTGTGCTGGACGGAATGTGATGTCAGCAGGGAATGCCTTAGGAAGAACCTTGGTGTACGTAGCTGTTACGGTACCTACCTCATAGAAGTTGTTATCAGTATACTTCCTCAAAGTTGACTTCAATGAAACTGTTGCACCATCAGCGATGAGGGCTGGGTTGTTAACCTTGAAGGCAATCTTTGTAACCTCAGACATGTTTGTTGTCTCATTTCCATCCTTGTTGTAATAAACAGCAGCGAATACAGGCTTCTCTGAAAGAGGACATGCATTGTTGTCAGCTACTAACTCCCAAGGACCATAGCTTACACCATCAACTGGGCTGAAGTCCTTCTTCTCTGTAATCTTGTTTACTGCATCCAAGTTACCTACGATACCTGATGTATAGTTCTCACCTACAACTACGTAGAAGGCCTTACCATCTGGGTCGAGCAACTTACCATCCTTGTTTACTGCATATACACGGAAACCGATGATGTCGTGGTTTGCAGCCTCGGTCTGGATTGTAAGAGTCAAGTTCTCGCTTGCAGGAACAACCTTGTTCAAATTATCAATTTCATAGTTCTTCCAAGCGTTGAGCTCAGAAACACCAGACTCGATAGCATTATCCTTGTCGAGTACTACATAGTAATAATCCGCAGCCGTATTGTCTGAAGTCTTCAAATCAGTGATAGAGAATGGCTTACCAACTTCAACCTGCAAGAGACTATTCCAATATCGGACATCAGATCGGTGACTACGATAATTTGCGTTCTCAACGTTCTTCTTCTCGCCTTCCAAAACTGGCTCTGCGACAGCATCATTTGCCCAAGCAAGTTCAGGATTCTTATCGCTTGAGAAATTGCTGTTTTCGCCAACAATTTCATAACCAGTCCAACGGTTGTGGATTTCACTAACATCCTTACCACCAACCTTGAATGTGAAATCGTTGCTAGGCACGAACTTATTGTAAGTAGGCTTAACATCGTAAGTAGACACTACGTAGCGGTCAGCAGCTGCCTCTGCCTTAGAATCAACAGTGTTATTGATAGCTACAGCATAGAGGATAGCTTTTTCATTACCATTCTCATCTTTTACTGTAACTGCCTTCTTGAAGTCTTCCTCTGAAACGCCTTCTGCTACAGAAAGAGGGAGCTTCCAAAGACCAGTCTTGACAGTAGCTGCAGCACGAGTAGTAATCAACTTGTCGAACTTAGAAGGAGTACCTACCTTAACAATGTCCTCAAGGCTTTCACCCTTAGAGTTCAAAAGAATAATCTTAGCACCCTTTGTGAGGTCAGCGTTAACTGGGTTTACGCGAACTACAATAGAAGCATCGTCTTTCACATCGATATCCTTACCCTTAACGTACTCAACAATAGGCTTAGCGTCATTACCATTCTCATCACCAAACTTAGAGTCGTCTGAAATCAAACCATGAAGCATCTCTACTGTGAGAGGTGTTATGCCATTTGTTGTATTCCAATTACTTGTAAATCCGTTAACACCAGAATATGTCTCAACGAGCTCAACGCTAGTTACTGCAGAATACAACTCCTCAACAGCGCCCTTGTATGCATTAACCTTAACGGTCAAGCTACCGATAGTCTCTTTGTCACCATCAGCACCGAGGAGTTCTTCTTTGAGTTGAGTGAGCTTCTCATCCAACTTGTCTGCTGTAACTCGGCTTGTTTCCAAGTTACCGATGCGCTCCAGAGCCTTTTCGAAGTCAGCTTGTTTAGCGGCAGCGTTAGCTGTAGTAGCTGCAGCTGCGGCATCCTTAACAGCCTGGTCAGCTTGCTTCTGAGCATCCTTTGCTGCCTTAGCAGCAGCATCTGCAGCCTTTTGTGCTCCGTCAGCTGTTGTCTGTGCATTAGCAGCGTTACTGATTGCAGTTGCTACGTCAGTGGCAGCCTTGTTAGCTGTAACCTCAACTTTCTGGATAGCTTTTTCAACATCTGCTTTTACAGCAGCATCATTAGCCTTAGCTAAAGCAGACTCTGCAGTAGTCTTAGCTGCTGATGCAGTAGAAGCTGCATCCTGCAACTGTGTTTTCAATGCATCGATGTCGCTCTGCAAACCAGCCTTGTCAATCTGGCTCTGCAAGTTGTCGATGTCATCGTCGTAATCTTTACAAGAAGTAAATGTGCTTACCGAGGCAATTGTCAATGCACCCATAAGCAGCGCGCTAAAATACTTTCTTTTCATACGGTAATAATTTATAAAGTTATACGATTTTCCTAGCCTTCCGGCAGGAAGTTATTAATTAATTCTCTATATCGAATTAAGAGTTCCGTTTGATGAAAAGAGTCTGCACTCTTAGAAAAGTTATTTTTTCAGTTTTCAAAGGTCCTCTTAGAAAAGTTATTTTTTATCGTTCTTAAATATTGTGGCTTTTTATCGCCACTCAGTTCTTATTGTTTTTATCATATCTCCAACCAGGAGATTTTTCATGTTGCAAATATAAGTATATTTTTCGAAACTTGCAAGTTTTTGAGCATTTTTTTCAAAAAAAGGCTAATTTTCTTATGTTTTTTATAAAATAGCCCCCATATTGGGCTTCTAACCCGTCCATTTTCCCTGTTTTCCTCCATTTTGCCGATATAAAACCTACACCGTATTATATATAGGGGAGATTGGCGGTCCTACACCTTATTATATATAGGGACCATCTAGATGCGAATGTATGAGTAAATCGTATTACACCAAGCCGCCTCATTCTGATAACTCAAGTGCTTCATTCTGATAACTCAAGTGCTTCATTCAGCTCACTGAGCTACTTCGTTCAGCCAACGCAGCCATATTATTCAGCCAACGAAATTGACTCTTCCACCCAACGAAGTCGAATCTTTAACCCAACGAAATCGAATCTTCTGCCCAGCGCAGTCGTATCTTTAACCCAACGCAGTCGTATCTATCGACTCAATGAAGCGTATAAACTTGTTAAATGACGTACATGATTTCATCTACTTACTAAAACTGGCTGGCAGCCCATTACACCTTATCATATATACTGGCATTGATGTGAATATCGGAAAAGTATCAATGACGATGTGATAGACAGATACAACGATATGCTTATCAAAGCTATCAGCATATGAGAGGGAGGTAGAGTTATTCCGCCAACGATGCAGGAGAAATTACGTCACGACGTAACAACAACTACGTCCCGACGCAGTGACAGCTACGTCGGGACGCAGTTTCAGGAGCATCCTGCCCATTATCAAGTAAGCCTCATTTCCATTTTTGGTGATAAAAAGACGAAAAAAAGGGGCTATATTGAACGTAAAACCCTTGTTTTGTTCAGTCGTTGCACCAAGCGTTCCAATGAATAGAACAATGAAGCCTGTTTCGAAGGACATCGAAACAGGCTTCATTGTTTTATTCTAGAATTCTGCGTTCTTTGGTGTACGTGGGAATGGAATCACGTCGCGGATATTCTGCATACCGGTTACGAAGAGAATCAGACGCTCGAAACCGAGACCGAAACCTGCGTGTGGGCATGAACCATACTTACGGGTATCGAGATACCAGTTCATATCCTTCATAGGGATGTTGCGAGCCTCAATCTCACCCATCAGCTTGTCATAGCTCTCCTCACGGACAGAACCACCGATAATCTCACCAATCTGTGGGAACAGTACGTCGGTACCCTGAACGGTCTGACCGCTCTTGCCACCGAAACCACTCTCCTCCTCGTCTATCTTCATATAGAATGCCTTGATAGCCTTAGGATAGTTGGTCATGATAACCGGGCGCTTGAAGTGCTCCTCTACGAGGAAACGCTCATGCTCTGAAGCCAGGTCATCACCCCACTCGCATGGGAACTCAAACTTCTTACCGTTGGCAATAGCCTCCTGAAGGATGCGGATACCCTCGGTATATGGAAGATGAACGAAGTCGGAATTCAATACGCCTTCCAGACGGGCAATCAGACCCTTGTCAATCATCTTGTTCAAGAAAGCAAGATCGTCCTTGCAATGCTCCAGTGCCCAACGGATACAATACTTGATGAAGTCTTCCTCCAACTCCATCAAACCGTCCATATCCAGGAAAGCAACCTCTGGCTCTACCATCCAGAACTCAGCCAGGTGGCGAGGAGTATTACTGTTCTCTGCACGGAAGGTTGGACCGAAGGTATAGATGGCGCCGAGTGCTGTAGCACCGAGCTCACCCTCCAACTGACCGGAAACGGTCAATGAAGTCTGCTTGCCGAAGAAATCATCAGAATAGTCAATCTTGCCATCCTCGGTCTTCTTCAGGTTGTAGAGATTCTTGGTAGTTACCTGGAACATCTGACCAGCACCCTCACAGTCGCTGGCTGTGATGAGCGGAGTATTGAAATAGAAATATCCATGCTCATGGAAGTAAGTGTGGATAGCCATTGCCATGTTATGGCGGATACGCATCACGGCACCAAAGGTATTGGTACGGAGACGGAGGTGAGCATACTGACGCATGTATTCGAAGCTCTGTCCCTTCTTCTGCATAGGATAGTCGCTGCCGCAGAGACCGTAAATCTCGATGCTCTCGCACTGGATCTCAACACTCTGTCCGGCACCCTGGCTTTCTACCAGCGTACCTACGGCGCTGATACAAGCACCGGTAGTAATCTGACGGAGCTGATTCTCATCGACCTTTGATGGGTCGACTACTATCTGAATATTATTAATAGTAGAACCATCGTTAAGAGCGATAAAATCGACTGCTTTGCTACTACGATGGGTACGAACCCATCCCTTGACATTCACGATTGAGCCGTAGGCTGTACTCTTGAGCAAGTCTACAACTTTAGTTCTTTTTACTTTTTCCATTGTTAATTAATAGGTTAAAAAGGAGACTAAACAGATAGTCTCCTTTCTTATTATATCTTATTATCCTTATTCAAAAGCACCCATGCGGAGCATGTCTACCTCCTTCTCAGTAAGGAAGCGCCAGTCACCGCGACGGAGATTTTTCTTAGTCAAACCTGCGAACTGTACACGGTCGAGCTTGGTAACACGATAGCCGAGGCTCTCGAAGATACGACGCACGATACGGTTCTTGCCACTATGAATCTCGATGCCAACCTGTGCCTTGTCGCGATCATCAGCATACTCTACAGCATCTGCCTTGATCTCACCATCTTCCAAGGTGATACCCTCACGGATCTGATCCATATCGTGAGCAGTCAGATTCTTATCGAGATGAACGTGATAAACCTTCTTCTTCAGGAACTTAGGGTGAGTAAGCTTAGAAGCCAGGTCACCATCGTTGGTCAAGAGAAGTACACCTGTTGTATTACGGTCGAGACGGCCTACAGGATAGATACGCTCAGGACAAACATCCTTTACGAGGTCCATCACAGTCTTGCGCTGCTGAGGATCATCGCTGGTTGTAACATAATCCTTTGGTTTGTTGAGCAATACGTATACCTTCTTCTCCAAAGATACAGGAGCGTCGTGGAACTTCACCTCATCGGTACGAATGATCTTGGTACCCAACTCGGTAACTACCTCACCATTGACAGTTACCAGACCAGCCTGGATAAACTCATCAGCCTCACGGCGAGAGCATACACCAGCATTGGCGAGGAACTTGTTCAAGCGCAATGGCTCTGTTGGGTCGATGTTTTCCTCCTTATATTCGATACGCTTCTTCATGCTATACTTAGCATTTGGATCGTAACCAGGAGTGTGCTGACGGAAACCGCCACCACGGTTGTTGCCATAGCCACCACCCTGTGGACGGCCATAACCGCCACGGTTGTTGCCATAACCACCCTGCTGAGGACGACCATAACCACCACGGTTGTTGCCATAACCACCCTGCTGAGAACGAGACTGGTAGCCGCCCTGCTGACGTGGCTGGTAGCCACCCTGCTGACGAGGCTGATAACCACCCTGCTCATCATTATTGTTGTAACGAGGACGATAGCCACCCTGCTGAGGACGAGACTGATAGCCTCCCTGCTGACGTGGCTGGTAGCCACCACGGTTGCTGTTACCATAACCACCACGGCTCTGATAGCTGCTGCGCTGTGGACGCTCGCTGCTGCCTGTACTCTGCAAGCCAGCACCGAAACCTTCAGGACGGAAACCGCCTTCGCTGTTACTGCTACTTCTGTCGCTGCTGTATGCGCGATGTGAATTGATACGAGGACGCTGTGTGCGACCTACTGGTCGATAACTCTTCTGATAACCACCTGCTGGGTTGTAGCCCTCACGGGTTCTCTCATTCTCAGAAGACTGATCTTGAGGTTTGTTTTCAAATTCTGAATCCATTTTCTTAAAATACTTAATAGCCTCACGGCTGGGTTAATAAATCTAATTTTTACTTTTATATATATGTACTAAAACTACAAAATTCCTTTGTGCATATTAGATACCTGTATAATTGCTTGGTGTGATTGCCATCAGTTCTGCCTTAACACTATCACTCACATTCAATCCCTGGATAAACTCATGAATAGTTTCCTCAGTCATGTGCTGATTGGTACGTGTCAACGCCTTCAATGCCTCGTAAGGATGTGGATATGCCTCACGGCGAAGAATAGTCTGGATAGCCTCAGCTACAACTGCCCATGTATTATTCAAATCTTCCTGCAGTTTCTCCTCGTGAAGAATCAGTTTACGCAAGCCCTTCAATGTACTCTGGATAGCAATGACGCTATGACCGAGAGGCACACCGATGTTACGGAGTACGGTACTGTCAGTAAGGTCGCGCTGCAAGCGGCTAACCGGAAGTTTCTGTGCCAGGAACTGAAGAATGGCATTGGCTATGCCCAGGTTACCTTCACTGTTCTCATAATCGATAGGATTCACCTTGTGAGGCATCGCACTTGAGCCTACCTCACCTGCCTTGATCTTCTGCTTGAAGTAATCCATAGAGATATACATCCAGAAGTCACGGTCTAAGTCGATGATAATGGTGTTGATACGACGGATGGCGTCAAAGATAGCGCCAAGGTAGTCATAGTTACTGATCTGTGTGGTATACTGCTCGCGTTCCAAACCGAGTTTTTCGCTGACGAACTTGTTACCGAATACTTTCCAGTCATACTGTGGATAAGCTACATGGTGAGCATTGTAATTACCGGTAGCACCACCGAACTTAGCTGTAATCTTGCAAGCCTTGAGCGAATTAAGCTGCTCGGTAAGACGGTAAACATAAACCATGATTTCCTTGCCCAGGCGGGTAGGTGAAGCAGGCTGTCCGTGAGTCTTAGCCAGCATAGGCACATCCTTCCACTCATCAGCATAAGTCTGGAGCTGTGCAATCAGCTCTTCAACCTGCGGATTGAAGCACTCTTCCAAAGCCTCTTTTACAGAGAGAGGCACACTTGTGTTGTTGATATCCTGAGATGTCAAACCAAAATGGATAAACTCCTTGTAAGCATCCAAGCCTCCGATCTTATCGAATTCTTCCTTGATAAAATACTCTACAGCCTTTACATCGTGATTGGTAATCTTCTCGATGTCTTTTATGCGCTGTGCTTCATTTTCGTCAAAATTACGATAAATGTCACGCAGACGTTCGAACAGCGACTTGTCGAAAGAAGCAAGCTGTGGCAAAGGTAACTCGCATAGAGTAATGAAGTATTCAATCTCTACGCGTACACGATAACGAATGAGAGCATACTCTGAGAAGTAGTTAGCGAGCTGCTCTGTTTTTCCCCTATAACGACCATCAATTGGTGATATGGCAGTCAATAAATCTAAATTCATAACAATACGTATTATATATAGGGTGCAAAATTAATGAATTATCGTGAGAAAACAGAGAAAATAGTGATAAATAAATTTAAAAGCATAAAAAAAGTCTCTCAACATTTGTTGAGAGACCTTCACCATTGTGGGCGTTGACGGATTCGAACCGCCGACCCTCTGCTTGTAAGGCAGATGCTC
>ERZ779643.2548-NODE-2548-length-10371-cov-2.337340_pt1 | contig 10371 bp, 9 predicted proteins | sample MGYA00511564_ERZ779643 | MGnify/ENA primary metagenome ERZ779643 (study PRJEB29588, sample SAMEA2147114) | human gut metagenome | biome: human gut; feature: human-associated habitat; material: faeces | place: Denmark | collected 2008/2010 ... | reverse complement strand
AGCTGTATCCGATGATTAAATGAGGAAAACAGGAAGGGGTTGCGCACATGTTTGGAATTTTTATGGAAAGCCTTGTGATTTTCAAATTGTATACAGGACTCCGGGGATTGTTTGTGCTCTCCCTGCTTGCGTGGATTTATCTGCTGTTCCGTGAAAAGGACAGGACGATCCGGGCTTTATTTGTTTATGCGCCGATTCTGATCCTGCTGGTATTCCTGTTTCCCTTGAGCCGGAAGCTCTTCGTGGCAGCAGGTCTGGATGGGGAGACGTATTACCGCGTGATCTGGACGATCCCAATGGGAATGGTAGCGGTTTATGGCGGGTGTTCCCTGCTTGCGCGTTTCCGGAAGACCGGAACGGTTGTGATCGGAACATGTATCATTCTGCTTGGCACATACGTTTATCATGGAACCTATATTTCTAAAGCAGAGAATCTGTATCACATTCCGGATTCCGTAGTTCATGTATGCGATTATATTGGAAATAAAGATGCAGACGATATGGTCACTGCGTTGTTTCCGGATGAAATGATTCATTTCGTGCGTCAGTACGATGCCACAATCCGTATGCCCTATGGAAGGGATATGCTGGTGGAGCAGTGGGGCTATTATCAGCCGGTGCATGACATTATTAAGAATAACGAAGTGCTTCCGATGGAAGAGCTTTTGACAGAAACACGTAAGGAATACTGTCAGTATCTGGTTTTCCGGGAGGATCAGCAGATGGACCGGACACCGGAAGCCTGCGGACTGATTTGCAAGGCTAAGATGGATGGCTATGTGATCTATGAAGATCCGGAAGTGACAGAGATTGTTACGGAGTGGAAAAATACATATGGTGTTTAATTCATTTTCCTTTTTATTTGCATATTTACCGATTGTGCTCATTCTGTTTTGGGTGAGCAGAAGATACCTGGGAAGGCAGTGGGCAGATGTCTGCCTGATTGTGGCTTCTCTCGTTTTCTATGGGTGGAATTATCCAAAGTGTCTTCCGGTTCTGCTTGGAAGCCTCATCGTCAATTACGTATGGGGCTGTTTTCTGTACAGGGATCTGACGAAGAAGCCGAAGGCAGCAGGGGGAAAGGCAGTAGAAAAAAACGCAGAAAAGACCGTAGGAAAAACCAGTTCGGTGCCGGATGATTTCAACAGAAGGAGAAAATGCATGTTGGGAGCCGGAATTGTACTGAATGTGGCAGTACTGGGCTTCTTTAAATATGCACGGCTGCTTCCTGCACTTCGGGGAATAGAGCTGGATGCACCGGGGATCAGCTTCTTTACGTTTACGCAGATTGCATTTCTGGTGGAAACCTATCGGGGGAATATTGTGCCGATGGGAATGAGTGAGTATGGGTTATATGTAAGCTTTTTCCCTAAGCTGATGCAGGGACCAATCATGCTGCCGGAGGATTTTCAGGCACAGAGGAGTGATGAAAAGTCCACAGAGCAGCGAAGTAATAAAAAATTGACAGAAGGAGAGAAAAAGCGGACACGGGCAGTTTTTGAAGATCTCGCCCTGCGGTCTGCACAAACCGGGGATGAGTGGTGGGAAAAGCTTTTGCGTAATGTGATTCTGATTTCCCTTGGCTTATTTAAAAAGGTGATTCTGGCAGATACCCTGGGACAGGCTGTTGCGGCAGGATTTGAAAATGTGACCGCGCTCCATGCGGTGGACGCATGGGTGGTGATGCTGTCCTATACCTTACAGTTATACTTCGATTTCAGCGGTTACTGTGATATTGCCATGGGCGTTGCAGCATTCTTCGGCTATGCTCTGCCGTTAAACTTTGATTCGCCGTATAAAGCAGTGAATATCATGGATTTTTGGAAGCGCTGGCATAAGACGCTGACAGATTTCCTGACAAAATATGTGTATATTCCGCTTGGTGGAAACAGGAAGGGTGCTTTCAGGATGTATGTGAATTTCCTGATTGTCTTTTTAGTAAGCGGGATCTGGCATGGCGCCGGCTGGCAGTTCGTTGTCTGGGGCATGATGCATGGCACACTTTACGTCATTACCCGTGCTGTTTCAGGCTACAGCAGGAGAAAAGAGGCACAGGTGACTGGTGGTAGAACCGTCAGAGAAGGCTGTACCAATACCAATAACCATGGATTACTTCGGAGACTGTCTCATGGAGTACGCGTGCTTCTGACCTTCCTCTATGTCAATATTGCATGGGTATTCTTCCGGGCATCCTCGGTTAAGGAAGGGGTTCAGTTCCTTCGCAGGCTCCTGATGGGCGGAACCGGAAAGGTGAGCCGTTCGATTGCAGAGGCCTTTAATCTGGATGAATTCTGGTATGTGATTAAAGTACTTCATCTGGATCGGCTGCCGGACAGCTATTTTTATGTGATGGTGCTGTTTCTCATAGTGTGCCTGCTGTTCATCTGGGTTTCCCCCAATGCCGTGCAGATTGCAAAGAAGTGCAGATTGAACGCCGCAGTGGTTCTGCTTGCGGCAGTGTTGTTTGTGTGGAGTGTGATTTCCTTCTCGGGAGTCAGCACATTTTTATACTTCAACTTTTAGGAGGCGGTCATACGAAAAGGTACAGGAAATTATTGCTCTTATTTATTGCGTTCGTGTTTACGGCATTTGTGCTGATGATCGCACTTGTTGTTTATGTGGATCCCTTTTTCCATTATCATAAGCCGTTAAAAAATTTCAATTATGTAGTGGATAATCAGCTGACGCAGAATCCGGGAATGGCAGAGCACCTGGAATATGACAGTGTGATTTTAGGCTCCTCCATGACAGTCAACTTTGAAACCGACTGGTTTGAGGAACTGATGGGACTGAAAACAGCCAAGCTCAGTTACAGCGGGGCATTTCCGAAGGATCAGTCCAACATTATGAAGCTGATTTTTGACAGTAGGTGGAACGGAGAGAAACGGGAGGTTAAGAGGGTATTTTTAGGCGTGGATGTCATTACCTATACCGGAGATGTGGAACAGACGAAATATCCGATTCCGGAATATCTTTATGACGATCAGCTGCTGAATGATATACAATATGTTCTGAATAAAGATGTGCTTCTGCAGTATGTGCTTCGTCCCCTGGTAGACCCTGAACCGACGAACTGGTCTCATATCTATGCAAGCTGGTGGACGGAAGAGTACTACAATGAGGACTGGGTGCTGCAAAATTATGAGCAGCCCAAGAAGGTGAAAACGGAAACTCCAAAGGACGAGTATGTGTCACCGGTGGAAGCCAATCTTTCTGCCAATATCTGCCCTTATATTGAGGCAAATCCGGATACGGAGTTTGTGATCTTTTTCCCACCGTACAGTATTTTGTACTGGAATGATGTATTGGAAGAGAATCATCTGGAAGCAACTCTCGAGGAGTACCGTTATATTACCGAAAGACTGAATGCTTATGATAATGTGACGGTGTACTTTTTCCCGGCATGTGAGGAGATTATCTGTGATCTGAACCATTATGCGGATTACAGTCATTATCATCCGAGGTTCAACCGTTTTATGACGGAATGCTTTGCGTCTGGCAGCTACCGTGTGAGTAAGGAAAAAGAAATGGCCGGACAGACTGCATCGCAGAATACAGAAGAGAACCTGCAGGAAGCAGATGTGCAGCCGGAAGAAAAAACAATTGATGAATATCTCGAAGAGATGCGCCGGATCGTTGATCACTATGATTTTGACACATTGCATGAAAAAATTGCAGTGTGGAATCCGTAAAATACTAAAATCAAAAGGATGAGAACAGGTTATGAAAAAGAAAATGCAATGGAAAGATTTTCTGCTGCTTCAGGTTGTATTTCTAATCTACAGCTTCACCAGTCTGACGCAGAAGCTGGCTTCTTCTTTTTTACCGAAGGATGCCGGAACGACAGAAGAACTGGTTCGGCAGCTCCTTAACTGGAAGCTGATTTTGTCGGCGGGGCTTGTGGTACTGCTGCTTGGTGTATATGCATTGCTATGGCAGCAGGTGATTAAGCGGTTTGAGTTGTCTGTGGCCTATGCGAATAAGGCCATTACCCTTTTGTGGGCATTGGTGTGGGGAATATTTATTTTTCATGAAGAGATTACACCCGGAAAGGTGATTGGAATTTTACTTGTCATGGCTGGGATTTACGTGCTGAACACGGGAGAACGTCCGAAAATGGAGGATCACCAGGTCGTAGAGCATCAGGAAACCGAAGAACAGCTGGAAACAGCAGATCACCAGAAAACAGCAGAACATCAGGGAACAGCAGGAAAGGAGAGCGCAGAATGAATATCTATCTGATTATATTGATTGTTTCTGTAATGATAGCTTCTTTTGCACAGGTTTTATTGAAAAAAAGTGCGGAGAAGACCTATGCTTCTCCGCTCCGTGAATATTTGAATCTGTATGTCATTTGCGGTTATGGTCTCATGTTTCTTTCCATGTTTATGACCATTGCCTCCTACAGCGGGCTGGATTTTACCAATATCCCTGTGATTGAATCACTGGGCTATGTAATGGTAATGTTCCTTAGCTATTTCTTCTTTAAAGAAAAAATAACGAAGCGTAAGCTGTTTGGAATGGTCATTATTCTTGTGGGGATTTTTATTTATCACCGTTGACCTGTTGGGCAAGCAGTGTGGTGACGGGAAGATGATCCGGGTTATTTGCCTGTAACTCTTTATACCACTTGCTGTACTTGTACATGCGGTAATTGGTCTTTAATTTACACAACTGGCTTTCGTCAGCACAGGATTTTAGAAATGAGGCACGCTGTTCCAGGTTCAGATCGATATAATCCAGATAAGAAATACGAAGCTCGGCAAGCGGTTCCGTACACCGGGGACAGATTAACTTATGGCCGTTGAGCATATAAATGCGGTTACAGTTCTTGCAGTAATGAATATACATCATATGGCAGGACTCCTTTCTGTTCAAATGAGTGGATTGCGGTAAGGGATTAAGTAGAGTTTATCTGAATTTGTACTTTATCGTCAATATTTTCTGCAAAAATTCACATATTTTACAGGTAAATTTGACATAAACTTTACATTTGCGGCTCAAACTTTACGAATCTTTCGTTACTGCTCGCTCGTACCTCGTTCCAGTAACAAATTATTACAAAAGAATTAGAAAAGGAATTAAATGGATTTGTACATACTGTAAATTAATGGTATAATATACCATAGCGCTTCAGATGTCAAGACGAATATCTGGATTTTTTAAAGAAGAATTTATCGAAATTTAGCGAAAATCAGTAAAATAATACAAGGCAGGTTTGAATGAAGAGTTTATTTAAAAAGAAAGCAAAGAAAGAACGCCAGCGTACGACACGTAAGGGTTGGGATGATTACCGCGAGGATGCGTATTACGAGGATTCCGACGAATATTATGGGGATTACGAAGATTCCAATGAATACGAAGAAGCAGAAGAAGCCGGATATGATGAGGAAGAGGATTCTGATGAATATTACGGCGATGAAGAGATAGACGAAGACGGGGAATACTATGGGACAGATGAATACGATCCGGAAGAGAAAGAATCGTATGAAGATGACGAAGAGTATTATGAAGACGACGAGTATTACGAAGACGACGAAGAGTATTACGAAGACTACGATGAGGAAGATTATGATGAGGACGATGAATACGAGAATGATCGTCATTCCTATGTAGCCTCCCACCGCAGACGCACTCACGGAATGAAGGGAGCCGCACAGTGGTTTATGAATCTGGGAACCACGGATCATGTGATCATGTTCACAGGGCTTATTGTGGTGATCCTGCTTGTGGTAACCGGTACACTTTATTTTAATGCCAGAGGAAGGCAGGAGCAGATTGAAACCTTTGCACAGGTAGGTGAAGGTCTTGAGGATATTCCGGTCATTGGCGAAAGTGGATTAGTGGCAATTGCTGATGCAGAGGCAGCCAGATTGATGGCGGCTATGGAGCAGGAACAGCTCATGGAAGAAAAGCAGCAGGAAGAAGATGCTAAGGCAGCCGGAGAAGAAGTACATATTTTCATGAACATTACCTCCATTCAGAGAGATATGAAGATCAAGTTTTCGAACGAAGCAACCGGAAAGCTGTTTTCAGGTGTGGAATTTGAAGTGAACATCAAGAATTCTTCGGGTGGGGAGCTGAATAAAAAGGATGATGACAAGGATGGTGTGATCTATCTTACCGGTATGAAATCCGGTAAATATACTGTCACACTGGTTTCTCCGCTGCAGTATGAAGATTATGTGTTGTCTTCCGATCCGGTGATAATCACCGTGAAAGAAGACATTGAATATAAGAAAGTCGATGTTGCAAACGAAATCAAATCCGAATCCCAGGTTAATGTGGCAGCAGAGGACACCAAGGTGAATCAGACGGTTGTAGAGTCGACCAATACCGATACGGTAGAATGGGTAGAATCCACGAAGACCATCATCGAAGGAACAGAAACAAGTGAGGACACCTACGAGGTTCTTGATAAGAAGAAGATTGCAGATCCAGGGAAGAGTACTTCCTTATTGCTGACGCGTTCCATGCTGCTGGATTCCATGAATCCGGTGGTGCTGCGGGGACAGCTCAGGACACAGGAAAACGAAAATCCACAGCCGGTTGCAACCGAAGGAACAACGGAAGAGCCGTCGAAGGCTCCGGCAGAAACACCAACGCCGGAACCACCACAGGAAGTAACACCGACCCCAACGGAAGAGCCGACGCCGACACAGGAGGCAACACCAACCCCGACAGCAGCCGCGACACCGACACAGGAGGTGACACCAACTCCAACGCAGACACCGACGGAAGCGGTGACACCGACTCCAGGCGTATCGCCATCGGTATCTCCTTCCACCTCACCGTCTGCGAGTCCTTCCGTGTCACCGAGTGTATCTCCTTCGGTTTCACCAAGCGTATCGCCTTCTCCCACCATGAGCAAGGAAGAACAGGCAAAGAAGGACACAACCACTACCCTGAAGTCAACAGATGGCAAGGTGATTTATGTTAAGGATGATAACGGAAGCTTCCGCGAAGCCAAATATGCGGATTATTATACCAAGAAGGAATTTTACTTAAAAACCAGTAAAACAACCGGACAGTACCGTTACACAGGCTGGCAGACCATTGACGGACGCACCTATTTCTTTGATAAGAACGGAAACAAGGTCACCGGAGAGCAGGTCATTCAGGGAGCAAAATATAATTTTAACAGTGACGGAAGTCTGAACAGTGGATCCGGACATATGGGGATTGACGTATCCAAATGGAATGGTAATATTGACTGGAATGCAGTAAAGAACAGTGGTGTTTCCTATGTGATTATCCGTTGCGGATACCGTGGTTCAACGACTGGTGCCCTGATCGAAGATCCAAAGTTCCGGAGTAATATCCAGGGAGCCCAGAAGGCAGGGCTTAAGGTTGGAGTTTATTTCTTTACGCAGGCAGTGAATGAAGTGGAAGCGGTTGAAGAAGCTTCTATGGTAATCAGTCTGGTAAAGGGGTATAATATATCCTATCCGGTATTCCTTGATGTGGAAGCAAGTAACGGACGTGGAGACCGGATTGATGCAGCCACAAGAACGGCGGTATGCCGTGCATTCTGTCAGACCATTCAGAACTCCGGATACAAGGCAGGTATTTATGCTAATAAAACCTGGCTGAATTCCTATCTGGATGCACCGGGCTTAAGCAGCTATAAGATCTGGCTGGCACAGTATGCAGCATCACCGAGCTATACACGTACCCGTTATGATATGTGGCAGTATTCCTCCAAGGGATCGGTTGCCGGTATCAGTGGAAACGTGGACATGAACATCAGTTACCTGGGATACTAGGGACTCAAGGCCATGCGCTGCTGTGCTTGCACAAAGCAGCACATGTCTTTGAGGACCGCACGAACATGAGTAAGGAACGATTTTCGAAGAAAATCAGTGACTTACGAATGGGCGTAGGATTGTAAAATTTCATCTTATGTACATGCATAGATAAATATAATGTTAAGAAAAGAAAGGACAAACCCCATGAGAACATATTTAGTAACAGGAGGCGCAGGCTTCATTGGTTCAAATTACATTCATTATATGTTTAAGAAGTACGATAATGAAATCCGGATCATCAATGTAGATGCGCTGACTTACGCAGGAAACCTTGAAAATTTAAAGGACATTGAGAACCGGGAGAATTATACCTTTGTCAAAGCAGATATCTGTGACAAGGAAGCCATTTCCAGGATCTTTGCAGCAAACGACATTGATCGTGTGGTACATTTTGCGGCAGAGAGTCATGTAGACCGCAGCATTAAACATCCCGAAGTGTTTGTCCAGACGAATGTACTTGGTACAGCCGTAATGCTGAACTGCGCGAAGGCTGCATGGGAGCTTCCGGATGGCAGCTTCAGGGAAGGAAAGAAGTTCCTCCACGTATCGACCGATGAAGTATACGGATCCCTGGAAGAGGATGGTGGATATTTCTATGAGACTACACCGTATGCACCGCACAGCCCATATTCGGCAAGTAAGGCAAGTTCGGATATGCTGGTAAAAGCTTATATGGATACCTATAAGTTCCCTGCCAATATTACGAACTGCTCCAACAATTATGGACCTTACCAGTTCCCGGAAAAGCTGATCCCGTTGATTATTAACAATGCATTACAGGGTAAAAAGCTTCCGGTTTATGGGGATGGTAAGAATGTGCGTGACTGGTTATATGTTGAGGATCATGCGAAGGCCATTGATATGGTTCAGGAAAAGGGACGTTTATTTGAAACCTACAATGTAGGCGGACACAATGAGAAGCAGAACATTGAAATTATCAATATTATCATCGAAACCCTGCAGGAAATGCTGCCGGATTCCGATCCCCGCAAGAAGCTGGTAAGCAAGGATCTGATTACTTATGTGGAGGATCGTAAGGGACATGACCGTCGTTATGCAATTGCTCCGGACAAGATCAAAGAGGAAGTTGGCTGGTATCCGGAAACCTTGTTCAAGGATGGAATCAGGCTTACCATTAAGTGGTTCTTTGAGCATGAAGACTGGATGAAGAACGTAACAAGCGGCGATTATCAGAAGTATTACGAGGATATGTACGCCGGAAAATAATGCACAGGTAACGGATAGCTGCAGCTTATGTGCGGATATCCGTTTTGGATGCCATAAATGTGAAAATGAGGAAAAGTGAGGAAATTCATATGAAGGGAATTATTCTGGCAGGCGGCTCCGGGACCCGTCTGTATCCACTGACGAAGGCAATCAGTAAGCAGATTATGCCGGTTTATGATAAGCCGATGATTTATTATCCCCTGTCCACGCTGATGCTGGCAGGGATCCGCGAGATCCTGATTATTTCAACGCCCAGGGATCTTCCGGTATTTGAAGAGCTGTTAGGAGACGGAAGCCAGCTGGGAATGAAGTTTTCCTATGCCGTTCAGGAACAGCCAAGAGGTCTTGCCGATGCATTTATTATAGGTGCAGATTTTATTGGAAAGGACAATGTGGCTCTGGTGCTTGGCGATAATATTTTCTACGGACAGAGCTTTTCAAGAGTACTTCGTGAGGTGGCTGCCAGAGAAAGCGGTGCAACCATTTTCGGATATTATGTACGTGATCCGAGAGAGTATGGAGTGGTAGAGTTTGACGAAAACGGTAAGGCAATCTCCATTGAAGAAAAACCGCAGAATCCGAAGAGCAATTATGCAGTTCCCGGACTTTACTTTTATGATAATGATGTTGTGGAAATCGCAAAGAATGTTAAGCCCTCTGCAAGAGGTGAAATTGAAATTACAAGCATTAACAACGAATATCTTCGTCGTGGAACGCTGCGTGTAGAAACCTTAGGGCGCGGATTTGCATGGCTGGATACCGGAAATCACGATTCTTTACTGGATGCGGCAGATTTTGTGGCAGCATTTCAGAAGCGTCAGGGACTTTATATTTCCTGTATTGAAGAGATCGCATATAAGAGAGGCTTTATTTCGAAGGAGCAGCTTTTGAAGCTGGCAGAACCTCTTATGAAAACCAACTATGGAAAGTATATGAAAGAGGTTGCTGAAGGACTGTAAGCGGGTAATGCTTCAGAACGATGACAGTAACTATTCAGAGAAAGAAAGAGAGACAAAGCAATGGGTAAGATAACCGTAGAAACCTGTGAAATTGAAGGCTTAAAGGTGATTACACCGACCGTTTTTGGTGATGCCAGGGGCTATTTCATGGAGACGTATAATTATAATGATTTTAAAGAAGCCGGAATTGATCAGGTCTTTGTACAGGATAATCAGTCCGCATCGGTAAAAAATGTACTGCGTGGCCTTCATTTCCAGATAAACTATCCCCAGGACAAGCTGGTCCGCGTGGTAGAAGGAGAAGTGTTTGACGTGGCTGTGGATCTGCGTCCGGGTTCCCGGACCTATGGAAAATGGTTTGGGGTGACGCTTTCTGC
>ERZ779643.2541-NODE-2541-length-10395-cov-1.943424_pt1 | contig 10395 bp, 8 predicted proteins | sample MGYA00511564_ERZ779643 | MGnify/ENA primary metagenome ERZ779643 (study PRJEB29588, sample SAMEA2147114) | human gut metagenome | biome: human gut; feature: human-associated habitat; material: faeces | place: Denmark | collected 2008/2010 ... | reverse complement strand
AGTTCTGGATCCTAAAGGGACGGCGAAAACTAATGAGCAAGGACAGGCTGTTTTCACCGGCTCTACCACTATCGCAGCGACATATACACTCACGGCGAAAGTGGAACAGGCCAACGGTCAGGTATCGACGAAAACTGCTGAATCTAAATTCGTCGCGGATGATAAAAACGCGGTGCTCGCCGCATCTCCAGAACGTGTAGATTCTCTGGTGGCGGACGGGAAGACTACTGCAACAATGACGGTTACCCTGATGGCGGGAGTCAATCCCGTAGGAGGAAGTATGTGGGTCGACATTGAGGCTCCGGAAGGAGTGACGGAGAAGGATTATCAATTCCTGCCGTCGAAGGCTGACCATTTCTCAGGTGGGAAAATCACGCGTACATTTAGTACCAGCAAGCCAGGTGTCTATACGTTCACATTCAACGCACTGACGTATGGCGGGTACGAAATGACGCCTGTGAAGGTGACAATTAACGCCGTTGCTGCAGAGACTGAAAATGGCGAGGAGGAGATGCCATAATTTGAATAGTATGAAAGTTACGATCTAATAAAGAATAATGGTGTTGAAATATTCAACGCCATTATTCACTGAATACCTTGCCTGATACTGATTAAATAGTATCAGGCAAGGATAAAACTCAATAAGAGATAGTGACCAACTAAACCGGACGAACGGGAATAAAAATTTCGCAAACAACATCATTGCCATCCTTTTCTACGAAATCTTCATTGTAATAAAAGCGCTCAATATCGCTGCCGTTCACTCTGGCTAACCCCCTGGCAGGTAACTCTATCAGATAGATGTTACGCACCCAGTCAGGATAATTTTCCCAGTTTCCTTCATAACGGAAAGAGGCATAAAGTCCTCGGGTCGTTGTCCACTCTTTTGGCATGTCAGCATATTCACATACCGTACCAGCAAAAGTTTCAACCGTGAGCAAATCGACCGATTTTGTTGACGGTTCAAACGTGGAAACGAAATAGATATCCGTCTTAAAATTCTTCATACATCTGGCTAAATGATGACGTCGTAGTTTGACTTCTTCATCCGGTGATTTATTCGACACTTCAATGTCATATTTAAATGAGTTGCCAAAAATAGGTGTCTCAGGAAAGTTGATTAATCTACACTCCGTCTTTTGCTGTTGACGTATTAAAAAAGAAGGGAAGATATTTGCGAGATCCCAATAATCACGGTGGCGGTATTCACGGGGAGAGCAGCCGAATAACTTTTTAAATTCGCGGCTGAATGACTGCTGTGAATCAAAATGCAAAGAGAGTGCAATATCAAGCATAGATTTCGCGGTGAGCCGGACAAGAATGGCGGCACGACAAAGCCTTCGTTTGCGAATGTATTCTCCCAAAGGCACATGCATGAAATTTCGGAACAGAAGCTGGATGTTGCGTCTGCTGTAGCCAGATTTCTGTGCGATATCTTCGATTGAAATAGGGTGCTCAAGATTGCACTCAATCCACTCCAGGAGCTGCTGTAGAATCTTCTGCCTGATCATCTCATTCTCCGTTAATTCTTTGTCATATCGCACATTTTCGTTATACCCTGGGCCCTAAGTGTATCAAAAATAGCAAGGGCGAAGGCAAAAGCACTGGTAGCGTCTGCTTCGTTGTCCCCGAAAATAGAGAGGTTTCAGTCCTACATTATTAATGAATTTTTTGCATAAGTGATATCAAAATCCACATACTACTTTGAGGTTACGTTTTAACGTAGACTCATTGTTCATGCCTAATGGAGGGACTGACAGTGGAATTTTCCGTATAGTCTGCTTCAGAGTATTGCAGATGCCCATCAAAAATCGATTTCTCACTGACAGATAAAGAAATGGCACAAATTAGTTCGCTTGATTTGGGTTATGTTGGGGAGTCGGTAAAACATTTTAATCCTGAATTTGTTCGTGGTTGTCTTGCTGTAAAAATACATGATTGATATTAATCATGTATTTTACCTAAGACGACAAAAACCTTTTAACAGGGAGTGATATTGATCTTCACTCTGTCATATCTCCGGTAATATGGCGTCAGGCTTCATCATCAGAAAGGGGGCCTGACGCCTGAAAAAGTGAACAACAGACAGTGTTCGGATTATCAATATTCAGTTTTTAACGTTGAACTGGATTCATTACTGCGTTGTTTAAGAATTTCCCGCGCCGAATCTGCCATTATCATGACTGCACCTGCCAGCATCAGAGTATCTTTCAATACCAGGCGACCAGCACCGGATAAATAAGGGAAACCATGATGAGCGTCACCCAATGCGGGTACCCATGCCTCCGGGGTGGTGATTAAAAATGAGAGTGTTACCAGCGGCGTGGTAAATGCCATCAGTCCTCCCAATAAACCTAACCAGCGATTGACAGGATTAGCCAAAACCAGCAGAGCAATAATCACCTCCACGACGCCAAGACCGTTGGAAAAACCATAGGTATTATTGGCCGTTTGCCATGCCCTTGCTTCTGGTTTGTATTCGCCTTCGTGAGTCAGATACTGTTTATAGTCTTCCGGGTGTTCATAAAAGAACGACATTAGTGGACTGTTTGCGACGAATGGTGTAATGCTGTCTGCCTCGTAAGGGACAAACTTTAATAACCCAATCCACATAAAAACAATTGCAATACTCAGACGAATCAATGTCAGGCCAATTTTATCTCCCCGACTTAACAGGTGCAGGTATTTTTCCATTGTGAACATCCTTATTTATACAATACTGCTGTTGCGGTTGAATTATTATCAATTCGCATCGATGTGACTTTCCAGGATGAAGCATTATATTTTCTGGCTATATCAGCAATGGTATCCTCCAGAACTGTCGGTGATGCTGATACTGACGAGACGCTGATATGTTTCAGAATTATTTTATCATCTGCATTGGTGGAAAATGCCATAACGCCAGATAATAGTGTTGCAAATAAAACAGATTTTTTAAACATATAAAATACCATCAATGAAGTGATTAAGAAGTTATAGAGTAACAGAGAATTAATAAGATTCTTTTCTCTGAGACGCCAGGATATTTGTTCTGGCGTCTGATTTTGAGTTTATTTGACTAATGAAAATAGATCATTGAGTGATTCGCTCATCGACGGATGAGTAAATATCTGATCGCGTAATATGCTATAAGGCAGCCCGGCATCCATCACCATTTTCACTATATTGATCATCTCGTGGGAGTCAACACACAGCAGTGATGCCCCTAACATACGTTGGGTTTTATTATCAACAATCGCTTTTAATACCCCACGAGTATCATTCATCACTCTGGCACGCGGAATTGCAGCTACAGGCAATGTCACCACCTGAATATCAGCACCACTCTCTCTGGCTTGTTCTTCTGTCATACCAACCCTGGACAGGGGCGGTGTCATAAATACGGAATAAGGCACATTTTTCCGATCATCAGTACTACGTTTGCCTTCACCCAGTAACTCATCACGTACAATGCGGTAATCATCCAGTGATATGTAAGTAAATTGCAGCCCGCCGGTAACATCTCCCATCGCCCAAATATTGTCTGCGGTGGTATGTAATCGCTTGTCAACGACAATTGCCCCGCGCTCGTTTACTGCGATACCGGCATTTTCTGGATGTAACGAAGCGGTAGCCGGTTGACGACCGGAAGCTATTAACAGTGCATCCACCGCCAGTTGGGCGTGCTCGCTATGCACTTGCACTTGATTTTCATGGTGACTGATTCGCTCCACATGGGCATTGAGGATAATATCGACGCCCTGATCGCGTAAAATCGTCGCGATATTATCAGCAATATCCCGATCTTCCCGAGGCAAAAACAGCGAAGCTGCTTCTAAAATGGTTACCTTGCTGCCAAAATTAGCGAACATAGAGGCGAACTCAACGCCAATATATCCGCCGCCCAAAATACCTAAATGCCCAGGCAATTCTTTTAGATTAAGTAATCCGGTGCTGTCATATACTCCTGGCGTGGTGGTAATTCCAGGAATTGGCGGAACCACGGTTTGTGCACCGGTATTAATAAAAATTTTCTCGCCATGAATTTCCAGATTTCCCTCAGGCCGATGAACACGCAGGCTATGATTATTGATAAACTCCGCCTGGCCGTCGATCACGTCGATATTGGGCATATCCGCAAGATTATGAAAATTCTTATTACGTAAAAAATTAACCACTTCATTTTTACGCTGTATGGCACGGACAAAATCTGTGTGCTGCTGTGCGTCATGAACCAATGTTTTGGTTGGGATGCAGCCGATATTAATACAGGTCCCGCCATACATTGCATTTGATTGTTCGATGAGAGCCACTCGCCAACCTGCTTTTGCCAGCGTGACGGCTAATGTTTTTCCAGCCTTGCCAAAACCAATAATCACTGCCTGATATTTATTCATGATGATTTCCTGTCGAAACGCGTTCATTTGACATCATGACTATAGACGCAAAAGAGCAAATAACATTTCTTCACAACGCTTGATATTTTGTCTTATCGTCTGATATTTTCTTTTTCTTAATCAGAATCACAAAACAAAAATCATGATTAACTATTTGATGGTATTAGATTAGTTATTTACTAAGATTGTTGGTGTTTGTAATCAAAAACCACTCAGGAGTCTGATATGGATGCCCTTAGCCGTTTGTTGATGCTTAACGCTCCACAAGGAACGATCGATAAGAATTGCGTGTTAGGAAGTGACTGGCAGCTTCCACATGGTGCCGGGGAATTATCGGTTATTCGTTGGCATGCGTTAACGCAAGGAGCGGCGAAGCTGGAAATGCCGACGGGGGAGATTTTTACATTACGCCCGGGAAATGTGGTCCTGCTACCACAAAATTCAGCTCATCGCCTGAGTCATGTCGATAATGAATCGACCTGTATTGTCTGCGGCACTCTTCGGTTGCAACATTCGGCGCGTTATTTTTTAACGTCTTTGCCGGAAACGCTGTTTTTAGCACCGGTTAACCACAGCGTGGAATATAACTGGCTGAGGGAGGCGATCCCGTTTTTACAACAGGAATCCAGATCGGCAATGCCGGGAGTGGATGCACTGTGTAGCCAGATCTGCGCTACATTCTTTACCCTCGCGGTGCGTGAGTGGATTGCACAGGTTAATACTGAGAAAAACATTCTCAGTTTGCTTCTGCATCCACGTCTTGGTGCGGTAATACAGCAAATGCTGGAAATGCCAGGACACGCCTGGACCGTCGAATCGCTGGCCAGCATCGCTCACATGTCCCGGGCAAGTTTTGCCCAGCTTTTCCGTGATGTTTCCGGAACCACGCCGCTGGCTGTATTAACAAAGTTGCGTCTACAAATAGCGGCCCAGATGTTTTCCCGGGAAACGCTCCCTGTTGTGGTGATCGCTGAGTCAGTAGGCTATGCCAGTGAATCATCTTTTCACAAGGCGTTTGTCCGCGAGTTTGGTTGTACCCCGGGAGAATATCGGGAAAGGGTCAGACAGCTTGCACCCTGAATAAAACCGCCAGAAATCAGGGCAAAGATAATCCGCATTCCGGGAGTTGTGAGCCTTTCAACTATTTCTATTTCCAACGGTGGTTTGGGCTTTATATATTTTTTCTGATGGACTCTAGCTCAGTTTTTAAATAAAAATGCAAACTAAATTGCTTCAATTAAATAAAATCCCGACTATTACTTGATACGTGATTATTGTCGGTGATTTTTTTGTACACCATCAGTGTATATCTCAATAACCCCTGAATAAGTAGCTCTGAATAGGTATAAGGGATGTAGCCATTTTTAAATGGATTTCTTATGCCAAAAATGATCGTCGATTTCCCCATAAAATGTGAGCGATGCCGAAAGAAATAAAATTAGTTATTGCATTTGACGTTTGGATGAAAGATTATCATTTGTCATACAAATGAGGGGTGGTATGTTGCTAGCCAATTAAAAAAGAACGCCATATTTATTGATGATTGATCCCCCGGTGGGGGGGAAACATCGGGCATAAATGGGCATGAAGTAATGGAGTATTAGTTGTGAATGTCAATTTCTTTGTCACCTGTATTGGTGACGCCCTGAAATCAAGAATGGCACGAGACTCCGTGCTGCTACTGGAAAAACTCGGCTGTCGCGTAAATTTCCCGGAGAAACAGGGATGCTGCGGTCAGCCTGCGATCAATAGCGGTTATATCAAAGAAGCGATTCCAGGGATGAAAAATCTGATCGCCGCACTGGAGGATAACGACGATCCCATTATTTCACCGGCTGGCTCTTGCACCTATGCCGTAAAAAGTTACCCGACGTATCTGGCGGATGAACCTGAATAATATTATCTGTAACTTTGTCTAACCATAAAACATCAATTAAATCAATAGCATTTAAGGATAAACCTTCTTCAATAGTATTTAGATTTAAATCTTTTATTGTTAATAAATTAGGGGTAGTCGATGTAGGTGCCAGTTTGCAAGGGAGAGCGGTGTATCACCCATCTTGTAGCCTGGCCCGTAAGCTGGGAGTGAAGGACGAGCCACTTACGCTGCTGAAAAATGTGCGTGGACTGGAGCTGTTGACCTTTGCTGAACAGGATACCTGCTGCGGATTTGGCGGCACGTTCTCGGTCAAAATGGCCGAAATATCCGGCGAGATGGTGAAAGAAAAGGTTGCGCACCTGATGGAAGTCCGCCCTGAGTATTTAATTGGTGCTGACGTGAGTTGCCTGCTAAACATCAGTGGGCGATTACAACGGGAAGGGCAGAAAGTCAAAGTGATGCATATTGCTGAAGTGTTGATGAGCCGCTGAGGATATAAAGATGTCGATCAAAACCAGTAATACAGATTTTAAGACACGCATCCGTCAGCAAATTGAAGATCCGATCATGCGCAAAGCGGTGGCAAACGCGCAGCAGCGTATTGGGGCAAATCGGCAAAAAATGGTCGATGAATTGGGGCACTGGGAGGAGTGGCGCGATCGGGCCGCCCAGATACGTGATCATGTTCTGAGTAATCTCGACGCTTATCTGTACCAGCTCTCAGAAAAAGTGACGCAAAACGGCGGTCACGTCTATTTTGCAAGAACCAAAGAAGACGCTACCCGCTACATTTTACAGGTTGCCCAACGCAAAAATGCCCGGAAGGTGGTGAAATCTAAATCGATGGTGACCGAAGAGATTGGTGTCAATCATGTGTTGCAGGATGCTGGCATTCAGGTGATTGAAACCGATCTGGGTGAATATATTCTCCAGCTGGATCAAGATCCGCCATCTCATGTTGTGGTCCCGGCAATTCATAAAGATCGCCATCAGATCCGTCGAGTGCTACACGAACGTCTGGGCTATGAGGGGCCGGAAACGCCTGAAGCGATGACCTTATTCATCCGGCAAAAAATCCGCGAAGATTTCCTCAGTGCTGAAATAGGTATTACCGGCTGTAATTTCGCGGTGGCAGAGACCGGTTCGGTATGCCTGGTGACCAATGAAGGTAATGCGCGAATGTGTACCACGCTGCCTAAAACGCATATTGCAGTGATGGGAATGGAGCGTATTGCCCCCACGTTTGCCGAGGTAGATGTATTGATCACCATGCTGGCGCGCAGTGCCGTTGGTGCACGTTTGACGGGATACAACACCTGGCTGACAGGACCGCGCGAAGCTGGGCACGTTGATGGTCCTGAAGAGTTTCATCTGGTTATTGTCGATAACGGGCGTTCTGAGGTGCTGGCCTCTGAATTTCGGGATGTGCTGCGCTGTATTCGCTGCGGGGCTTGTATGAATACTTGTCCGGCATATCGCCATATTGGCGGTCATGGATATGGCTCTATTTATCCAGGGCCAATTGGTGCGGTGATTTCTCCGCTACTTGGCGGCTATAAAGATTTTAAAGATTTACCCTACGCCTGCTCTTTATGCACAGCTTGTGACAACGTGTGTCCGGTGCGTATTCCGCTGTCAAAACTGATTTTGCGTCATCGTCGGGTGATGGCTGAAAAAGGGATCACCGCAAAAGCAGAGCAACGGGCGATAAAAATGTTCGCTTATGCCAATAGTCATCCAGGATTGTGGAAAGTCGGGATGATGGCCGGTGCTCATGCGGCAAGCTGGTTTATCAATGGCGGCAAAACACCACTCAAATTTGGCGCGATTAGCGACTGGATGGAAGCACGCGATCTTCCTGAAGCTGACGGAGAGAGTTTCCGTAGTTGGTTTAAGAAACATCAGGCGCAGGAGAAAAAGAATGGATAATCGAGGCGAATTTTTGAATAACGTTGCTCAGGCACTGGGTCGCCCGCTGCGACTTGAACCGCAAGCAGAAGATGCGCCGCTTAACAACTATGCTAACGAGCGGCTTACCCAACTTAACCAACAGCAGCGCTGTGACGCGTTTATTCAGTTTGCCAGCGATGTTATGTTGACGCGCTGTGAGCTGACCAGCGAGGCGAAGGCGGCAGAAGCTGCAATACGTCTGTGTAAAGAGCTGGGAGATCAGTCGGTCGTGATTAGCGGTGACACGAGGCTGGAGGAATTGGGGATTAGCGAACGTTTGCAGCAGGAATGCAATGCCGTTGTTTGGGATCCGGCGAAAGGTGCCGAGAATATCTCGCAGGCAGAGCAGGCTAAAGTGGGTGTTGTGTATGCTGAATATGGTTTAACCGAATCGGGAGGCGTGGTTCTTTTTTCCGCCGCCGAGCGCGGGCGTTCATTGAGCCTGCTCCCGGAATATTCTCTTTTTATCCTGCGTAAAAGCACTATCCTGCCGCGTGTAGCGCAACTCGCAGAAAAATTGCATCAGAAAGCGCAGGCCGGTGAACGAATGCCTTCCTGCATTAACATCATTAGCGGCCCCAGTTCAACGGCGGATATTGAGCTTATCAAAGTCGTCGGAGTTCATGGCCCGGTGAAAGCGGTGTATCTGATTATTGAGGATTGTTGAGAGAGATATGAAGTCTGGACATAAACCTGAAGAAGGCATACGAGGTTGAAAATAGCGTTTAGGACAACCTGACTTAACCCCGTTCCGTCATGGTTATGCTGCTCTTCTGTAAATATCCTGGTATTACCAATGCCAGGATATTTACAGTGAAAAAGACAGGCATCCATTCCTGAAAACGGGTTCCCTTCCCGGTCATTGTCACTTCAGCTTTATACAGGCACTCTCTATCAGAATGTTGTTTATTACTGCCCAGAGTTTTGTTGGTATTCATCTACCATTTTTTTGACAAGGCAAAACATTACAGAAATTACAATGCTTAGAAAAAATCCCAGAGCCAGGCAAATGGCAGCAGGGTATTTATTTTTTATTTCTGGTGAGCTTATAGTTACACAGCCATCACCGTTCGGATACAATGACCAGTTCCTGGTCAGGTATATCATTTTTGTATAAAGCTCACTGTTAATTGCTGAAGGCGTTTGTATCTCATCGAGAACTTGCCTGCCATTATGATATTCTGACGCATACCATTTGATAATAGAGGCCTGCACGCGAGATATTTCCTCTTCAGCAGTTGGTAAAGCTCTCTTATCTCCTGACCATTCCAGCCTTATTTCTCTGTTCTTGACATCTGGGCTGGTGTGAAAAAATGTAGTAATTCGCTGAATAACATCTTCAGTCATTGTAGTCTGACAGGCAAAATTATTATTGCTATCACAGCTAACAAGTATACCTGGCGTTGTCTGGTTTATTTTTAGGCTGTAAATCACTTTTATATTGTCTTTATTGATATACAGAAACAACAGCACCATAGCCATACATATAGCCATAATAAAAAGGATAACACGAATCTTTTTCTTCAGATAAAATAAAATCTCAATCAGATCGATATCCTGTTTGATTTGTTCACGCATAATATATCCAGAGAATAAAATCTGTCGCAGATAAGGTTGTATTAATAGTCTGTATCAGGAATGTTCGGGTTAAATATCAGCAAAAAGCCCGCATCATGAATACTGGATATGAAGCATGAGAGTTACCTCAGTGTTTATATAAGGATTCGGTCCCCCTCTCTGGAACGGTAACTCTCAATCTGATCGGTTCCTGCGTTAGTTCACATCACGACTCATTTTTTCGCTCTCACCGGCATCCCATTTGCCACAAAATATCCCGCCGTGCTCCTCGGCAGCGCTTCCTGTCCACGAATCATATCCGCTATTTTCTCGCCAATCATAATTGTCGTGGCGTTCAAATTCCCGGTGATAATCTGCGGCATAATCGACGCATCCACCACACGCAGGCCTTCTAACCCGTGTACGCGGCCTTCGCCGTCAACCACGGACATCTCGTCGTAACCCATTTTGCAGGTACCGCACGGATGGAAGGCGGTTTCGGCGTGGTTACGCACGAACTCATCGAGCTGTTCATCCGTCTGGCATTCGACACCGGGGCTGATTTCGCGGCCACGATACTGATCCAGCGCGGGTTGATGCATGATCTCGCGGGTGATGCGAATTGCGTCGCGG
>ERZ779643.2537-NODE-2537-length-10414-cov-2.248383_pt1 | contig 10414 bp, 10 predicted proteins | sample MGYA00511564_ERZ779643 | MGnify/ENA primary metagenome ERZ779643 (study PRJEB29588, sample SAMEA2147114) | human gut metagenome | biome: human gut; feature: human-associated habitat; material: faeces | place: Denmark | collected 2008/2010 ... | reverse complement strand
GGGGGTGACTCCCGCATGTTCCCAAGCGAACAGTTTCCCAGTGCGGCCGAATCCGGTGGCGATTTCATCGAAAATGAGCAGCAGGTTGTATCGTTCGCATAGCTGCTTGGCTTCCCGAAGGTATTGTGGGTGATAGAACCACATGCCACCGGCTCCTTGCACGATGGGTTCGAGGATAAGTGCCGCCAATTCTTCGTGATGGGCTTCTATGGCTTCCCGAAGAGGAGCGATGCAGGCGGGATCCCATTCATCGTCGAATCGGCAGGAGGGAGAAGGGACAAAATAGCGGGTGGGGAGCGCATCCCCGAAAATGGAGTGCATACCGGTTACCGGGTCGCATACCGACATGGCATTCCATGTGTCGCCGTGATACCCCGACCGTATGGTGATGAGATTGCATTTAGAGGCCTTTCCGCGGGCGTGCCAATATTGTATAGCCATTTTCATGGCGACTTCGACCGATACGGAACCCGAATCGCAATAAAAAATGTGTTGCATGGACGGGGGTACGATTTGCAAAAGCAGTTTCCCGAGGTCGATCGCCGGTTGGTGGGTGAGCCCACCGAACATGACGTGCGACATTTTTTTCAGTTGCTCTTCCGCCGCCTTGTTGAGTGTGGGGTTGTTGTATCCGTGTACGGCCGCCCACCATGACGACATGCCGTCGATGAGCCTTTGTCCGTTTTCCAATTCTATATATACCCCTTCTGCTCTCTTGACGGGATAGCAGGGCAGGGGATTAATGGTCGAGGTGTAGGGATGCCATAGATGTTGGGCATCAAAATTATCCATAAGCAAGTGTTTTTAGAATATGAAAAATCCGGGATAAAGCGAAGCTGCCGCTGTTATCCCGGAGTATATGGTTAGTAAATGTCTGTTTATTGTCGCACGAATGACCGGTGGCACAACTTGTCACCGGAGTATCTACGGTACTCGCCAAACTTTCGGGGAGAAAAAAACTTTCCGCCGTGTGTTCTTCTTCGGACGGTTTATCCGAACGTTCCATATTTCCCACGATAGTATCGGTGGAAGTTATGGAAAGTCCTTTTTTCAAAGACTTGTCGGCTATTTCCTTACGGACACTTCCTATGTTTACACATTTGCCTATACTGCAAAAGGTAGCATAGTTGTGGCGATTCCATCGGCGGAACCATACCCTGTGAACCGATAAGGAGGTAGAAGTTTCCATATCGCAAAAGTACGAAAAAAATTAGAAACGACTTCTCTTTTTTTCTTATTGAAATCGTGCGGATAAAAAAACGGCTGACGGTGTAAGATAGTAGTTCGAGCTATAAATGTTAAATACTGCCCGATTTACCGAAAAAAGTGCGGTGTGTCGTTCGTGGTGTACATTACTTTTTTATATTTGTAACCACGAATATAGGATGCGGCTCGGTATAGCCAAGTCGGAAATGGGATTTCCTCTTGTCTTTGCTCTCGCCTTTCGCTATATTTGTAAACACGAATATAGGATTCGGTTCGGCATAGTCAAATCGGAAATATAATTCCCTCTTGTCTCTGCACTCACCTTTCACTATATTTGTTCACAAAGTGATATGTTTGAAAAGAACAACAGTCAAATCGGCTGATAGTATAATTTATCCAACAAATAAAATCATAGAAAATATGGACCTAACATTGAATTTGAACTCACGTTTGCAACCCATGCACAGACATGATTTGGAAGATGCACTTCAAGAAATTCTTGAAAAGGGAAAATTGGGAGAAGTAACGGGTGGAGGAACACTACAAAGACAAACCGGAGAAATTGTATCCTGTGATATAGAGATTCACCTAAATGATGATAAACAAGATAGTGTAAACCGTTTGGTGGAGCTTATGAATATAATAGGAATCCCCAAAGGCTCAGCTTTATTATGCACAGTACCTGAAATTAAGATAGAAGTAGGGACTTTGGAGGGATTGGCTTTTTATGTCAATGGAACGGATTTACCAGATGAAATTTATGAGAGTTGCGATATCAATCACGTCATTGAGCAGATGGAATCAGCAATGAATGGCATAGGTCGTTTTTATAGTTATTGGGAAGGTAATGAATGGACAGCCTTGTATTTTTACGGGGTTTCATTTGTTGAAATGAAACAAAAAATAGAACCGTTCATTGCTTCTTATCCTTTATGTCAAAAAAGTCGAATAGAACAGATTGCGTAGTTGGATAACAGGCGCCTATTCTAATGGTGGCAAACTGTACCCCGTTAGCAATCTCGAAATGACAGAAATACAATGAATAGAATTTAACACTATACATCTCATTTTTATTGTTGTGCGGTATGGTTCCCGCACAATAAATAGTAAAGGAGCGATTTGCAGACTATAATGGATAACTCGACGGTTCTTATTGTGTGGAATCGACACGGGACTGCAAGCCTTATATGTTGCTAAATCGTTGCCTCTACTTCTTAAATAATTAGATAAAAGTTTATTTTTCAATTAGTTAAGCTGATTTTATGAAAATCTAAAATAAATTTGTTTCTCTACATCGCTTCTGCTATCTTTGTAAATACGAAGATAGGATGCGGTTCGGCATAGCCAAGTCGGAAATGCGATTTCCGTTTGTCTCTGCACTCGCCTTTCGCTATCTTTGTAAATTATACGTCTATGATTCATATAACATAGATAAATGGAAATCATCGGAATTTAATGAGATATGAGAACTGGTATAGTTTATATGGTGGCAACGGTTTTGTGTATTTTTGTAACCTCTTGTTTTACAGGAGTCGAGAGTACAAAGAAAATAACTATGCCCGATACAGGCGAAATTGCGGCACAGAGTCCCGAAGATCGTTTTATAGAGTCTTATTTCGTTCAACAAGGGTGCGATGCGTGGCGCATGGGAAAGCCGTTTTATTATACCGATGAGAAACTTTCGTTCGTTTTCAGACCGGAAAAGCCTACTTTCCCGGATAGTATCTCTTTGAAGGGGAAAATTTTCACGTATGCCGGAAGTATAGAAGAAAGTCCTTTCGGCGGGGACGACAAAGTTGTCTTGTTATTCGATTGCGAAGGTCATAAGTTTCGCTATGAAACAGGGAAGACCCGGGAGGAGATCGGGCGGCTGAAATATACACCATTGATACCTCCGTTCATCGATATCGATGATTTAAATATGGCTCGCTCTCTTTTGAAAGACAGAGTTCTGTATATAAAAACGCCTATGTGGTACAATGAAAAATCGGAAGCGATAGAGGGGCGAAAGTTGATACCTGTCCGAGTTGTGGATATTCGTCCGGGAAATAACGTGTTGCCGGTCGAAGTTTGGTTCGAGGACGATAAAGGAAATCAAGCGGGAGTTTTCATGTCATTGCTTTCTTCGTCCCGCTCCCAATATATCACGTTCGACCGCTTGTTTTCTTTCGAGAATCCGCGTTTGCAATATAAGGAAATACAGGACGATGCTTGGGAGCAAATTACGTTGGGGAAAGTAAAGACGGGTATGACGAAGGCCGAATGTAAACTTTCGTTGGGCAATCCGAACGAGGTGAAGAAGATTCCCACATACAGTGGATTGAGAGAGCAATGGATATACAACTCGGGAGCGTATCTGTTTTTTGTCGATGATTTGTTGGCCGATTATAGGTTGTGATATGATTAAGATAGAGGAGAATTATTTTATAAAGGACAGGCATACATTCCGCATGCCCGTTTATACCAAGTGGTTTGTAGAGTATGAAACGGTCGAGGAGCTGGTGACGTTGTTGCAGTCCGATTTATTGCGGGAACATACTTTTTTCCCGATAGGAGGGGGAAGCAATTTGCTTTTTGTAAAGGAAATGTACAATGGCGTATTGTTGCATTCTGCCATACAGGGCATGGCTGTGTCGGAGGAGACCGATACCGAGGTGCTTGTGGAAATAGGAGCAGGTGTCGTGTGGGACGACTTCGTCGCTTGGACGGTCTCTAACGGTTGGGGGGGAGCCGAGAATTTGTCGTATATACCGGGCGAAGTGGGAGCGAGCGCTATTCAAAACATAGGAGCTTACGGCGTGGAGGTGAAAGATATTATCCATGAAGTAAAAGCGGTAGATGTCGAGACTTGCGAATCCCGTACCTTTCGAAATGCAGAGTGTAGGTATGGTTACAGAAGCAGTGTTTTCAAGCACGATTGGAAGGGTAGATATATCGTTACATCGGTAGTGTACAGATTGCAAAAATCGCCCGAGCTACATTTGGATTATGGAAATCTGCGGGCTTCATTGCCCGGCGATGACATTTCTATCGCAGATGTCCGTAAAGCTGTCATAGAAATCAGGCGGTCGAAATTGCCAGAACCCGATGAATATGGCAGTGCCGGTAGTTTTTTCATGAATCCTGTAATTTCTACGGAACAATATGAGAAGCTGAAATCGTCTTATCCCGATATGCCTCATTACGTCGTAGACGATATGCATGTTAAGGTCCCTGCCGGTTGGCTTATCGATCGTTGCGGCTGGAAAGGAAAAAGTTTCGGCGGTGCGGCGGTTTATGAGAAGCAGTGCTTGGTATTGATAAATAAAAACAATGCAAAGCCCAACGACGTGGTTGCTCTCGCGGAAATGATTCGTAAATCGGTATCGGACACTTATGGTATCGTTATCAATCCTGAGGTTAATTATATCGAATGAGTATGATGCAGGTTACTTTCTTAGGGACAGGAACTTCAACCGGAATACCGCAAATCGGTTGTACGTGTCCGGTATGTACTTCTACCGATCCGAGGGACAGTCGGTTGAGAACCTCGGCCATAGTTGAGATAGAGGGTAAGAACATATTGATCGATTGTGGCCCCGATTTTCGTCAGCAAATGTTGCGATTCCATATTAAACGAATCGATGCGGTATTGGTTACTCATATACATTATGACCATACCGGAGGGATAGACGATTTGCGTCCTTTCGGGGAAAACGGTACTGTTCCTATTTATTTGGAGCCTTCGGTCGCCGAGGGAATACGAAACAGGTTGCCTTATTGTTTTGCCGATCATCGCTATCCGGGAGTTCCCAATATTTGTTTGCAGGAGATAGGTTTGTCACCGTTTTTAATAGAGGGAATAGAAATTGTTCCCATAAGGGTGATGCATTATAAATTGCCTATCTTGGGGTATCGTATAGGACGGTTTGCTTATATAACGGATGCTCTTACTATTCCTGAATCGGAATATGAGAAGTTAAAAGATATAGATGTATTGGTCGTAAATGCTTTGCGGAAAAAGCCCCATCTTTCGCATCAAACGTTAGCCGATGCGTTGCAAATCATCGATAGAGTGGGGCCGCGGGAAGCCTACTTGGTTCACATGAGTCATCATATGGGATTGACTTCGGAGGTAGAAAAAGAATTGCCTGCCCATGTGCATTTCGCATACGATGGTTTGGTTATCGACAGCTTGTGATTATTTTGAACCATCTTCTTTATAGCTTGTTTTAGCTATAAGAATAAAAAAATTTGATTATGGCAAAAACAATTCAGACAGCTATCGAAGCCGGTTCTCGTATGGCTCCCGCGAAATTCTATATAAAGATTACGCCGGACGGTCCTTATTTGCTTTATGGTAATCCTCCTATGGATCAAGAGATTATAGTTCCTAATGACGAAGGTTCTTCTTGGACCTATCGTAAGGGTAACCATTTTAGTACGACAGAGGAGCCTACGGCTTTGTGCCGATGCGGTGCATCCAAGAACAAACCTTATTGCGATGGTTCCCATCATCACACGGACTGGGACCCGAAAGAGACGGCATCTCATGAGCCTTTATTGGAAGATGCCGAAAAATATATAGGGCCAACTATGGTGCTTGCTGATAATGAAGAATATTGCGCTTTCGCTCGTTTTTGCGATGCCTACGGTAGAATTTGGAATTTGGTACAAACGGCCGAATCCCAAGAAGAACGTGACTTAGTCATTCATGAAGCCGAGCATTGTCCGGCCGGCCGTTTGGTCGTTTGGGATAAAGAAACAGGCGAGATTTTTGAATCTCCATTTGATCCGGCAATAGGATTGATCGAAGACCCTGTGATTAAAGTCAGCGGTCCCATATGGGTAAAAGGAGGAATTCGTATAGAAAGTTCGGACGGAAGCAGTTATGAGATAAGAAACAGGGTTACCTTGTGCCGGTGCGGACAATCGCAAAACAAGCCTTTTTGCGACGGGACACATGTGTCGGCTAAATGGCATGACAAATTACCGATGGAGCAGGAAGCAGAAGTAGAATAAGACGATATATGATTTTAGGAGATTTGAGTGACACGAAGCGGGTAGAGGCTTTGCATCCCTTGCTGGGGAAACTTTTCAGTTATATTAAAGAGCATGATTTTCTTTCCGATTCGATTGGGCGTATCGAATTGGACGGTGATCGAGTTTTCATCAACAACGATTATCCGGTATTACGTTCTCAATCGGAACAGGTTATAGAAGTACATCGACGCTACCTCGATGTGCATGTACCTCTTGATGCTCCTGAAATAGTGGGGTGGAAGCCTCTGTGCGATTTGAAGGAGGTGCAGCAGGCGTATTCCGAGGAGAAAGATTGTGCCTTTTATTCCGATAGGCCGTCGACTTATTTCACCGTATATCCCGGTCAGTTTCTGATTGTATTTCCAGAGGACGGCCATGCTCCTATTATCGGGGAGGGTAGACTGCGCAAAATTTGTGCTAAAATAAAGTTGTGATCGGGTATCGATTGAGAATCGATAAATATTTTTATTCGTATTATTTACAAAGGCAAATATATATACGACAATACCCTAAATTTTGTTACCACGAGATTTAGGGTATTGTCGTATATGGTTATTTTATAAATTATCCTTTATTACTTTGCAAGGATTTCCGACTGCTATGCAATTGGCGGGGATAGATTTGGTGACGACACATCCCGCTCCGATTGTCGTACCGTCTCCTATGGTTACGCCGGGTAGGATTATACTGCCACCTCCAATCCAAACGTTTTTCCCGATGTTCACCGGTTTGGTGAGAGATTTCCAAAAACTGCTGTTTTCGCCCAAACGTTCCTGAGGTGCGGTGTGATGGAAGACTGTATAGATATGTACACCTGGACCTATTCCCGAATAATCGCCGATAGTGATGGTATTACAATCCAAAAATACGCAGTTCATATTTATTTCCACATTTCGCCCGATATGTATATTCTCACCGTAGTCCACGAAGAAGGGAGCTGAAATCCAAACATTTTCTCCTCTTGATCCAATTAAATCGTCTAATAATGAGGATAGTTTCTCTATATCGTCAGATGGGGTATCGTTATATTCTTTTTGTAATTGCTTTGCTTTATGCCATCTGTTGATTAATTCTGTGTCACCGCAATCATAGGGCTCTCCAGCAAGCATTTTCTCTTTTTCTGTTTTCATAATCTTAAATTATTCTCATGGTCTAACAAATATACGAAAAACGGATTGAAATTTTAATATCTCAATCCGTTTTTATGATTCACATCAAGAAGTTTCTAATCTTGTTTTTTTGCTTTCATGCTCGATATGGTTAAAAAGGCAATGAGCAGCAAATACATAATTAATCCGACAGTTTGCAGAGTCGCTTCACTCAAATCGTGGGTATACTCGAATCCTGCAAACTTCATTCCCGCACTGACGACTCCCATGAGCGCACCGCCGGCAATGAATCCCGAAGCCAATAATGTGCCCTTATCCAAACGGGCTTTGTTCAGAGCGGTATCTTTCGAACGGCTGCCTACATACCAGCTGATAAGTCCTCCGATGACCAAAGGCGTATTCAGTTCCAACGGAATGAACATACCCAAAGCGAACGCCAAAGCCGGGACATTCAGCCATGTCAGCAGAACGGCAAGAATAGCACCGATTCCATAGAGCATCCACGGTGCGCCTTGTCCCATCATGAGGGGCTCGATAACTGCCGCCATAGCATTGGCCTGAGGTGCTACCAAAGCATTTTCCCCCGAGAATCCGTACGATTTGTTCAGAATGAGGATAACACCTCCTACGGTTGCGGCAGAGACGAGTGTCCCGAGGAATTTCCAAGTCTCTTGTTTGCGAGGAGTGGAGCCTATCCAATAACCTATTTTCAAGTCGGTAATGAATCCACCGGCCATCGAGAGCGCCGTACAGACCACACCTCCAATAACCAACGCGGCAACCATTCCGCTTGTCCCTTTAAGTCCGACCGCCACAAGGATAACCGACGCTAGAATCAGTGTCATCAGTGTCATTCCCGAAACGGGGTTCGTTCCCACGATAGCGATAGCATTTGCCGCTACGGTGGTGAACAGGAATGAAATTCCGGCGACTACCAAGAAAGCGACCGTTGCTTGCATGAAATTATTGATAACTCCCAAATAGAAGAACAGGAATGTGATAATCAAGGCGAATACGGCAGCCGAGATGATGAATTTCATAGAGAGGTCTCGTTGTGTGCGAGGCGCTTGATCCTCTATCGCTTCCTTATTTTTCCCCGAAAATTCTTTTGTAGCCAGTCCTACGGCTCCTTTAATGATACCCCAAGAGCGGATAATACCTATCACTCCCGCCATAGCTATACCGCCGATACCTATGTACCGGCCGTAATCGGTAAATATCTGTTCGGGAGCAGCCGCAGCTAATTCGCTACCGGGTATGCTGCCCAGCAGAGGAATGATGACGAACCAAACGAAAAGAGAGCCGGAACAAATAATCAAGCAGTATTTCAAGCCGACAATGTATCCGAGTCCTAACACGGCTGCGCCTGTGTTCACTTTAAATACCATTTTCGCGTGGTTGGCGATCTCTGTTCCCCACGGTAAAATGCGGGTGGTAAGCACTTCGCTCCACCAGCCGAACGTCGAGAGGCAAAAATCGTACAGACCACCCACCAATCCTGCCAGAATCAAAGGCTTGGCTTGGTTACCGGCTTTTTCTCCCGAAACAAGTACCTGAGTCGTAGCCGTAGCTTCGGGGAAGGGATATTTCCCGTGCATATCCGAAACGAAATATTTGCGGAACGGAATGAGAAACAAGATACCCAATATACCGCCTAGCAGCGAACTCATGAATACTTCCATAAAGTTCACGGTCAGTTCGGGGTATTTGGCTTGTAAAATGTATAGAGCCGGCAAAGTGAAGATAGCACCGGCGACAATCACTCCTGAACAGGCTCCGATGGACTGGATAATTACGTTCTCGCTCAATGCGTTTTTCCGTTTAGCGGCTCCCGATAGTCCTACGGCTATTATGGCGATAGGTATGGCGGCTTCGAATACTTGGCCGACTTTCAAACCTAAAAATGCTGCGGCGGCCGAGAAGATAACAGCCATGACAATACCCCACGAGACTGACCATGCATTGACTTCGGGATAGACTTTTTCGGGCGAAAGAATGGGTTTGTATTCTTCGCCCGGTTTTAATTCCCGAAATGCGTTTTCGGGCAAATCGACAGGTTGTTTTTCGTTTGTTTCCATATTATATTTTTATTTTTTGTGTATTGCTTTTTCTTAAAAACGTGGCAAGTTAATAAAAAATGCAAATATAGCCGATAACTTAGGCGGCGTTTTTGATAATTATATTACAAAATGAAAATTTATGCGAGGAAGAAAGTAAAAAAACTTGTACATTTGTTACGGTATAAACACTGAGAAGATGAAAGAAATATTGGATTATTTGTCCCGATTGAGAGAAAACAACAATAGAGAATGGTTTCAAGCTCATAAGGAAGAGTATGATCGGTTGCGTCCTTTGTTTGTTGAGAAAATCCAAGAACTTATACAGCAAATATCGCAGTTCGATGAAGATATCGTGGGGTTGGAGGCTAAGAGCTGTATGTATCGCATTTATCGTGATATTCGTTTCTCGCCGGATAAAACTCCGTATAAATCGTATATGTCCGCTTATATAGCGAAGGGTGGCCGTAAAAGTTTGCGTGCCGGGTATTATTTCCATTTCGAACCGGGGAATTGTCTGTTGAGCGGGGGCGTTTGGTGTCCGGAACCCAAATTGTTGAAAGCTCTGCGCCAAGCGGTTTACGATAATTATGACGAGCTGAAAGATATTGTGGAAAACAAAGAGTTTAAATCGTTGTATCGGGACTGGGTAGGGGAAACTTTGAAAATCGTTCCCCGACCGTTTCCACGGGATTGCGAACAAGCCGCATGGCTTAAACGAAAAGATTATGTGGTGGTGAATGTGAAGCCTGATGATTTTTTCGGTTCGCCCGATTGGATCGAAAAAGCGGCTCATGATTTTCATATCATGAAACCGCTGAACGATTTTCTCAATTATACGGTCGATGAAGTTTACGATTTATAGGAAATAGGAAGGGGAGAGGAATTGCCTGACTAAGAAGTTGTTTTAAATTTATTGAGAAATAATATTATCATTGCAGGCAGGTATGTTCCGGACAGATTGCGCCCCTGTCTCGCATCTAGAATCCCTTGATTTTTGTCAATAGCCCGCTATTGACT